>Ga0081534_100695_pt1 | contig 10558 bp, 15 predicted proteins | sample MonGeyMetagenome_FD_71019 | JGI IMG/M metagenome (GOLD analysis project Ga0081534, IMG submission 71019) | Hypoxic/sulfidic aquatic microbial communities from Monarch Geyser, Yellowstone National Park, USA - MG (SPAdes) v1 (version 2) | ecosystem: Environmental > Aquatic > Thermal springs > Hot...
AGAAGGCAAGGACCGAATGGGACGGGGGCGGGGTTAGCCCTATGGTCAGCTGCTCACCCGATCTGCACCGGAGAACTTAGTACTCGTTATCCCCTGAACCATCGATTGCGGTGTTGCTGCCCAGCAAATCATTGGTAGCATCGGCGGCGGCATTCCTGGCCTCCAACCGTGCTCCCTCAAATACATCATTATGTACCAACCAGCACAGCCGCTGGCGTTGCCAAAGGGTGGTGGTAGGGGCACAATGTTATTGACAGGAACCCCCGGTGGGGCGGACAGGTGTTGTGGCTTTGGTGGTTCGCCGGGCATTGCGGCGTGCTGCACCGCCACCCACAGCGCAGCCGCTAAGGCGGCTACCACAGCCACCGCAGCCCAAACCAAGGCCCGCGCCATCATGTGCCCCCAATAAGGGCCTATTGATTAATTAAAAGGCTTAGCCTTGCTTAGGGAGTACGCCTAGCCCCTTAAGTTGCTCCTCTATCTCGCGCCTTACGGCACGCCCTAGTCTCTCCAGGTCAATCTTGCGGATGGCGGAAAACAATATACGCCCAACGCCTGGTTTATCTACTACGTGGAATGGCGGTGGGAAATAATTATTTATGTAATCAACGATTGTGGTGGGCGTGAACCTACCCAACGGTTTAGGCGGGGTCCATGCCCCCTCTATTTTGCCGTCCTTGATGAAAAACAGTAATTGCTCTCCAGGTGTGGTTAATATCCCCATGAACCTAGGCACCAATGCCACCAGGCGGTAATCCTTTATGAACTCGATGCTCAACCTATCCTCGGTACTCCTCATAACCTTAGTCCTAACGCTCATGAGGGCGATCACTGCATGTTGGTTATCTCTCTCAGTAATCATAAAGTAAGCCCTCTTGCAATACGTAATTTCGGGGCTACCCACGACCGCCAGTGTTGCGGCTTCCAGGCATACATCTGATTCACCACCCCCCACCTCAAACAACCACACCCAATTCGGGAACATCAAAAGGTCTGCATAGCCCTCCCTCAACTTATCCTTGAACAAAGTATCTATGATTGGCGGGATGACATCCGGCGGAACGATCACCACCCAACCCACCTCCTACAACCTAGCCGGCGGGCTTATATGTATTACGTTAAGTAATGAACCACCCAACTCACGGCCCCCACACCGCCTGCCGGCCTCGTTGGTTGTCGGAATAGTAACTCTTTTAAACCCCTAAACACAGGTTTGCCGCGTATGGCGGGCACAATAACCGAGCTGTACTCCGACTTCAAAAGAGTCGAGGAGTTGGTCGCAAGGGGCTTGTGGGCCGCTGTCAAATACGCCAGGGGCACCTGCGTGAGCTTCACGCTGAAGAAGGTCCTTGAGTACGCAGAATTCAATGAGTCCACGCCCGTGCTCCTAACCCTCGTTAAGCACGTCCTAAGGCAGCTCAATGATGGGGGTTACGTGGAGGTGGATGACAGCAGGAGCACCGTTAGGTATAGGGTATGTAGGGACTCGAAACTGTGGGACTTGATAAAGCAGAGCGGTGGGCCGGAGGACGTGCTTAAGTTCCTCGAGGAGGTCGTGCCTTAGCAACCACCACCACAGGTTCCTCATTAAAAACAAACAACCTCTTTCTCCTCCTTTCGATGCATTCGTCAAAGGCCACCAGGGCTATTGAGCCATCGCTGAACGTTAGCACCAGTAGGTAGTCCATAACCTCCACGGAGGTGGGCTTAGTGGTTCTCGGCAGTCCATACCTGCGCCGTATGTACTCCACAACCTCCCCTAAACCCACCACCACCGGCATACGAGGTGCCTACGCGGCGTAGGCTTAAAGAAGTAATGCGCGGGACACTTGGGTAATGCACTTGTGTTATTTAGGTGATTCAGCGAAGGAGGCATCATCATGGTAGTCAGGGACTGGACCACGCATCACCTGTGGTGGGTGGTGGAACCATCCTTTTAAGTGTAGCGTTTCTTTGCGTACATTATGAACCCATTGTGCGGCTTGCGTACTATGCTCACCTCGTGGCCCTCGACCTTGAGCATTGCTGCCACGAGCTTCGCCAACCAGCCGACGTGCACGTTGCCACGCCCATGCCTTGCCGCCAACTCCCTGAGTACTGCCGGTGTGATCTTGATTGTGCCGTCGTGGTTCACCACGTATTTGCCCCACTCCCTCTCGATGTCCCCCACAACCTCCCTCGCCAGCGGCTCAAGCCCCACCCCAACATACTCACCACCGCCGATGCCCAACTCCTCGATGAACTTGGCGAACGCCTTGACGAAGGGGTGCTCCCTATTGGGCATGCATAGTTTAGGTGCGCCGTCCGTGCATTTGGCAAGCCCGGCCTCCACGAGGAACCTCAGGATCTCCTTGGCGTCTCTGTCGTGCTTGAGTAGCCGCCACACCTCCGTGGACGTGAGCAGCCCGCGCTTGACCAACACAACCAACAACCTCAGCCTAGCCGGCCTTCGCGCGAGCTCCTCGAGGAGTTCAAAACCGTCCATACGGCGTATTAACCACGCACTGCTTTTAAATTCTATTTCTCTTGTGCGCCGTCGGCTTGCTATCTCGTTAATAATCAACACGTGTTTTTTGTGTTGCTTACACGTAAATCTTATAATTCCCTGGCATGTGCAGCACCTGTGGAGTGCTTAATCTACATTGAAATTTACGGCAGGGATTGCGGCGCACTCATCGATAAGGAAGGCCGAGGGGGTTTGCAAGGCAGGAAAGCCAGGGCTTCGGTGGTTGGGGATGGCTGTGGGGAGGCGAGTTCGGATTGAGGATATTAAGGAGAAGGCGTTGGCGTTAGCGGGCGCACTAGAATCGCTGGAGGACGACATCGGGAGGGGGCGCCGTCACGAGGCGTATAGGAGGGTGAAGTTCGCCTCGGCAGATGTTAAGGAACTACTTGAATTGCTTGAGGAGTACGACCCATGCGTCGATTGCGGGGGTCGGTAATGGGCAGTGAACCTAAGGCGAGGTTTGTGATACGCAAGCCGCTCCAGAAGGCGTTGTACAACCCACAGTCCATGCTTGATTACGTGACAGTCGTTGTTCGCACGTTGGTGGATGCCCGCTTGGTCGATGCCATGATCCTCGAAACGGGCATAGGCATAACGAGGGTTAAGAGGGGCTTCCTGACGGTGGAGCTGAGGAGTCTCGTTACTTACGTGCCGACACAGAGCAAGGATTTGTTTAGTGAGGTACTGCGTAAGTACGGCCCCACGGTGGACGCGTGGTTTAGCTCGCTCACTAACGATATCGACAAACTCAACGAGCTGCTCCTCAAGGGCTTGAACGGTAAGGCCAGCGAGCAGGAGCTAGGCCTGCTGGGTTACTTCTTCGGTGAATTGCAGGGCGAGGTCGCGTCCTTCATGAGGGGGGCCCATAGGTACAGTATCAAGCAGCGGGAGGAGTTCTTGATGAAGTACGTAAGCATTGGCTTCCAGAGGGCTGCCGATAGGGCCGCGCAGCTGTTGTCCAGGGACGGCGCCGTCCTGCGCGATACCGGTGCGCCGCCAGGTGTGCTCCGGCTCATGTGGCTACCCCAGCAGGGCAGGGGCATCTATGACATGCCCAACGGCAAGGTGCAGGTGCTGTCTTTGTTGAGGAGCGTTACGTCGGGCTTGATAGACCTCAGCACGGACGAGAGCGAGTACACACGCGTGGCCAGGCTAGCGCTGGCGCTCGGTGATGACCGCGACGTCGACGCCCTCATAAACCTCATTACGAAGGCCTACCTAGGCCCAGGCGATGCGCCTAGGCAGTGGGTGAGACTTGACGTGCCCAAGAAGTACGCCCCCCTACTGTTGCTGAGCTACATACTTAGTAGGGAGAGGGGCGTGTTCTCCTTCATCGACTTCGAGGGGGCCACGCCGATAACTGTGACGTACCCAAAAATACCGTTTACGGAGGTGGGTGGGCAATGAGCGGTCTCGCAATCGTGAAGCACGCCGAGTACGGAGGGCGTAGGCTAAAGCCGTACCCACACGTGATCATGGTTAGGAGGGGCAATAAGTGGTGCAATTACTACCAGGGCATGGACACCGACGTCGAGTGTTTCGACTCGCTGGAGGATGCCTTAACCGCCGTGTTCGCGGGCATGTATGACTACGCCGTGCTCGTGATCATGGACTACGACGTCCTACTCTGCCGATGCCTGAACTGCGACCACGAGGGCGTCAGGACCTGCGTGTGGAAGTGCACCTCCCTTAAGGACTACACAGCGGTGCCGACAACGTGTGAGTGGTTAGTACTGGGCTAGTTGGGGTGGTGGCGTGATCATATACCCAGCCGTAGAGCTCAAGGATTTAATCTATGCACATATACACGGTTGGTTGGGCGCGTTGGTGGAGGCGGCAGGGGGAGTCCTACTGAGGCCGGAGGCGTTGCTGGGTAGGGTGTTCAGGTCTGGGGTGTCGATTAGGGAGTACCTGGCTAGGCGGGGCGTGCCTAGGGATTTGCTCGGCAGGTTGGTGCTCATGATGGACCACGGGATAGGCGCCGACTTCAGTGAGTACTTCGGTATCGACAAGAGCCCTAGGAACCTCGTGGCTGTGTACGCCAGGTTAGGCGTGAACCTGGGCATTGCCTTTGACGTCCCAGTCAAGCTGCAGGTGCAGGCAGTCATAGACCTGGCCACGGTTGGCAGGGCTGATGTGAACATCGACAGTGAATTGAGGGGCGTGGTTAGGGAGGTGGTGGAGTCCCTGGGGCGGAGGAGCGCTAGGGAGGTTGGGGATTGGTTGGTTAAGCATGAGGGGGTTGTCAGGGGCATATCGAGGGTGGGCGTCGAAGTAACCCTAAGGCGCCTGGGTGAAATGCTTGATTACGCATCGAGGCTGGGCTTCGCGGGTTTGGTGCCAGTCATACAGGGCTTGTTCAAGGAGGACATCGAGTACTGCGCCAAGGAGGCGCTAAGGCTCGTCTCGCAGTACGGGAGGGAGTGGGTTGTCGCCATTGGGACTGGCGGTAGGGCGTTGAGCCGCAGCGACATAGCCAACATTGCACATGCCGTGAGGGCGGTTAGGGAGTACTCGAGGAAGTACGGGCTCAGCGTTAGGATACACCTCCTCGGCTGGTCATCACCAAACACCCTACCGCCCACCATAGCGGGTGAGGTCTACAGCGCGGACTCCGTCACGCCGCGCAGGAGGGCTGTTGAGGGGAGGATCTATTTGGTCGAGGGCGGCAAACTCGTGCTCAAGCCAGTCAACCGCATTAGCGAGGGGGATTACGCATGCGGCTGCCCAGCCTGTAGGCGCCCGGACCTCCGCAGGTACGTCCTGGAGCCGAGGAGCACCAGGAGGGCCCATGCCAGGCTCGTCCACAACACCTACGTGCTCCAGTCATTCATCAACAAGTCCATCCAGAGCTCAGTGGCCATTGACGAGGTGGTGCGGGGTGGGTGAGCCCCAATTCCCAATCTTCAACAGGGACTGCGTGTTTGGTTACTGCAAGGTTGTTTACCCACAATTGCGGTTGTCGGTCAAGCCTGGGGATGTGGAATCCATATTTGCGGACATTGGGCTTAATGCGGCTTTGCAGGACGGTGGTTGGGGCGCGGCACAGCTTAGGCGCTACGCATCGTACCTACTCAAGCTCCGCGATTTGTACAAAGTCCCCGTGCTGGCTGTCGTGCCTGACATATTCCTTAACGCGCCTAAGAACACCGCCCTTGCCAGGGAGTTCCTCAAGGTGGTTAGTAACAACAGGCCTAGGTGGGGTGGGGTTAGGTTCCTAATAGTGCTCCATGTGCTTGGCGGGCACGTTAGCGAGTATGCGGATGTGATCGCCGAGTACAGAGTGTCGGGTCTCGACGTGGGCGTTGCAATACCGAGCAAGGTCTCCGATGTTAGGGAGCCAGCAATTGCGTGTAAGGAGAACCCCAGGGCCTGCGCGGAGCGGGTTATCTGGACAGTGAACTCCATCGGGCTGCCCAACATCCACGTGCACCTCCTCGGCGTTAGGAAACAGACATTGAGGTCGCTCCTTGCGTGGGGGTACGTGCCCAGTAGCGTCGATACCGACGCCTACAGGCTGGTAAGCAGTAACGAATTGAGGAGGTCGTGTCTCGGTGATGGTAGGTACATGATAGATCCTAACAGGTGCTCACCGGAGACGTGGCTCAAGGAGTGGCTGAAGGGTGTGTTATGAACGTGGCAATACCAACCACACCGAGTAGGCTTCTACTCCCTTTAGGGAGGCTCATTAGCGAGTGTGGTGTCTAGGCATGAGCCGCGAGTGGTGGGTTTGCTACAAGGCGCTGGAGGAGCAAGCCGGGCGTGCCGAGGGCACGTGTAGGATTGCACTCTTCTATGTTATGGACCGCGTTGCCAGGGAACGCGGTGGCTTGTTGAGGAGGTACCATGAGGCTCGCCTACCACGGTGGCTTGGACTCGTTGATAGGAGCGGGGCGTTGAAGATAGACTGTGGCGATAAGTCCCTGTGCTACGCCCCCGAACCATGCCTCAGGGCGTTCCTGTATTGTAAAAGGGGTTGGATGAGGAAGGAGCTTGAGGGTATTGTGGCACACGCCGGCCCCTACTTCGCTGATGTGGCACGCTTGCTGCTTAGTGAGAGCGAGTTCCCAAAGTGGTGTGGTGAACTGCCCAAGGAGTGCACGGGCGTTCTAAGGCGTCTCGGGCTTGCCTAAACCCCAAACCAAGGATGCATTTGGTAAGATGGTACGAAATCGTAAAAATAGGGATTATTAGTGGTACTCATACCAGTATTCGCCATTTAGGCCGTATTTGTTTAAAAGCGACTCAAACAAGCTCCCTATCCACCTATCCAGCTCCCTATTAATGACTAGTTTTTCACCTAGTATTTTTTCAAGTCTCTTAATGTTTGAGCCCCTTATGTGCAGCATTTCCCCAAATACTTGATCTGCTCCAATGTTTGCCAACTCTCTCATTATGGCGTCCAAGTCTGCTTCAACGTTGGGCCGCGCCTTGACAGGAGGCAGGATTGGGGCTATAATAACACCAATCCCAAGCCCCAACTCCTTTGCCTTTTTAAGCAACGTGAGTCTCGCCTTAGCTGGTGGCACGCGTGGCTCAATGAGTCTCCTCAACTCCTCACTCATTGTTGCTATTGAGACCTGGAAGATTACTTGATCCCTGTACCTAGCTAGGAGTGGGAGTACCCGCAGGGCATTCAGGCTCCTCGTCTGTATTAGAAAATGCACACCGTGTCTCAAGCCGATCTCTAGGATGGCTTGGGCGTAGGGCAAGAGTTGTGGTAGGAATGGGTCGTGGGTCGAACTCATTAGCACCAACTCCCCACGCCACTTATGCCACGGCGTCTCCCTGAGGGCTTTCTCAAAAGAGTGTGGCTCGGGGATCAGTAGATACGTGCCCCACTCCCTATTAACAATTGGGTACTTACTAGTGAAGAATTTCTTGTGTATGGCATCGACATAGCAGAAGGGGCAGCCTTGGGTGCAGCCGATGGCGTAGTTCGCAACATGCCCCGTGCTAAGGGGTTTACCGACACCGCCCCTGTCCCTGCTTGTCAGCCTGGACTCCTTAATTAGTGGTGCCCTTATCTCGTATGTGCCAAAAACAATCTCGTTATCCACCATGGGCCACCAACAACTTCACTGCGTGGGCGATAAAAAGTATTGCGTTTACAAACCAAGCCTCGGTGGTTAACCAGAGGTATACCGGCGGTATACCGGAGGTAAACCTCAGGTATACCCTAGGTAAACCAGTGGTTAACCACCGAGCCGGCACGCCTAGTGCTTGAGGGCGGTTATGGTGCTGGCGATGTGTTGTTCATGCAGGCCGCTCAAAAGCCCTGCTTGCCAGGTGGCTGGTGCCGATTAACGGCTTAAAAGCGCTAATGAGTAAGCTCGATACTTCCCTCAGCAGTTCATCCATGATGGAGGTGGCGGCTTCGTTGTTAAGCACCACTGCCAATACTTCCTCCTCCCACAGCCCCAACTCCCTACCGGCAAACCATATGTCCACTCTACGCTTTATACCGCACTCCTCGAGAGCGTATGATAATGAGACGGTGTGGCTCAACCGCCCACCTTGCTCAACTGTAACATTCACTGCGAATTCGTACGGGGGGAACAAATGAGGTATGATTCTTGTTAGCCACCCGTAGTGCGTGCTCACCCAAACGGATTCCAAGTACGCGTCCACGCCCCTTAAAACCCCTAGGTGGACTGAGTCATTGTGGAACATGTCCAGCACAACCCTGCTGCCCCCGAAGGCGATGGTGGCATGCGCCCTTTTGCCTATTAAATTGCGCTCCCTCACTTCTTTCACCCCCACCCCTTTCATTGCATCCATGAGACTCTTTTTGCATTGCCTATCGCCAACGGCGAGTTGAAACCTAGTCAACTTATTATTACACATCATGTACAGGTAAAACCCGAATTCCTCCACACCAATGACCTCGCACTTGCCTAGCAAGAATTGGAGGATTGAGTCGGGGCAGAAATCCGTGTCGTTCAGGAGCGCGTCAAAATACCTGTAGGGTTGTAGTTTGTACAGCCACTCCCTCGCTAACCCATCCAAGTCCGCCACAGCCGATTAGTTGCTAAGGGTAAATAAAGGGTTTCGTTTATTTTTTATGGAGGTGGGAGCTCTTTGGTAAGCTGACGGCTCCCCGCCCCTAGAAGAGGCGAGACTTCTTAGGTTAGCGTGAGCCACAATCGTGAGGGTAGGCATGCATTGTGATGCACCTCTAGTGGGTAGGGCTTAATGGTCTCGGCCAGGGATGGGGCGGAGGTGGTGATTGCATTGATTGTGTTCGGCATAATGGGGATACCCGCCGCAGCGCTGGCGGCTTTTGCAACCAACGCGCTTATTACGAAGTTCATTATGAAGAATGCACCGCCTATTGTTTTAACCATTGTGTGGCTGCTATCCTTTGCCCTATGGGTATACATCACCTACTTGAGCACGCTTAGGGACACATTGAGGAGGAAAAGATAAAGCGGGATATCCTCCGAGACCCCAAGGAACTCTCGCCCTTCCAAGCTGGGATGGAGTCATTGCTTGGTTATTCCCCTAAAACCAACCTCCATGGCACAGCGCCGGCGTAGCGGGCAGTCTCCACACCTGGGTCTTTTTGCCGTGCAGACTTGTGCGGCGAAGTCCAGGACAGCCAGGAGTGGCTCCCTCCCCCACTTAATCATTGAGGATAAGCCCCAAAGCGCCTCGTCATGCATGTACTTCTTAGGTGGTTCTTTACCGAGCACTGCGCGGGAGAGCACCCTGGCGATGTTTGTGTCGAGTATCGGCGCCGAGCACTTGCAGGCTAGTATGCACACCGCAGCGGCTATGTAATCCCCAACGCCGGGCATCGCCTTTAACTCCTCGTAGTTGCATGGTATTGAGCAGCCATGCCTATCCCTAACGTACTCAGCGAGCCTAACGAGCCTAGCAGCCCTCTGCCTATAAAGGCCGAGGGGCTTGAGCAAGCCCTCCAACACCTGCCTATCAACCTTAAGCAGCGAGCACGGCTCGGGGAAGAGCTCGATGAACCGCGGGTACACAGCTGAGACCTTCGCCGCATCGGTCTGTAGGAGGAGTAGCTCTGCCGCTAGCACGTGCCATGGGTTGCCCGAGCTCCTCCAGGGGAAATCCCGCCTAAACAGCCGCCAGTTACTCACGATCACCTCTATTAACGAGTTTACATCATCCATGCACCTCACCGAGGACTACGGCCAGGGCCTCGGCAAGTCTCAGGCTGAATTTCGGTGGGACGGAGTCCGTGATAGCCCTGTACATTCCGTCGATGGAGAGCGGCCTGAAGTCGAACCAGTCCGGGTAGGTGTATAGGCGGGCTAGCTCCCTCACAGTAATCATTCTGTCGTGTATTGGGTGGAGCATCATGCTCCTCCTTGGTTGTGGCACGACCTTCACCAACCCATCAACCGGCACCCTATAGAGCCAGTAGCTGTGCTTCTTGTTAATGTCCTTGACGTACTTAGACGCATCAATGAGACCAGCCTTGTGTGCAGTAACAAGGGAATGGCCGGGCGGTATCTTCGGGATTAACTCCTTAATCCTGGAATTAATGTTATAATTCACGTGATTGAGTATAGCCACGCCATCATGTATGCATAGGTCTTCACTGCAGGGATTCGGTGGTAGGTCCTTGATTAAGTCGATGGGCCTTGGCGGCGGCTCCCTCAGCCCCTCAAGCCTACTAAACACCGCGCTAGCGCTGCCGCCCCTCAAAGCTACAACGATCCACCTCCTACGCATCATTGGCACCCCGTATTCAGAGAATGGTATTAGCCTATAGGCCACGGAGTAGCCTAGGCCCTCAAGCCCCTTGGCCAGTGGTTCAGGGCTCCAGTTGGGCACCTCCTCGACAACAACGGCCTTCGGCATGACCTCCCTAACTGCCCGGAGCACCTCTAGGTCAAGGCCGTACTCAAGGTGGTTGGTGCCGCGCTTAGCCCTGGGCGTGGCGATCGAGTACGGCCTACATGGAGGCCCAGCAATGATTACATCAATGCCCCTGAATTGGAAAAAATCAATGCCCCTAACATCGCTGGCGATAACCCTCCGCGGCTTAATGTTCCTCCCATAGGCTGATGCCCTCCT
>Ga0081534_100696_pt1 | contig 10554 bp, 7 predicted proteins | sample MonGeyMetagenome_FD_71019 | JGI IMG/M metagenome (GOLD analysis project Ga0081534, IMG submission 71019) | Hypoxic/sulfidic aquatic microbial communities from Monarch Geyser, Yellowstone National Park, USA - MG (SPAdes) v1 (version 2) | ecosystem: Environmental > Aquatic > Thermal springs > Hot...
AGTACGTGGCCGGCACAGTATCACCACTGCCCGAGTACGCAATAAGCAGCTACGTGCTGCTCAACTACATAACGCCAATGGGCGGTGCAACCACAGTCTACACTGGCGAGATACCGTACGGCTATGTGGTAAGCAACGGTACGCTATACATGACGGCAATAGGCGCCGGCACAGGCGGCACATCAGCCCCAATGCTAATGTATGATACACTATTCCCAGAGAACCTATGGAACGTAACACTAAGCGCAATACAGGAGGTTAGTGGCGTGTACAACCTGAGGACGGTCGCCCTGGAGAGCGTTGAGATATACCTACAGAATGACGCCCAGTTCCCAGTATTCTTCAACCTAACTGGCTTCGAGTACTCAACACCAAGCGGTGTGGTGCCTTCAGTTATATCGCCAATGTTTGTTGAGTTACAACCAACAACAAGCAAGTTATTAGAGGTGCCCGTTGAGTACATCTACGGTAGTACATATAAGTTCGCATCGGTATGGTGCGACCTAGGGAACTACACACCATACATACCAGACTTCTCACTACAGTACTCAGTCTACTACGTACCGCCAAGCGCCACATTCTACCTGGCCAACGGCACAGCACTGCCATTCACAGTATATCCGAACGGACAAGTATCGATCGGTCCATACACCTACCCAATAAGCCACCTAGAGGCGCCATTCGTGCCTCCAACGACGTACACAATCAACTTCACAACACTATACGCAGGCAGTGAACTAACGCAACTCAACACGTCAGTCGTGATACCACAGTTCAAGTGGTACTACAACGCAACAACAAGTTCAATAGTTGGTGCTGACTACTTCGTGCACAACAACCTGCCATACCCAACATACAACAGCACAAGCGCCGTCTGGAACATAGCTGGTTATGTAGGTCCACTACCAAGCACGAGCGCTGATACAGAGGTCGAGTTAGCATTCAAGTTCACATACCCAGCATTACCACTGAAGGCAATTGAGGACTGGAACGGTAGGCCATTGCCCAATCAGACGATTATTGAGTATGGAGTAAGCACATCACCAACATCACTCTTACTCTGTGCAGGCACTCAGCCAATAGCCATAGACTTCAGTGGACCGAATGGTTATCTACTACAACCACTACCCAATGGCACTGTGACGTACGGTTCTGAAGCCAGAATTGTAGCGTATTGGTACGACAGTTGCTTACTGAATAAGATAACTGGCGGTGCGTATCCGTACATCGACATATACGACACGAATATAGCCACTGATGTGCAGACCCTGGGTGATGCATTCACGGCAACGGCTATTGAGACGCATGTTATACCAGCCACGATATACTTCGTAGGCTCAACAGGTACGGGCATACCTGGATTGTTCGTGGTAATTGAGGATTCACAGACTATGGGCAATGAATTTATCGCCTATGGAGTAACGGGCACTGACGGCTCAATATCACCAGTGGATTACAGGATATATCCGCCAGAAGTTAGTCAGTTACCGCCAACTAATTACATAGTATATGCGTATTACAACGTTAGTGGGTATGGACTTAGTCCTAGTGTTGTTACGCCAGGAGCTACCATATCGGGATTAGTACCCGTGTTCATTAACAGATTCAGTATACAGAGGACCGTGACCGCCACAGAGGCTGTGGAACACTTCACATTAGCCAGCGTTCTATCAAGTCTATCTATAATATTGATAACAACGACATCAGCGCCCGGTGTATTACCCGGTGCCAGCGTGACATACACCGTGCAGGAACCAACCGTAAGTGTTAGCATAAGTAGTGAGTACCCATACGCACTCACGATAACACCACCAACAATGACCACACTAGGGCCATACAGCGCGACATCGAACGATAAAGGGCAAGTTGTGACGCCACCATTTGTATTACCCGCCACTCCGTATTACATGACCGTCACCGTAACAGTCAATAGCTGGAAGGGCATACCTCTTGGGTACAGTAAGACGTTTGTCGTAACGTCGACTAACGTGACATCACCACTGGCCATAACGATACCTACGGTAATACTAACGGTAACACCAGTCAGTGCAAGTGGTGCCCCGTTAACGACAGAGGCCACGGTGAATGTTACATGCAGTGGTGTGCCGATAGCCAGTGGTGTTGGGCAGCAGACCGTTGTTGTCCCAATACCGAGCAGTGGCTCGATAACCTGTACAATAAGTGGTTATAGCTACGGCAAGTCCGCAAGCACCACAGTAACACTAACGAGTTCACAGGCTGGGCAGACAATAACGAAGACATTGACAATACCTGTCAGCGGTTACTACATACCTGGTGTTGGCTTTGTGCCAACGAGCACATTCATACTGCTGGCTGTGGTGATAATAATCATAATAATACTGATAGTGATACTGCTGATAGAGTACAGCAACTGGAGAAGAAAGAGACTAGCCGGACTACTGGGTCCACCGAAATAAGCGCATAAAAAGCTAAAAACGCCTTAAAATCAACCTTCAAATCCCCTTTCTCTTCATTTTTCCCTTTCTCTCCTTTTTCATAACCCATTTAACCAACCCATTTTAACTCAATTATTCAATATGGAGAAATCACGTAGCTGAAGAACGTGGTCCGTGTGCCTTTAGTTTGCTAAGAAATCAGGTTTATATTTTTGCTTAAGACCATAGGTTGTATGACCCGAGGTGGTTCCATTGAGGTTATTAGGGAGGATGGCATTACCAGGCTTGTGAACGATGAGGGGTTAAGCAGGCGTTTGCTAACTCGTATGGAGTGCATCATTATTAGATTATTACTTTACAATAATGCGGTGCATAGGGATAATGAGTCCCTGGTGAGGTCATTATCGAGAGGTCTCACTAAGTTATTGATTAAGCACGGCCTATTAAATCCAGACGTAGCTAATGTAAAGAATGCTACGGCAATACTTCTGTTTGTTTCTGATGCGTTGATAATACTTGGTTGTAGGTTGAGGGAGGGGAGCGAAACCCTGGGAACAGCCTACGTATTGCTTGGTGAGTCCCTCTCGGATTTGGCTTTAGGCGAGGTGGATAGCGCGGCGAGCCTCCTCTACGCCTCGTGGCTCTCACTCAGGGGTAAGCTAAAGCAAGCTGACACACTCCTTACCAGGAGGTTGGGTAGGAGTTTGGGTAGTATTGTCGAGACTACGTGCGGTATGGCAGGAATTAGCGAGTTCTTCGATAAGGCCGGAGTCTACATCGATAGTGATGACGTTATTGAGGAGAGGAGACATGGGAAGCAACAAGACGGTAATTCTCCTCGATACTAGCGTACTCATTGATTTAATTGAACGCAGAAGGTTCATCCCTGAACCTCTACGTGATCTAGAGCCAAGTCTCAAGCGCATTAGACGTAGAGTAGTGGCTAGGCTTGTTAGTATGCAGTGCTTAACTCAGCAATGCTTCGTATTAAGGGATACTATTGATGGAGAGGCTCCGCGAGTCATCGAGCGTAGATTCCTTGAATCAAATCTTCAGGTGAGCCCTAGCGAGGTTAATAGGATTTTAAGCGAGGTGTTGAGACTTTATCGCATTAACATATTCGATAAAATAACCGATGAGGATGATAATACCATGGTGAGGATTATTGAGAAGGTTTGGGCTTACTTAACGGAGAAGGGAGATCCATGCAGTAACGAGGTGCTTGACGATGACGATGCCGTGGATCGCATTTACCATGAGCTCTTCGATATTCGAATACTCACCACAGCCCTGGTTAGGAGTTGGCGTTTGATTACTACTGATTGCTGGCTCGCTTGTTGTTTGCCAATAATTATTGGAGACGCTGTACCGAGGCTCCTGAGAACTTACGGTATAATCAATGTTTATGAGGTCGAGGTTAGGTGGAACGCAGGGGATGGATTATGTCATGCTAGCATCTACTTAATCACAGGTAAGGTTGCCGGCAACCCTACAACTGGTGAGCAATGTTGCAGGGCCTGCTGTGGCTAATCACGTGTAATTTTTATAAGTGCACCCACTGCAATCACTGCGTGTACTTGGTTACGTATTTGCCATTTTATAGGATTCACGAGGTCGAGACCTACTTTATGAGAAATGTTGAGGTTATGAAGCCGAAGACAGCCATTGTTTATGTAGATAACGTATATCATGAGAAGCAGAGGGAGATCCTGGCGAGGGTCTTGTCTAGAAATGTTGAGGTTAGGTTTGGTAATTGGCGCAATAGGAACAACACCTGGATAGCCATGCTCAGGGACTTCCACACACTGGGTGGTGAGGTCATGGTTGTGGATAGCGACAATAAGGTCACGGAGGACTTACCCAGGATACACAGCGAGCTCAGGGGTTACCCCATATATGCAATACTTGATGAGGAGGCGTGGAGGAGGGAGCCACAACGTTTCCTGATTAGGAGTCGGAAAATCGGCGAACTAAATATTAACGGTAACACAAACCCCTATATGTATACAAGGTCTATGACGGCTCAATAAGTGGGCTATTTAGGAGTGGTCGTGGCCCAACCTTCTTTATAGGCACTAAACAAGCCATTGCCCTAATGAGACTTCCCGAACCAGAGATTCTGAATAAGGTCGAGAGGGCTTTAGATAGTGTCAATGCTTGGCTTAGGGGCTTCATAAGTGATGAGACGCTCCTCGGCGTGATAGCCCACTTAATGGGTATTGAGGAAGTTCCGTGGACAATAGCCAACCACCACATATACCATGGATCAACGCCTGGAGGAATGCCTGAGTTGCTTAAGGCTGCGGCGCACTATCAATTCGCCAAGGGTCTCGTTAGGGAGTTCGGTCGTCCAGAGTTCAGGAGATACCAGTTTAGATACGCACTATCCATGATTAGGAATGTTAGCAGTATCATAAGGTTTTAAGGAATTGAAATGTTAAGTTTAATTAATTTAGCATGGCTTAAGCTAAGCGTGAGGAGGGTTAGGCTTTCATTCTTGCCAGGGGGCTTCAGGTTGATTTTGTGGATAGGGATGTTGCTATTGAGCAGGTGGTTGAGTGGGGCGAGAGGAGCACGAGGTATCCGGTGGTTATCTTTGGTCCTGGGGGTTGTGGTAAGTCTGCATTTTTGAGACAGGCCACCGAAGTACTTAGGGAGTTTGGTTACGACGTTGTCTACGTTGATGTTGCTCATATGAATTTCATAGCTCACACCGACGTTAACGAGGTGGTTAGGAAGCTCATCGAAGTCGTGTCTGAGGTGTCTGGTGTTGCCCAAATCAAGCTTGCAAGCTTAGCCATAAACATAATCGAGGAATTACTAAGTAGGTGGGGCAGAAAGAGGGTCGCAATACTCGTTGACGAAGCCTTCCAGGCAATAGGCGTTGAAAAGGCTGGGCTTTATGTAAAGAGTCTCCTAAACCTCATTGAGTATCCACTGGGTGATTACGAGAGGATTGTTGCCATCGCCGCAACAAGTGAGGGCTTATCGAGGAGTGAGATCGGTAGGCATAGGTGGTCTATAATCATGCCAATGTGGAACATGATTAGGGAGGGTTTCGAGCAACTCTATGAGGAGCTACCTGGATCTAAGCCGTCGTTCGAGGACGTGTGGAGAGCCACGGGTGGAAACCCGGGAATGCTCTCTAGGCTTTATTTGACTGGTTGGGATAGTGATGCCTTAGTGACACAACTCATTAGGGAGAAGGGGCTAACGCCGGACTTCATAGCCAAGTGGAGGGTTTGGCTTGAGAGGATTGTTAACGATCCTGAAGCGTTGTGGAGCCCGGACGTACCCGAGGAATTAATTAGGCAGCTTGTGGAGAGGAACCTAATCGTGTACAACATATACGAGAGGAAGCAAATATTCTGGATCGACCAACCACCACCGGAGAAAGACCCAGAACTAGGCATTGGGAAGGACGTAGCATGGCAAACGCCACTACACAGAGAAGCAGTAAGAAGAGCACTTAAGGAGGTATAATATGAGGAAAGTCACGCTAGTTTATTAATTTAAATGTCGAGTTTACTGCCAGGAATTTAGGGCTTGGGTGATTTTAAGTAGTCGAAGTTATGCCACAGAACTTCTAGAAACTGCGTATTCAGCATTATACTACCCTGAGAAAAAGAAATAGCGTAATGACGTAAGGGCTTAATGAGGCCTGGTTAAATACCGAGTTCTCTGACTATTGCATCAACTCTATTCCTGAATGCTTCGTAGGAGAACTCGCGAGTTCTCTCTATCACGGCATCCCTGAGTTCTTTAGCTATTTCCATGGCCCTGCACATACCGAGGGCTGCCTCCTCCTCATTACTAAACCCAAGACCGTATTTGCCCATCCTAACGATATCGATCCACGGACCGCCGGATTTATGGACAATGGGTATTGCCCCGGCAGCCATTGCCTCGGCAACAACAATCCCAAATGGCTCATAGGGACTCACATGAATGAACGCGGTGGATTTGCCTAAGACCCTATACACAGTCTCTATGGACGGATTAACCATAAACCTAACACGTTTGTTGATACCTAACTCTCTAGAAAGCTTCATTAGGTGCTTAACGTATGATAGGCTTGTTAAGTCATCGGCAGCGCCCATAAGCACCAGCTCTAGGTCCTCCTCATCACCGCATATCGACACAGCCTTACTAAAGGCCCTAATCGCGAAATCCTGTCCCTTGGACGAACTAAACCTAGCGAGCATACTGACGATAGGCTCCTTATTACTCACAGCGTACTTACGTATTAACTCTGTATCAATGGGCGGATAAAGAACTCCAGGTCTCACACCCAAGGCATTCTCAGTTAAATATGCCGTAAATAGGCTATTGGCGTACACGCGGGTTGCCCTTCTTGTTAAAACGTCGTATCTAGACCCCAGGCTTAAGAGACCTTGCAGGAACAATCTATGGGGCTTCAACGTAAAAACAGGCCGTGGCTTAGAGGTCATTACAGCCCTATCATGTAGGTAAAAAACAATCCTAGTGCCCGCATGAAATGGTCGTAGAAATAACGTATCGAGGAATAACAAGTCGTGGTGACGGGTTAATTCACTGAGTACGATATTACCTACAAATAAGTTAAGCAAGTTACAGTATTGGCTATGGCAATTAACTACCCCGTACCTCACTACCTTAATATTCCTTAACCCACCAAAATTGACACCATGATATCTCCTCAGAGCATTCACATCGACATTGCTAGGCATTAGTACAGTCACATCAAGCCCAAGCTCGCTCAACGCCTTAGTTAAGAGAGCGTTAAACCTCTGGATACCACCAACACCACCCACCAACCAAGACCAATAAACCAACACCCTCATTAACGCCAAATTATAAGGGAATACTTAAATGCTTTATTGAATGACTCACGTGGTTTTAATACTTAAAAGCCATGAAGATACTCAATAAGAATTATGATGATTATTAGGAAGGTAAGGAAAGCGCGGTGGTTAAATAGTCTTGGGGTTTAGGGTTGTTAAGTTAAGCCTAGCACCTGGGCTTTAGGGTTGGCATTGGTTAAAAATGCTGCGTGAATCAATTGATTATGAACTACCATGGAGGTACTTTACATCGTTAGGAATTCCACAAAACTATTAATCAAGAGCAAGATAGGCTTTGCTCTTTATGCGTGGCAATTAATTAGGGCGTTAAAATACTGCTCGTCGATGTGTCCTGGAAGCTCATTAATCCATTTAGATTAGGCATAATACACGCTACACCCAATGAACCTAGCTATGTAGACCTAGGTTCATTTGCTTAGTGGTAATGTCCAATAACGCTTTTAAAACCAGTATTACCAGCCTTTTGATGGGCATTGTCCATAGACTTAGGGTTCTCTCAGCGAGTAGAAGGTTGTTTCGTAACTGGCTTACTGCTGGCATTAGGTATTACATGGCTAAGGGTGGTTTTATTCGTGTTGGTGGTATTGAGGTTGTTTGCCGAGATGGCTCTAAAGGTTTAATTCCGGTGAGGGCTTATGGGGTCTTGGTTAATGATTATTACGACGGTTATGCCACAGATTATAACTGCGTGGAGGGTGTTGCCACCTATGTGAACAGGGTGCGTGTGCCTATTGGGGAGGTTAGGTTGAGGGGTTCCTTGGGGGTTGCTGTTAGGAATGGCTGGGTTTACGACATGGAGGGCAGGTTTTGGTTTAGGGGTGGTGTAAGGTTTAGGCACATGTATAGGTCTGTCCTTGAGGTTTTCGACCGCGGTGAGTACGAGCCGTTGGGTGTTGAGGGTAGGGTTGTTGTTGATGTTGGTGCCTTTGTTGGTGATTCAGCCGTTTACTTCGCCCTAAAAGGTGCTAGGAGGGTTATTGCCGTTGAACCACACCCTGGTGCCTACGCCGAGATGCTCGATAACATCAGGCTAAACAATCTAGAGAGCGTGATTATTCCAATCAATGCTGGTTTGGCTAGCAAGCCTGGCAAGGTATGCGTTGGGGATGCCGACGTCAGCGATACTCTTGTTACATACCACAGGACTGGTGATTGCCTAAACACAATCCCAGTGGTGGCACTTGGCGAATTAATCAACAGGTTTAGTATTGGCCCTGGCGATACAGTTCTCAAGATGGATTGCGAGGGCTGTGAATTTGACATAATACTGAATGATTATGAGCACGTTAGGCTGTTTAGGGAGTTAATCCTCGAATACCACTCATACGCCGTTAATAAGCCAGTGAGTGACTTACTGAATATGCTGAGCAGAGACTATGAATGCGAGATGAAAGGCAATAACAATCAAGGAATCATGCACTGCATTAGGAAGTAGGTTGTACGGCGATGAATCAATTGTGCATGGTCGTTGTGGTAATGTTTATATATTTACTGTTTTTTGGTTTTTGATGACTGTTGTTGTTGGTTTTAACTGGCCTGTTGAGCATGATAATGCAGTGGGTGTTATTGTTGATGGTGAGCTCGTATTCGCAAGCGAGGAGGAGAGGTGGACGAGGCACAAACACTCACCAGGAGAACTGCCAATAAACGCCCTAAAACAAGCCCTCCTATACTTGAAGGGGAAGTACGGGATAAAGCCAAAGGACGTGGACGCATACGCAGTTAATTGGGATACTAAACTTGCATCACCTAGGTATTTCGCGGTAGCATCACTGAGAAGCTTGATGCATAATAAAATCGGTACTGGCCTATTTGAGGGTGGGGTCATTAATACTGCAACCCTAAGGCTTGCCCTAAGCATTTTACGAGGCAACAACTCCTACTTCATCCATAGATTCCTAAAGTTCGTGATTCACTCAATGGGTGAGGATGCCCCCGATAACATCAAGATAATCCCTGTTGTTCATCATCTTGCCCATGCCGCCTCTGCCTACTACTTCAGCGGTTTCAATAACGCAACCATCCTCACCGTAGATGGCAGTGGCGAATACGAGGCCACAGTAGTGTGGAGGGTAAAGAATGGCGAGTTTGAGGAGGTAGCCTCAATACCCACAGTCTATGGCTCACTCGGCACTCTATATGAAAGAATTTGTGCGAAGATTGGTTATGACTTTCTCGAGGGTCCTGGTAAGGTTATGGGTCTCGCACCCTACGGTAAGGCAAGCAAGTACTATGAGAAGCTCAAGTCCTTCATTAGGTTCGACGATAAGGATTACCCATTCAGGTTTGTTGTCCCTGGCAAGTGGAAGGTTAAGGGTACTATTGCTGATTATGTATTGCCCTATGAGTTTATTGCGAATTCCCTCTATCCTGGTGGTAGGGTTCCTTGGAATCCTCATGGTGATCTTCATCCTGATGCTGTTGATTTGGCTTGGGCTGTTCAGTCCGTGACTGAGGAAACAATGCTTCACCTAGCCAGGTGGGCTAGGGAGAATGTTGGTGAGGGTAATTTGGGTCTCGCTGGTGGTGTTGCTCTTAATGCTAAGGCTAACATGGTTATTCACTACTCCAAGTTGTTTAATGACATCTTCATATTCCCAGCAGCAAACGATGCCGGAACACCGATTGGTGCTGCGGCTTGGGTTTATGAGCACGTACTTGGCGGAAAAATGAAGAGGCAGAGGCTTAGGACTGTTTATTTGGGTCCTGAGTACAGTGATGATGAGGTTAGGAAGGTTGTTGAGAGGGGTGGTTGGGGTGCTAGGTACATTGGTGATGATGTTAATGAAGTCATTGACCTTGTGGTCAAGGGACATGTTGTTGCTTGGTTCCAGGGTAGGGCTGAGCTTGGACCAAGGGCTCTCGGTAACCGCTCAATCATTGCTGACCCTAGGAGGAGGGATATGTGGGGTGTTGTGAATAGGATTAAGGGTCGTGAGTGGTGGAGACCATTGGCACCTTCATTGCTTGAGGAGGATGCTGGCAAGTACTTCATAGAACCAGTACCACACCAATTCATGATACTAATGTATAAGTACAAAAGCGAGATGTGTGAGGTTGTTCCGGCTGTCTGCCACGTTGATGGGACAGCAAGACCACAAACAGTCAATAAGGATGAGAATAGGACTTGGTATGAGTTAATAAAGGCATTTAAGGATGTGACGGGTGAAGGCATCATACTAAACACAAGCTTCAACCTAGCAGGAGAACCACTGATAGAAACACCACAGGACGCAATAAAAAGCTTCGCCCTCGGCGGCTTCAAACCAATCTTTTTACAAGGAGGGCTAATA
>Ga0081534_100697_pt1 | contig 10553 bp, 11 predicted proteins | sample MonGeyMetagenome_FD_71019 | JGI IMG/M metagenome (GOLD analysis project Ga0081534, IMG submission 71019) | Hypoxic/sulfidic aquatic microbial communities from Monarch Geyser, Yellowstone National Park, USA - MG (SPAdes) v1 (version 2) | ecosystem: Environmental > Aquatic > Thermal springs > Hot...
TAACCTCAAGAGCCAAGACCCCTGATAAACTGGGTTCCACATCACCGAAGTAACCGTGAACAAAGCCCCTAATGTTGAGATTGCCCTGACACCTAATTACGAGCTCCAACAACCTGCCATCAATAACCCTGCCATCCAGCTCATAGACCATACTAACCCTCTTCTTAACCCTACCACCCAACCTCAACCTCTGGGTAACTTGTTTATTCCTAAAGTAATCATGCAATGACTTCAAAGCATCATCGGTCACCTGACCATTGGTAATTGCCAACACCCTATACGTGATCACGTAATTCCTACTCTCAGCCTTAACCTTCCTAACCATGGAACTCCTAACGTAAGACAGCACATTAAGTGAAATACCGTAATCAATGCTTCCGAGGGCTTTACCAACCTCACCAATAGATGGCCTTCTACCAGGTCCTATAACCTGGATAATCATGGGTCTTCCATTACCAAGGACCCTAACGTTACCTGCCTCCCCACCCCCACTATGGATCACAACGCTCTGTGCGCCGTATATGCTGAGTGTCTCATTAATTGGCCATTTAACGCTGCCCCTACCAATTAACCTATACGCCCTCCTATACCTGGTGAGTAGGTATAGTGGCATTAGCTGTGTGGTAATGGCTCCGGTGGTTGTATCCAGGACAACCTCGACATCAGGCTCCTCCCTACTAAATGGAATGCCCAACAACGACGAAACCCTCTTACCCAACTCCCTATTTAATTCGCGCTTTATTGATTCCGCGCTCGTTATTCCAAACTCCGTGGTTATTTCAAGCTCTCGTCTTAACATGTCATTGGGCACCCTCGTGCCTAACCTAAAGGACTTAAACTCAGCCCTCAATGAACTCAGTGCATTGGCTATGTTCCTCGACCACTCATCAAGCCTGTTGAATATGGAGCTGCCGCATATGTAGCACGGTGTTGGTGACACATCAACCCCCATATTCTTAAGTAATAGCATGCTTGGTTCATGACCGCTAAGGGCAAGTGCTTTAAGGTCGCCGAGGAGTTCGTCGTTTAATCCTTCGCTCATTATCTTTTCATGTATGCTCATTAATAGGTAGTCCTTAATCGCTCTACCCCTCTCCTCATTACTAAGCCCAAAACCCAACCTGGCAAATAACCTACCTAAACAATGGTCGCAGAGTGGGTATTTCCTCAGCACATCCATTGCCTTATCAATACCCATCCCGTATCTAGGGTGAAATTAGGTATTAAAACATGTAATTGCGAATAGTCGCGTGAATCCCTACGTAATTGGCGCATTCATCAATGAATGCAGGATAAGATGGAGAAGCATTGAGGGTTTTTCGGATGCCGTTGACTATATTAAGTCGGTTGAGCCTGGCGTGGTCGTTACCAAGGATATTATTAGTGCACCAACTAACGTATGTGATGAAGTAGCCAAGCTATTACAAAGACCAGGTAGGCTTCTAACACTACTCAACGTAGGTGATTGGTTATTATTGATCAGGGGGCTCTATGACTTCAATGGTGAATTAATAGACCCAGAGCCCAACCTCGACATGCCAAACTTGGTGCTGAATATTAAGGTGCCAAGTAGGTCATTGGGTCTCGTGATTAGGGTCGTGCTTAAATTCCTAGACATAGGCAGTAGTGTATTCAGCAGTGATGATGGAAGAACCTACGTGGTAGTTCACGATAGAGACTCCATAGCCAGATTCATAAAGACAATAAAACCTCACCTAGACCCAGAACAAAATATTGTGCTCAAAAATAAGTGGGCGAAGCATTATGCGCCCTATGGTAATCCAATAATTCTGTTGCATAATGCAAATCGATAACTCCTAAGGATATCAGGCGGTTTAGGCCTCTTCACCAAGGCTCTGCGTGGGTTCAACTCATCACCTAGCAGTGCAGTTTATTTAAGTGGCCAGTTAAATATAGTTTTTGATAATGATGATCAACCTAGGCTGCGCATGTGATGATGCGTGTGAGGGCTGATCGACAAAGGGTCATATTGGATACTCGAAATTCGTCTCGGCCTGCCTAAGCGGTGGGCACCTACTGTCCTTCTCGCTCACTATGGCATTCTCCCTAATCGGCCATGGTATACCAACCTCAGGGTCATTCCAGGCAATGCATCTCTCGTGCTGTGGACTATACTCCTTAGTCTGTAGGTATAGGAACAAGGTTTCATCCTCAAGGGCTTGAAAGCCATGGGCAAAGCCGGGCGGTATCCAAAGGAGCCTCGGTTCCTCAGCCGATAACTCAACCATGACGTACTTACCAAACCAGGGAGAACCTTTCCTAATGTCAAGTGCCACATCAACAACGCGCCCCCTGATCACCGTGACCAACTTACCCTGCTCCATAGGCTTCAACTGGTAGTGCAATCCACGAACAACACCACGCTTAGACCTGCTGAGACTTACCTGTACAAAGTCATAAGCCACACCACCAGCTAGGAAATCAGTCCTTTTATAAAGCTCGGCAAAGAAACCCCTATGGTCCGGAAAGACGACGGGTTCGACAAGCACCACATCAGGTATCCCTAACCTAGTGAAGCCCCTGAATGGCACCCGTACTCCCTCAATAACGCCTTAATAAGTAGTACGGCTGATCAATTGACGAAGAATCCAGTTAAAATAACCAAAACTACCGGTTAATAAGACTAATAGGTATCATTAAATATGGTCGTGCAATGAATGTGGTCACAAAGCCAGAAATCATAGTATCGATTAATGAGAAGACTGGGAAAGTTCCGGATTTTAGTGATGATTACGTATTAATGAGGGAGAAGGAGTTCAATGCCGTATTGGATGGCGTGAACTTATCAATAATACTCGCAATAATGAGAGGTCACACGCACTTTGTCGAGTTAATGAGGGAGACAGGGCTTCAAAAGGGGAAGTTGGCAAGGCGATTAAAGCGGCTATTGGATTCTGGCTGGATTACTAAGGAAGGTAATAAGTACCTTGTGAGCGGTCGAATATTTGTGGTGTACGATATTGGGGAGATTAATGGCAACATCACCATTCACATATCCACAGACAAGGGTGCATTCGCCGACCCTGTCTATGGTCTTGTGGTGATAAGCGGTGAACCACGGAATTACTGCTCAACATGTCCACTAAGGCAGGCCTGCGTCAATAATGTAAAGTCCATGGCCCGTAAATACGGCGTACAGCTCAGGGGCGTTGAGCCTAGTGAGGCTTATGTGGAATTGTTCAGGGTATTCGTGGAGAGGGATTTAACTAGGAAGTTGAGAAGTGGGTGGAGGATCATAATCAAGAAGGGTGAAGTGTAACTGCTGTATTACGGAAGATATGTTTATATTTCTCCTGGAATTGAATACCAAATTGATGGAGGAGAAGGCTGAAAGGCTGAGCAGGATTGTTAATGATTTCCTAAATAATGTTGAGAATGTTGGTGGCATCTATGTAGCATCATTGGATGGTTTATTGGTAACCCACGCATCGAAAATGGACATCGACCCAGACAGGGTTGCTGCGATGATAGCTTCAATAAGTGCAGTGGGCGATAGGGTCAGTAAGGAGTTATTAAATGAGGAGTCAACGCACGTGATAGTACAGTCGCATAATGGGTACGTAATAATCAAGAAGAATGGAGATCTCGTATTTGGAGTTTTGGTCCATGGAATTGACGACTCCTCAATGGGTCTTGTTATGCTCGAGTTCGAGAAGTTACTAAATGCCATTAAGGATATTAAATGATTCATTTATGCGAGCCCTCATCACAAACATCAGCACTCGAGATCCTAATCACCAAACTATACAATGATAGATCCATAAAAAGCTTTACTAAACCCGGAGCATTTGACTAGCTCTGTGAGGGTTGTCACAAAGGAATTAACGATAACAAGTAAGAGACGTAGGGAGGTTATAAACATCACAAGCCATATAGAGTCCGCGGTTAGGGAGTCAGGTATTAGGAATGGAATAGCCCTAGTATTCCTACCCCACGCAACCGCAGGACTATTCGCCAATGAGGATGAACCAAGGATAAGGAGAGACTATGAGGGTTTATTCGAAAGATTAGTACCCGCCAGTGGTAATTATGAGCACAATAAGATTGATAATAACGCCGACGCCCATCTACTAGCCTCACTGTTCAAGCAATTTTACGTACTGCCGGTAATTAATGGCGAACTTATGCGAGGTACGTGGCAGGAGGTTTTCCTAGCGGATTTCGATGGTCCTCGAACGAGGAATGTCGTGGTTGTGATAATTGGTGAGTAAAACACCCTAAATGCCCTTCTCAAAGCTAAAGCCGTACCTCGCCCTCAACTCCCTGTACCTCTCCAGCGGTTCTGTGTAGGCGATCAAGTGATCCGCAACATATATTGGCGCACCCAACCTAACAGCTATAGCCGTGGCATCACTAGGTCTTGCATCAAGCTGAAAGGTCTCGCTCGTCCTGTTGTCCTTAACGAATATTGTGGCCAAGTAAACACCATCAATCATAGCATCTATTGTCACCTTCTCCACGGTCACGTCAAGCCTATTTATCAACTCAACAAGTAGGTCGTGGGTTAACGGCCTATGGAAGGACACGAGACCCAACGCCTTCTTTATCGAGAATGATGCCGAAACATCTATCCTAATTGGCAGAACCCTCTCCTCCCACTCCTCTGTTGTGAATAGCATTAGGGCAACACCCTCCTCGGGTATCTCAATGACATCTAGAAGATCCGCCTTCAGGTACTTTGACCCCCCTGAGTTCTCCTCCCTAACCATTAAAGGTATCTACACTAACCCCTTTATTTACTTATTTATCTACTTATTTTTAGCCGTCACGATTCATGAAACTCCAAATTCTGATAGGGGAATGTCCTTCTCACTCCATGTTGCCATATCCCTAACCTTAACAACGCCCTGGGATACCTCCTTAGGGCCTACTATTACGAAGTACCTAACATTAATTTTGGAGGCATACTCGAGGGCGCTCCTCAAGCTCTTCTCGCCAGTATCTACAATGGCTTTATTGCCCTGGACCCTTAACCTACTGGCTAGTTTGTAGCCGAGGGCTATGTGGTTTCTATCGTTACCAACCACATAAATGTAATAATCAATCGGAGGAAAACCACGCTTAATGGAGCCCCTCTGTTCAAGAACTTCCATCAACCTCTCAATACCCATCGCGAAACCAGAGGCTGGCATTGGCTTACCACTGTATATCTCAACGAGATTATCGTACCTACCTCCACCGCCCACGGACAGCTTGTAGTCTGGTACGTACATCTCGAATACAATACCCGTGTAATAATCAAGCCCTCTCACGATGCCTAAGTCCATACTCATGTAATCAAGCACGCCATACATACCGAGAAAATCAACCAAGTCATTATAGTACTTAATGAAGTCATCACCAACCCCCAACTCCTTAAGTAGATCGGGCACCTTATTGAGACCCTCCGTAGTATTAGCCAACCTAAGGACCTCCTGGGCAACCTCCCTCGTTAACCCCAGCCCAATGAGCATCCTCTCCAACTCATCATCAGGCACCTTACCCCTCTTATCCATTATCCTAAGCACGCCCTGTTTAGCATCATTGGGTATTCCGAGCCTTGCAAGGAGTTGCTCAATGATTCTCCTATCATTAACCCTAATCCTGAAATCACCCAACTCAAGGGCTTTGAGCGACTCAACGCCGATTGTTAGGACCTCGGCATCAGCCCTAACACTCGATGAGCCCAGGAACTCAATACCGAATTGGTGAAACTCCCTATACCTACCATGCTGCGGTTCATCATACCTCCAAACCTTTGTTATGTAATACCACCTAATTGGTTTGGGCAAATCAACCCTATAGGAGACAACCCTAGCCACTGGAACAGTCATGTCGAACCTAAGCCCAACCTCCCTATCAGCCTTATCCCTGAAGTAATAAATCTCGTTAACCACATCCTCCCCAGCCTTAGCCTTAAGTATCTCGTAGTACTCAAGGGCAGGCGTCTCAACCCTCAGGTAGCCAAAGGATTCAGCAACTCTGGCTAACCTATCGAAAATCTGCAGCATTGGATAATACTCCTCAGGAGTCAAGTCCCTCATGCCACGCACAGGCTTTAAATCCATCAAAATCAAAATAGTCCCTTGATTTTTTATTTTTAAACCCACACCCATCTATTGATTAGCAACATTGGACGAGGCAGCACGATCACCACCATAGTAATTGCATTATCTACGCCATTGCGTAAAACCCTCGCCCCACAGATTGGATCACCAATGCGTGTGGATCACGCCCCGCGTAGAACTAGCCACCCAACCAGCTGGTGCGGTCCATATTAAGAAATGCCTTAAGAATGACCTTTGCATTAGGTTCTGGGCGAAACTAACCCTAACACTAACCACTTGTTGCTATTTCTTCCCTCACCTCACACCTCGACTATCAACTAGGCATTAATACCGGCGAGGGCAATGGCTAGTTGGAATGCCAGGGACAGTATTACTCCAAATATTACTAATAAGACCCCGAGGATTGGGGAACGCCTGCGGATTTTGAGCATCCTCAACGCCTTCACGTGGCTCCTGTTGGTAGTATTACTCGTTGTTATTAAGTGAACCCTAACGCCACACTTGGCTAGATCTACTAACAGCCTAACGGTCTCAGGACTGACCCACGGGCTTATGATGTAGGCTTCACCTGCACTGTAGGGTCTTGGTACTATGAGGTCGATCGCGGTTTAACCAACCCGCGTGTGATTAGTTGGGAATGCCGATGCCACGTGCATACCTCAGCAATACCTAATCACCCCGCCCCAGGCTCTCGACAGCGCCTCCTGGAGCCTAGCTAAATCACTTTCAGAGATGAATACTCTATACCCTATACTATTTTTACATTTATTTTTATTAATATATAGAGAGTATTTATCTTCCACGGTAGGGCCGCTAATGCACATGCGGTCTACGGCCTTGTCCTTGGGTATGAATATGACATTCCCTCTCACATCCGTGATTAAGAGCCCCTCATGCGTCAGTGCAATACTCCTCACACCCAACTTATAATACACCACGATTGCGGTGATGAACGCTGTGACAAGACTCACGGCGAGGGTTATTAATCCATTACTCGTAATGGAAACCGCGGCGAAGAGCGCCATGAAAAACGCGATAAAGCCTATCACAATGGACCACGTAGTACTATTCTCTCTCATGTCCCACCTCCAAATCACATCCCCACCCGAGATTTCCTCCGAAGCCACCACCCACCCATCATTAAGGGCTTTTTATTACTTTCAGAAATGAAACACCTCGTGAACGCACGAAGAGCCGCGACAGATTACTATATAATGTGCAATAATACTCCACGAGGAGACTAGGGTTGAGAAGCCGCAATCCATGATACTCTATAACATGCTGGATACCGAGAGGGTTGTTTAAAACCTGGCGATGCCGTGAACGGGGTACTCAAGGTGAGGGTTAATGAGCAAACCGCGAGAAGCATATTATAGAGTGCCGTGTCGTGGACTCTAAAGCGCCCAGTGGCGTGAGACGTGTTGAGCGCCCCAGTGAGGACGCGGCGTGGGAGGTCGCTAGGCAAGTTGAGTCCATAGGTATGGCACCCGCGCTACCGTACACTGTTGGGACTATGGTTCAATTACTACAGGGGATTCATGGCGTTGGGCTTAACAAACTCGCTAATGCCACTAGTGCGTGAGTGTGCTTATAACGATTCTAATTTAGCTAATCAATTACTTAACTACTCTTTTTGTATTTTACGGTAATAAAGCCTTCGTTCTATAGTGAGGCAAGGAGTATTGTTACGAAATTTATATGTGTAACAATGTAAATTATTAATCCGATGGTTATGGGTATGATGAGGGGTATGTGGTAGGACGTGAGGACTGGCGTATCAATACTTATCCTACCCTGGAACAACCACTCACCCAATAATTCCCTTGGATCCTCAATATCAAGACCAAGCCTAATCACCGGTTCAAAACCATCCTCACCCAAGACCTGCGCCACCGAGTAATTATTGGGATTCTTAAACACCTTATATGCAGGTACGCACATTAGTATGGCCAGGTATAGAATCTTCCCAAGACCTCGCGACCTCATCAATGCCTCGCATTGCTTACCGTACCTAATGTTTTGAATTACGTTGTATGGTACATAGATTATTAGGGCTATTATTAACGAGTTTATGAGCACCGATATTGGGGTCATATTAACAATACTCAGCGCCATATTCGGTAGGGTGACTGGTGGTATTGAGGCTGATATGAACATTATGGACTTGGAATCAGCACCACCCATCGCCCTCAACCAATACGCAGCCAAACCAAATGCCGCACCAAAGACCATACTGACTATGTAAAGAAATAGCTCACGAAGACTAAGTGCTAGGTAGATGCCGAGTGGTACGCATATTAATGCGCCGGCTATCCACGTCCAGTCACTAATCTCCCTGGTCTTTAGATCCTGGATTGAGGCGATTAATTGAATTAGAATGACAATGATATAATCCATAATTAGTAATAAACCTCGGTCAAGCACAAGCGCGATGAGCTGGTGAAAGGTAATTAAGGATATTGCATAATATCCACGGTGGTAATAAATTAAAAGGTCCTTACCAATGAATTAATTATGTCACGGAGAGTTGCGATTGTGGGTGTTGGTTGGTACGGGTTTAGGCCCGTGGTGGAGGAGGCGTCCTTCAGGGAGATGATGTTCGAGGCAGCGGTTAGGGCTTATGAGGACGCGGGTGGTATAAACCCAAGAACCGATGTTGACGCATTTGCCAGTTGTCAGGAGGATTTTTGGGAAGGTATAGCAATCGCTGACGAATTTGCACCGGAACCCATAGGTGGTACACTGAAGCCGGTATTCACAACACCAGGTGATGGACTTCAATGCGTTGCCAGTGCCTACATGATGATAAAGACTGGGCAATTCGACGTTGTTGTTGCCGAGTCCCACGCGAAGCCTAGCGACATTGTGAATATGCACGATATTATTTTGTTCGCGATGGATCCAATAACCACGAGGGCGATAAACATGCCAAACTACCACGCAATAGCGGCGCTGGAGGCACAGGCCTACATGAGTAGGTATAATGTGCCTAGGGAGGCGTTGGCGTACGTTGTCTCCAAGGATAAGCGGAACGCATTGCTTAACGAGAGGGCTAGTTATGGTGCAAATATAACTGTGGATGACGTGCTAAACATGCCGTACTCAGCATCCCCACTGACCAGGCTAGACATAGCACCCTTTGTCGATGCTGCAGTGGTTGTTGTCCTGGCTGGCGAGGATGTGGCTAGGAGATTTACAGACACGCCCGTGTGGGTTGATGGTATTCACTGGGTCACTGAGGATCCATCCCTCGAATACCATAGTTGGGAGTTCCCGAGGCATGCCATGTTGGCTGCCGAGACCGCTTATAAAATGGCGGGTATTCAGGACCCAATAAAGGAACTGCACTTTGCCGAGGTTGATGCAAGGTATAGCTTTAAGGAACTCCAGTTCATTGAGGCCTTGAAACTGGCACCGCCAGGCGAGGCTCATAAGTTGTTGCTTGAGGGTGCATTCGATAGGGATGGATTATTCCCCGTAAACCCAAGCGGTGGCGCTCTCGGCGAAGGAGTTCCACTGGAGGTTCACGGGTTAGCTAGGTTGCTGAATGCCGTGTTGCAGTTGAGGGGTGAGGCAGGGAGGGCGCAGTTGGGTAAGGCTGAGAGGGCTGTGGTCCATAGTTGGAGGGGCGTGCCCACAACAACGAGTGTAGTTGCAGTGCTTAGTAGGTGATGTGGATGGCGAACTCGCCCATAATTATTTCCCAACGTGTGTTGGTAATACTTATTAATTCCATGGGGTGGTTACTACTATGAGTAGGAATATCTACGTTAAGCATAGACCTGCGGTAATAGGGGCTGGACTAACACTATTTAGGAGGAGGCTCTTAGAAACGCCAAAGGAGTTGGCCTGGATAGCCGCGAAGCAAGCCCTGGAAGAGGCTGGGTTGACGCTTAAGGACATTGACTGTGTGGTCATAGGCTCAGCACCGGACACATTCGATGGTGTCCACATGAAGGGTGAGTACCTAGCTGATGGTGCAGGTGGTGTCAATAAGCCGGTAATGAGGGTCTTCGTGGGCGGCGCTACCGGCGTTATGGTGCCCATAGCCGCCTGGTGGCATGTGGCGAGTGGGCATTGCAAAACCGTGCTTGCCGTTGCCGAGGAGAAGATGAGCGATGCGGACATACCGCACCCACAAGCCGTGTTCAGGTACATCTGGGACCCAGTTACCGAGGTCCCGCTGCAACCAAACCTGATCTGGATATTCGCAATGGAGATGCACAGGTACATGTATAAGTGCGGTGTTAAGAAGGAGGACATAGCCCTCGTAAGCGTGAAGAACAAGCGCAACGCCCTAGACCACCCGGCAGCCCAGGTTGCGGCCAACATAACGGTTGATGATGTTCTAAAGAGCGAGGTACTAGTATGGCCAGTGCAGTTGCTGGATATATCGCCGGTTAGCGATGGCGCGGCGGCATTCGTTGTTGCAAGCGAGGATATCGCCAGAAGGCAGACGGATACTCCCGTGTGGATTGATGGTGT
>Ga0081534_100698_pt1 | contig 10547 bp, 10 predicted proteins | sample MonGeyMetagenome_FD_71019 | JGI IMG/M metagenome (GOLD analysis project Ga0081534, IMG submission 71019) | Hypoxic/sulfidic aquatic microbial communities from Monarch Geyser, Yellowstone National Park, USA - MG (SPAdes) v1 (version 2) | ecosystem: Environmental > Aquatic > Thermal springs > Hot...
GTCGAAGTAGACGTCCAGCCGACTCGGTAGGATTGACTCCTCAAAGCACCTATTGTAACTATCACAGCAGACCATTGTTAAGCCACGTCTACGTGGGTTAATGATACTGGCAGTTATGAGACCTGGTAATTCTAATAATATACTATAAAGTAGGTACTCGGTCAACGGCTCCATGAAGTCAAGAAGCGTATCATCAACAATACCAAGGGCTGTTGATACAGCATCAAGCACCGCTCCCTTAATCACACCAACTGGCGTTGGCTCATAGCGACTCTGCTTACGGCCAATGGGCACTTCCCTTACGAGGCCTAGTTTGATACCTAGGTTGAGACCCTTATAAACGCCTGTGAACTCAGTGTAACCCTTACCTGCAAGACATGCCCTAAGCCTACTAACCCAAACAGGCTCACCCCCATAAAGCCTAGCCAGACACTCCATCGTGGGTATTAGATACTTCGTGAAGACTGGGGCCATAGTTCAAAAACACCACTAGGGTTTTTAAGTATTAACACAAAACAACACAGACAACCTATTGATTAATTAATGCAGAGAACCTCTACATCTCATTTTTGTGCACATAGTGAAAAAAATAAAAACCCCTGGATGCATTTATCTACACATGAAAAGCGAGGGCGAATTTCAAACACCAGTTCAAGGACAGACACAAGCTGTTCAAGGGCAGGAGCAACCTGTCAAGGGACAAGTGGTCGCCCAACTGGTTGTAATGTCTAGGGCAGTTTTGTGGAGTCGAAAGAATGGTGGTGAAGGAATCCTACGGCTCATCGGTGACGCTACAATACTGCTGAAGAACCATGTTAATGAGGTTATTAAGGTCACTATACTGAAGCGTAGTGGCGAACCCCTGCTGACCTTCAATGGCGTCAACAGGTTATACCGGTCACAAGGTCGTAACTATCTTGTTGTACATTTTCCCAGACGAATGATGCCGATGTGGGAGGTTATCGCCAAGGAGGTTGATGATGATGGTACTGTTACCCTACTACTAACATTAACTGGAGTTAAGGTGAAATCAAGGAGGAGGGTTAAGGAGGGGTGATAACTGGTGGGGGTTTGGGGTTGTTGTGGGTACGCGTTCGCCCGGGCCCAAGTCAGGTGAAAGTCTATGGGGCTAACCAATTCTAAGTTTTTAAGCTTTACGGCTATCAAATGCCGGAATGGTACAGACAACATTGTACTGTCTGGCAGAGCGCATGATGATAGCTCCCTTTACTTTCCGTCGAGGTATCGCCCCCTACTCGCTAAGGCTGATCTTGTAGTTGCTAGGTTAAGACCAATTGAGGTTGGTGGGAATGACCATTACCAACTTTGATTTTCATGAAATAGCAAAGATGCTTAGGAGCCATGGCTTTAAGGTTGTTCCAGTTGATTGTAACAAGCATCCGCTGGTTAAGTGGCGCGGCCTCATTACTGATGAACAACTTGATGAAGCCCTCACTAAGGCGTGCGGTTTAGCCATCGCAGGTGGGCCCATTAATGATAGAGAGGCGGTGGTAATTCTTGATGTCGATGACGTTGATGAAGGCTTCAAGATTTTGAGACAAGTGTTCGGTGAGGATTGGCCATCCAAGCTATGCGGGAGGGATGACTCATTCTGCGGGTTAACCGGCCCAAGACCCAAGGGGTCTTGGAAGTGCACATGCGGCCCAGGGGATTGTGACTGTACTAACATCAAGACGGGGGAGGTCAGGCGCCTTAGCGAGTTAAAAAGGGGAATGTACGTGATTGTACGTGTACCGATTGGGTGCGCTCCGAAATCAACCGTGAGGAGTAAGGCGATTGAGCTTCAATATAACAATTATGAAGTTGTTTTTGGGAAGCACCCTAGTGGGGTTTGGTACGAGCCTGCCCGCTATGTCGATGGACTCTGGGTAAAGACTACGATAACCAACGTTGGTGGTGGTGTTACCCTAAGTTGCGACCAATTTAAGGCGTTGTTGGAATTACTCAAGGGAAGTGGCGCCGGGGAGGAGGCGGGGGGTGAGCCTGAGCCTAGGCCTAAGGCTGGGGGTAGGGTGCGTTACCTAACCCTTGACGATTCAACAATACTCAAGATCGCCGGCCACCTCATTAACGGCTACAAGAAGGGGCAGCGTCAGGATTATGCATTAGCCATCGCCGGCATGATGGCGAGGATGAGGGTTGACCCAGTATCCGTGGCTAAAATACTGAAGGCACTTCATGACAACACGAATGATGAGGAGCCATTGAAGCTGAGGCTGAGCACCATCACATACACATACGCCAAGATGGGCCTGCCCGTTGACCTTGATGCAATTAAGGCCGCCGTGGGGGAGGAACCCTACCACCCAGGTGAATTGAAGCTGAGTGATGAGTTAACTGGGGCGGGCCGCGTCAAGGAGCTGCTGGCTGGCGTCATTGGTGAGGATGAGGCTAGGAAAGCTGTTAATGAGGTTAAGAGGATTATTAGGAGGGAATGGGTGAAACACAGCGTAATCGCCAGAATTAGGCACGCTGCCAAGAGGGGTGCTCAATTGAGTGAAATCGCCTACCTAATTGCTAAGGCGGCTTTGAAGAAGTTTAAGCATCTTCGCTACATTACATACAATGGCTTGGATTTGAATGACCTAAGGTGCTGGGATGGAAGGTATTTCCGGCGCTGCGAGGCTGACGTTAAGAGGCTTGTAATGAAAATCTACGAAACAGCAGGAGTTCATAAATTTAAACTGTACAATAGGGAATACAGGTTGAGCACCATTGAGGAGGAGGTCTTTGAGATCTTGAAGGCTAAGGCTCTTCTTAACATTACCGATGAGGACTTGCGTTACATTGCATTTAACAATGTTATTTACGATTGGAAGGAGGGTAGGCTCCTCCCAATTGAACAAGCAGCACCAGACATGATGATCATCCACTTCATTCCCCATGAGATTAACGTCGAGGCCTTTGAGGAGGCCGTGAAGGCGCCGGCAATTACAGAGGAGCTCGTGGCCAAATGGGCCCCTAATACCCTCAAGGCCTTCAAGGATTGGGTTGGGGGTAATTGGCTCGCCTTATTTGAAGTCATTGGAAGCATTCTTTACCCCAAGCAGATCCGTAGACTGTTCCTCCTAGTGGATGCCGAGGAGAGGGGGAACTATGGTGATACGGGTAAAAGCACCTACATTAGGCTGGTTCAGAAGTTAATAGGTCTGCCTAATTACTCTACCGTTCCATTACAGGATTTGCTGAACCCGAACAACAGGTTTGCCCGATGGTCAATCTACCTTAAGCTTGCTAACTTCTATGCCGACCTGCCTGACATCGCCCTTGAGAACCCCGGAATGTTGAAGGTCCTAACGGGGGATGACGTAATCTCCGTCGAGCGTAAGTACAGGGACCCCTTTGAGTATAGGCCTATCTGTAAGCACCTTTTCAGCGCCAATACACCTCCGCCTATCAACCTAAGTAGGACCGACGCCGCATTTTGGAAGCGTTGGGTGATTATTGAATTCGTGGGCAGGTTCGAGAGGCCTATTGCCGACTTCGAAAACCAATTGCTGAATGAGGCCCCGAGTATATTAGCAATCGCCTTGGCCGCCTTTCTAAAAGCCAAGGAGAGGGGCTTCACGTTTAGTGTAGACCCAGTTAATGAAGATCGGGCAGCTTATTATGAGAGAATTTGGTTAAGTAGGCTCGACCCAATTTACCAATTCATCCTGTGGGCTTTTAGAAACGGTATCCTCACCCCCGACTCGGATGCCAGGATTCCGCTTGTTAGGGTGGATAAGTCGCATGATGGGGTGCGCCCATTGTATTACTACTTCAACATTTATAGGGAGGTTAGGAGGATCCGACCTGTCCCCGCCACGGTCTTCTCTAGGCACATTAATGAGCTTGGCCTACCTGTGGTTAACCCACGCGGTTATCCGCACCTGAAGGGATTCAGGATTAATGAGGAGGCGTTTGCACATGCAATTAGCGAGCTTAGGAGGAGGATTCCTAGGGGTGCGTCAATATGGCCAAGGGAAATCGAGGAGGCCATTGATAAGGCCTTGGGGTTCGCCCCCGAGGTTAATGGGGGCTCTGGCGATGGCTCCAGTAGCCCACCTGAGAACCTAGGTGAGTTGGCCGTGGGGTCAAGTAACCTGGGTGCTGACTCGGCGGGCGCAGTTAAGCTAGGTGGGGGCGGCTCCGCTGGTGGTGATGCCAAAGGTAATAATACTGAGTTAAGTCAAGGTGCAGACGCCGCTAGGCAAGAGTCGGAAGTTGAGTACAGGCCGAATGGGGGCTCAGGTAGCCAAGCCGAAGACGGTGGTGTGGGCGAAGGTGCTCAAGGCGCCATGGCTAATATGACGTGTAGCATTGTTGATGTTGGTGGAACGGAGGGTGAGGCACCGTATTACGGTGTTGTTCAACTCAACCTAGCATGTGCGCTCTTGAACGAGTTCAAGAGGGCTGGCTATGACTTCCTCGGAATGGCGGGGATGCTGCTTAATGAATACGAGCACCACCACCCGGTTTGCGATGCCGAATACCTAATGCGGGTCGGCTACCTTAGCATGGCTGCGGTTGAACTTGGGGTCGACGTGGGGGGCCTAGCCCACAGGGTCGTTGAAGCATTGAGGGGTGTTGGGCTATGCCAGTAGGCGACCCATGTCGGAGGATCATACAGGAGTTGAATGGGAGGTACCCTGAGGCTGATGTTAAACTTTGGTTTGAGGTGGTGGTTAGTTACCTTAACAGGTACCCAAGCGTGGGTGTGATTAGGTTCGACTTGGATATGGCGGTTGAGGCATCTAGGAGGGGGCTTAGGTACGGGGAGGGGGAGAGGAGGATCACCCACGATATCCTTAGGGTGATGGCCAGGCTCGGTATCGTGGACTTGACGCCGTACACAGCCACGCTCCGGGTGAAGCCCCTTGACTGCACACAAGCGGCGGCTGCCCAGAGGCCGCGGTTGAGTGGCGCCTCACCAAGTGAGGTGAGGGGGGTGTTGGCCAGATACCTTGCGGATAGGTACGGTGTAGAGTACTTCACGGCGAGGTTGATTCTACTGGATATTCAACAGCTTATTGAACTCAAGGGCAGCGTATCGGCCGTGGAGCTTCCTAGCCTCCTCGAGGCCACGTTCCCTGAGAGGTACAGTGGGTTTAAGGATAAGGCACGGTTTATAATCAACGAGGCCATTGGGCTTCTAAGGGAGGCTGGGTTAATTAAGGTTGAGGGTGGCTTCCTGAAGCCGAATAGGGCACCACCCACGGTTAGTTAATTAATTAGAATTACACAACTCCTACCCCCAGAACCCCTGGCCGAAGCCCAAGCCCCCACTGGGGTGAGGTGCCGTGGTTGGCTGTACATTACCTATATAGGCTATTTTCATTCAATTCCTAGGAATTGAATGATTGGTGTGGTGTGTGAAGCCTCCAGAGTAGCCCACTCTAGTGGGGTGGCCTGCCGCGCGGAAACAGGGGGGACCCACCCGCTCACACACCACACCAGAGTGCGTACGCAGATTTAAACAAAGCCCAAGCACCTTAGTTCAAACCGCCAAGGAAGTACACCCACCCATAGGGATTAGTTTAAGTAAAGAGCCTATTTAGCCACATCAGCCCGCTGTTCATTCCCCCACTGGAGTGGGGAGTCATCCCCCGGCTTATAAGGCACAACCCACCCCACTGCCCCCCCGCCTAGAATATTAATTATTAATAGTATACTGCACTGAGCCTTACACGTGTTTTCAATATCAAAAACACTGGCAAAGGTTTATAAAAACCCGTGTAACCCCACCCTGTGGGTTGGCCACGCTTCGGCTTAAGCGCAGAGGAGGCGGTTGCCGTCATTGAGGAGGAGGCTAACAATGGATACGTGCCGGTGTTAGCCGACTCCGTGTACTGCTACAGGCACATGCAGGCTGACGGCTACCCAGTGAGGGTACTGGCAGTGCGTGACCCAGCCTACCTCATCGGCCTCGTCCCGGCTGGGAGCCTACCTGCTTGGGTGGGTAGGCTGGCCTGGATCTTAATGAAGCGGAGTGTTGATGACTGCATCGTCATCGCAGGCCAGTACGGTAGCATTGAGGTTGGGTTATGGGAGCTGGGGGTACTCAAGGCAACGCTTGGGGAGGCCCTCAACACCTCTAGGGTGGGTGAAGTGCCCGTGCAAGTAATCGACAGGGAGGCCGCTGCAGATGCCATTGTTGGCTCCGCCACTGAGGACGCTGCCGTAATCCTAGTCGACTCCTTCACATGCCTATGGAGGATGCAGAAGCACGGAGGCGTCAGAAGGGTGTTCGTCATCGAGAGGCCTCTACTGGTGGTGGCTGTAACTGGCCTTGAGGTTGATGGGGAGCTTAAGGCAAGCGGCCAGCCGGCACTCATGATGGTGGATGAGGATGATGAAGGCTGCGTAATGGGCGGCATAGTGAGGAACAACCCAACAGCCGACTACCGCAGTACATTCCGTGCAATCCTCAGCAACATGCTTAAGAACTCACTCGACGTCCCACTTGAACTAATGATAAAGGCAAGCAACCTCATATTCACCCGCAACCTTGATAAACAACCCACTGGTTGAGTAGTCCATGCCCAACAACACGCCCCAACCAAAGCCACTGCCCAAACCACAGGGCAAGCAAAGGCCAACCAAGCACTCGGATTTTTCAGAAGAATACGTTAACCACATTGTAGCGGTTACACTAATCAATGGTACCGTCCTAAGGGGCCTGCTTGTTGAGGCAAGGCGCTTTTGGGTTAAGATTATTATCGACGGGAGGCCTCACTACATAAATAAGGCCCACATAGTTGAGGTTACGTTAGGCTAACCGCCGAGGGCCAGGCAACTAGCCTAATCCACAAACCCAGGTTAATAAACATTACTGAAAAACGGGGCCAAACGACCCTATTGTTTTGAAAGGGGGGTTTTCCGAGGGGCAGTCACCTAGCCTTAACCCACTTGTACACTCCGTAGGCGATTAGCGTTACGGCCACTGGTAGCCCAACTACGGGTATAATCAACGACGCCAAGCCTCCTAGCACGTAGGCCCATAGTTTAGGCCTCCTTGCTTTACCCTCCTCGCTTGGTTTGTCCTCGGGCAACCCTCGCTTTTTGCACTAGTAAAGGCTTATAAACACTATTGTGTTATATATATTATGACTAGTGTAACTGTACCGTTCAGGGGGAGGGTTGTGGTTAAGAGGCAGAGGGGAGACGTCTTCATCTACGTCAGCAGGAGGGATATTGGAGGCAGGGTACTCGCAAAGTACAACGGCGCTAGGGTAGCCGGGATACTGGTCGTGATTCAGGAGGGTGACTCACATGCCTGACCTTTACTTCACAAGTTTTCCGTAGGCCTGTGTGGTGTCGTTCAATTCCTGCATATTATGTGTTTGGGCTTGCTGGGGTTAGCCTTATTAACACGCCCACAGGCTGGTTCCCCAATCAAGTTTGGGGCATGGTGATCGAGGGATAGTCATACGCCTTCGGTTCACGCCATTATACTATTATCCAGTGCGGTTCAATTACTCGCATTCAGCCTTGGTGCATGGGCTTATTAACCTGCCTGTGGCTATGGGTATAATCGGTATATCTACATTGTGATCCCACTACGTTCATACTTTCAATTCCTTCACATGATGTGAAGTTTATTAACCTGGGTACCATTGGGTTGTTAATCAACGGAAGGTCATGGGGATCGGATTAAAGGCATGCCTTCAACACGCCTGTATTCTAATTAACCCAAGTTCACACTGGCTAGTAATCATACGACTCACATGGGGATCAACGGTGAAGCATGCCTACCTACTAACAGTGGGTTAATTAACACCCCCTACGACTAGGGTATCAATCAGCCTAGGCACATGGGAATCATGCCCTTCGCATCCCTCACCCCAGTGGGGCATTACTAATCATCGCCTGTGCGTGGGTATCGTGAAGGCGGCATCTTTCAATCCCTACACTTGATGTGAAGCCTTAGCCACAGCCAGCAGTGCCCTAATTAACCCAGGCAACCTCAGGATTACTAATCACGTCCCTTGCATGGGAATCAAGGAATGAGCATGCCTCCCAATTCCTACACATCAAGTGCGCCCCTACCCTAATCAACCCACCTGCAGGCGCACTGGCAATCAACAGCTTGGTTAATTAGCTGATTATTGCCGTTAGCATTGCCCGTTAACGCAATGCCCAATACATGGGTACCATGTCCCTAGGAGCCCTGAACCCACAGTTATTACAAACCATTACCCTACCCTCCACCTGAGTGAGCTCATGCCCGCAAATTGGGCATACTGTACTATACAGCCTCCTGAACCTGTATGGCACACCATACCACTGTGCCAGTGCCTCCAGTTGGTGAACAAACCTCTTTAGATTACTCATAAGCAACTTAATTACATCTGGCGGTAGCTTTTCTTCAAGTAGTTCCTTCCTCGACTCCTCAGTCACATCATCAATGATTAACAACGCCTTATACTTCACAGCCTTCCTGACTAGCTTACTCGCCAGGAAGTATGCCTTATCCCTCGTAATCCTATAAATACGGCTCCACCTAGACTTAGCCTGCTCCCTAATCCTTCTCGCCTTCATGGAGTCCCCGTAACTAACCCTCCTTAATTTACCAACCACCCTCTCCCTATCCACTGCTTGATGGTAGAGGGTGTTGATTAAAAACGTACTCGGCCCCTCAGCCCTCCACGTCACTAACTTACCGCTCCTTATCAAACCCCACGCTATGCCATACTTCCATGAATTAACATCAACGGCTAGGATATAATCACTGGGTTGGTATGGCTCAACCACACGCTCAGCCGCCAGGGCTAGGTATGGTTCATTATCCTTGAGGCCAACCCTCGCAAACTTAATGTCACCACCCTCACTAATCCTATCAACAACCCACTTGGGCATTGGAACCTCAACAACATAACCACGCTCATTCATGCACACCTGGTATAGTTTAATAACACTGTTTTTGAAGTCAAGAACCACTGGTGCATTCCTACTACCCTTCCTTGAGCCATCTGGGTGAATCCTCAACGTCTTCAGCGGTACCCACGTCTCAGCAAACCACCTCTTTGGCACTGTGCCGAATGCTAGGCTACTTTTGAAGTTCCTGAAGCCGTAGAGCTGGTGCTGTATTGCCTTTGGCAGGTCTGGAACCCAAACCTCGTATCCTCGATAGGCTAGGTTCGTGAGAGCCATCAACCGAGTAATATAATCAACATTGCACTCTTCACTTGGTAACCTAATGAGTAGTGTCCTATGCGCCCTCATCATCAATCACCACAAGTCCCTTGACCCCCCTGTCAGCGTACCTGGCAAGCTCCCTACCACCCTCATCCAGGTACACGTAAATCCTCACATACTCCTTACCACCAATCCTCAACACTTCTATTGAACCCTTAATGAACACCACCTTAGACATACACTAACCCCTAGGAAACCAGTTAATAAACCTTTTGAAAAGATAGGCTTATATTTTCCAAAGGGTTTATAAACACAGCCCAACCAGGGTTAGTGGCTACTCACCTGAGTGGAACACTGTGAAGGTGGGTGGCCTAAGACCCAGCCCCGTGGGCACTGACCAGTGATGCCCCGAGGATGGGGGCCTAGTCCCGACGAGAGATGACTGGTGATTAGAATCAGTGGGATGAGGGGAAACGGGGCGGCACACGGGATTGGGGTTAGGATTGTGCCAGTGCATCAAGCCTTGTAATAAGTCCTGCAACAAGCCTGACAGCCTCCTCAAGCGGGTAAACCCTAGCAGCTTCCCAAAGCCACCTAGCCTCATCCTCACTGAAGTGGCCGTCAGTATTCGGGTTCCTTGTGCGGCATATAACATAGTAGGTGTAGTACTGCCTGCCGATCCTCCTCGTGTAGGTGTGGCTTACGTAGCCATTCGCCTCAAGTAGCCTTAGGATGTAGCCCACGTGGTGGGCTGTGCCAATATTTGGCTCAACACCAGCGGCTTGTATGATGGTAACTGGCCTTACTGTTATACAATTACCCATTGTCCTCCTGATTAGGGTTGCTAGTCCTCTTGCTGTTAGTTCGACTGCCTCCTCCCAGGGCATGGGGCTGTGGGTTGGTTGGGTGGTTGATTAGGCTTATTAACCCCAGGCTCGGGGTGGCCTACAATCACCATCAACGCATGGGGATCAGAGGTGATGCATTCCTCCTGCATGTAAGGCCCTCATTCAATTCCTATACATCATGTGCCTGCCAGTAGTGCTTATTAACCCCAGGCAGCCTACCTGCATAATCATCCCAAGTACATGGGGATCGCTGTCACCGCATCCTCCAACCTGGGCTAACCCTAATTAACCCAGGTTCAACCAGGCTGGTAATCAGTGTTGAGGCATGGGAATCAATCCCACAGCATGCGGAATCCTAATTAACACCCATTCAGCGTTACCCGCAATCAGGCTATGCACATGGGAATCGACTATACCGCATGCCTTTCAATTCCTACACATGATGTGGCCAGTGGGTTAAGCCGTGGAGTTACCCCACAGCCTCGATAACACCTATTAACCCTTGCCGTGTAACCCACCCAATCGGTATTCCTCCATGGGAATCAACTCCAGCGCATG
>Ga0081534_100700_pt1 | contig 10516 bp, 13 predicted proteins | sample MonGeyMetagenome_FD_71019 | JGI IMG/M metagenome (GOLD analysis project Ga0081534, IMG submission 71019) | Hypoxic/sulfidic aquatic microbial communities from Monarch Geyser, Yellowstone National Park, USA - MG (SPAdes) v1 (version 2) | ecosystem: Environmental > Aquatic > Thermal springs > Hot...
GAGGGCATTAAAAATAAAAGAAAATCATTTTCCAGCATTCTTTAGTAGTATAATAGAATATTCAGAAATATTTGGAGGTAATCAAACAAAAATATTGGATAATGTTATTATACATGATTTTGGTTTATTAAATGAAGATATTAATAGATTAAGGAAAAGGATAAATATAACAAAAAATTATTCAGAATCATGGAGATATTTTATAGTTGAATTGGGTAGTTCTATCGCAGAAAAAATAATAAAGGTATTTGAAAAAGTTTTATCATATAATGGAGATACAAAGAAAGCGGGAGATATGTTATATAATATATTAATAAAGATAATTGAACTTAGGTCTAGAAAATCTCAATTTATATCAAATTTAAGGGGTATTATATATGGATCATATATAGCATTTATAGCAATTTTATTTATAATTGCTCAAATATTATATTTATTAAATCAGATGTTTCAGGGTATATCTACAGCACTCGGTACTGCAGTAGCTCAGATAGGTATAAATATATATACATTTTCAATACCTCTATATATATTGCAAGATTATATATTTGTAATATCTATTATTGAAGCTTTTATTTTAGCTGGAACGTTAAAAAATATAGATGGAGGATCTAAACTTGGAATGTTCTTAGATGCAACAGTTATGATATGGTTAAGTGCACTATTAAATGTTGGAGTATATTATTTATTTACACATGTATTCTCTGGTCTATCTTTAGTAAAGATATAATTTATTTTTCTTTCCTTTGGTATAAAATCTTTCAATATATTATTTTTAACATAAACACTACATAAAATATCATTATTATCCTTCGCTATATAAAAACCATTTTCATAATTTTTTTCCAATTTTATATTTTCATTATATTTATAAAAAAGATTTTCCTTTTTTATTTCAATATTTTTATTAGAATTTATTCCAAAAATTTGTGCACCTTCTATACTAAATCTATATATATTATTTTTCTCTATTTTAATTACATATAAACCATATTTTTTTATATATCTTTCATCTAAAAAATCTGGAAAATTTTTATTAAACATATATATTTTATCTTTATTAATAAAAAATCTATATTTCTTTATTATTGACTTATCTATATTTGTATTATAATATTCTTCTATTTTCTTAAATATTTCTTCTATATTCTTTTTATTTAATTCTTTCATAATTTTTCTATAGCACTCTTTATATATGATATTTCATTTTCATTAAATCCTAATATTTTTGCATATTCTTTTCCTACTTTTTCATTTTCTTTCATTAAAACAATTAATGTATTTATATATACTTCTCTAATTCTCTTTTTTGATGTATGAACCTTCTTTTGTAAATTTTTTGATAATTCTTCAATTTTTTCTCTTATTTCTTTATTTTGTGATAATTTTTTTACATATTGTGGCATTCTATATTTTGTAAATTTATTATATCTCTTTTCTTTTGCCAATGCAACACCAGCATACATTAATGTTGTAAAATATTTTAATAGATCCCAATATTGTCTTCTATAGATTCTTCCATAAAATACAACTGCCAAAGATAACCAATTATAAGCTTCATATATTTCTTTTATATTTTCATATTCATTTGATATATTTTCTTCAACCCATGCTTTAATTTCTTCAGGATCCATATCTACATCTGCAAATGGTAATGTGGCACCCATTATTGTATTTGCTTTAAACATCTGACCCAATGCTCTAAATATTGTAATTTCCCTTTCCCTATAACCTAAAACTTCTAAATCTTTCAATGTAATATGGTTAGTCATTGTTGCCAATGCTTGTAGATCATTTATTGCACTTCTTAAATCTCCGGAAGATCTTTCTACAAGTGCAGATAATGCATTTTCATCAATTGTTATCTTTTCATTTGCACAAATTCTCTTTAATTGTCTTATTATATCAGCATTTGATAATTTTTTGAATTCAACCATATCACATGAGTCTCTTAATTTCTTAAATTTTGGATCCCATGGATCATTTGCAGTCAATATTATTGGCCATCTTGATTCTTCTATTATTTTTACCAATGCTCCAACTCCGCCTCTATCTTGAAATCCTGCTAATCCATCTACTTCATCAACTAAGATTATCCTTCCTTTTTTGAAAAATGGTTTTCCCTTTATTGCTTCTCCCAGTTTTTCATGTATAACCCTTGCATTTCTATTATCTGAAGCATTTAATTCTACAACTTCATAATTTAAATCATTTGCAATTGCATATATTGATGATGTTTTTCCAACACCTGGAGGTCCATATATTAATAATGCCTTTTTACTTACATTTGGATATTTTTCAATAAAGGATTTTATTTTTCCAATAGCCTCTGATTGATTAATTATTTCATTAATATGTTTTGGTGCGTATTTTTTTATCCATGGCTCAACCATTATTTATATTTTTATATCAAAATATATAGATTAATATTAGATTATCTAATAGTTACTATTTGATAACAGATAGTAACGATAAATTTAAAAATTTTTTCCAACAATAATTATAGTATGGTAGATACATCTTCATATCAAAACAAATCTGAGATAATAGAAGAAAGAATAAGATTGTTTAAACAAAAGGCTAAAGAAAAAGAAGATATTGATATGCATGTATATGCAATAATATTAGAAGGCATGTATGATTTGGCGAGAGAAAGAGCTCCGGAAGTCTTACCACAATTAGAAGAAGTAGTAAAATGGACAGATGCCTTTACTTATGATATTCAAAAATTAGCAGCAATCAGAGACTACATTAGAGATTATATACTTCCCACAGAACAAGAGAATATTCGCAAACAGAAGACTCAAAAATTAAAAGAAGGTTTAGAAAAACTATTAGACCAAAATGTAGAAAATTACCTATATGATTCGTATAAGAGTATACGTTCTGGAGAGCTTATTCCATTAGATTTTGATTTCTATCTAGAAAGAGTAAGATTCCACACATATCTTACCGGTAAGAGATTAGATTGGGAAACTAAAATAAGGTATGCACGAGAGGAAGCGGCATATGATCATCTTCGCTCTCATATAGAATGCTTATTAAGTAATCCTGAAGGGTATATGCAACACCTGAAATCAGGAGATTTAGAAGCCTTTGTTAGAGAATCATGTAAACCCACTCTTAGATAGAATTGGAGTAAAGCAATTAAAAGTTAGAGAAAAGAACTGAAAAAGTATATACACAACATATATTAAGATAGGTAAAGAGCTTCACAAAATAAAGTATTTTTTTGCTATATAAATTTTTTAATATTTAAAATATGTATAATGAATTTAATATAATTACTGACCAATAGTATATAATAACGATAAACTTAAAAAATTTTTAATAATTAATTAGTTATGACGGACAAACATGATATTGAGAATTACATAAGAAAGTATGCTCTTACTCATATACTTCTTGCTGAACTGCAGCAATGTGGAGCAGATTTCAAAAATACATTAGCGGAAGGAAATCGTCAAATATTATATATCACAATTGAAGTATTTGAGAAGAGAGGTACTGAAATATTCTATAAAGCAGACAGAACACTCCGATCATCATTAGATGAATTAATGAAAGCTATAATGGAATGGGGAAAATGTAAAACACCCCCAAATGATTATAATAGTCTTATAAGATGTCTAACGGAATGCCGCCTTACAACCGGTATAGCAGGGGCTATTAATGAATACTTAAAAGAAATTAACGCTACAGATTTTGAAAAGAAAGTTTATAATTTAATCGAAGCTATAGAGCATCTATCACGTTCATATGTACTTGACGCTTTGTATGAAAGACTAGAAAATAAAATTATTGATGAAATTTATAGATCTATAGATAGACTATCTAGAAATCCCGAATCCAAAGAAGGATCAAACAGCTATCTAGAAAAAACTAAAAAAGGTGTTTATGAAATTAATCATATTTTTCAGGAAGCATCTAAAGATATTAAAGAGCCCATAAAAATTCTATTAGAGGATCCTGAAAAGAATATAAAACTATTTTATGCAATTATAGGTTTTAATTTGTATAAAAACTGAAAAAATCTCAACATCTTTAGAGGCTTACCATTACTAAAAGACTGCATATTTTTTATCCTTAGTTTAGCCATTATTTTTATTTTAGAATATTAAAGTTATATCGAATATTGATTATAGTTACTATTTGATGATAGATAATAACGATAAGTTTAAAAATTTTTCCAACAATAATTTTATTATGACACCTATATCCTCATCTGAAGACCCATATAAGGCAATAAAAGAAGAAGATCTGATGAAAAAAATGGAAGAAATAAAAAAAGGAATGGAAAAAAGAGGGATAGAAGGATTATTGCAGGAATTCGATGATTTAAAGTATGATTATGAGGACAGGGTAAAGAATATACGCTCAGAAATACTAAAAAACGCGCCAAAGGCTGCAGAAGCATACGAAATATTAGTAAAAGAATTAGATAAATGGAGTGGATGTGAAAGTTTTTCACCTAATGATCAAGAAACTCTCTACCAGTGTATAGGTAAATACTTCTTTATGAAAGGCATAATAGATGGTATCGACAAGTATATTGCATTATATGGTGACTTATTATCTAAATTAGGAAAACTTGAAGAATTTATTAATGACTTGAAAACTTTAGCAGATAAGCAAGTAAGAGAAGACATATATAGACGCTATCAAGAAGTAAAGGAACAGAAATTAAGATATTTATCAGATGTAAATAAACATAATCATCTAGCATCTCAAGAAAGGCTAATTCTAGGATCATATGAAATAGCATCTCAGTTTGTTGCAGATCTTATATTTAACCATTTAAAAGATCATAAAGGTCTTAACAACAATTTATGAAACATTTAGGATATATATCATTAGAAACTGCTAATATAGCGGCATGTAACTTATATGGCGACTGTAAAACAGAAAAGCAAAATACATAAGACTTTTAATAAAATCTTTTTTAATTTTTATTTAATGACTAAATAAAGAGAAAAGTCCACTTAATATAACACTCTTTTTGTTGTATATTTTTATCCTTAAGAATATTAAAATTGCAGGATATATTAGTATAACTTCTATCTAGTAATAGATAGTAACGATAAGTTTAAAAATTTTTCAATATAATATATATTATGGTTGAAACACTAGATGAAAAAATAAAAGAAGCTGAACAAAAAATAATAGCAACAAAATCTAAATATGAAAGACTTGCAATGATGCTAAAAGACTACGCAATAATGCTATCTACGTATGTTGAGATAGAGAAAATAGATAAAGGAAGTATTCCATTATTATGGGATTTAATAGAAACTATGGAAAGTATTCCATACTTAAATATAAATGTTAAAACAACCATATTATATTATATATTGCACGTAGCAATTTATGCTGAATCACATCCAGATCACAGAGAAGAGATTATTAAAAACTTAAGAGAAGGTATAAAAATCTTAACAAATAAGGAAGGACTTCTTAAGATGAATGAATTATATTACTTTATATCAGAAAGACTTCGTAAGATAGAAGAATCCTATCGTCTTCTTATAGAAGAAACACCTTTACAAAGAAATCAAAAAGCTAAAATAATAAATTTATGGCCAAAAATTGTATATGACTACTATTATGAGCACTTTGATATTATTATAGAAGGTTTACTAAGAGAACCAACTAAGTATGAACCATTATATAAACAACTTATAGAAACAAACGATTTAAGAGAATTTTTCGAGTATTTGCAAAAAGAATATGAAAATTTACGTCTTAAAAAGACATAACATTTTTAAGATATAATCGTAGCATATTTTTAATAAAACTTTTCTAATTTTTTAATGACTAAATAAATATAATAATTCTCTTAATATATCACTTTTTGTTGTATATTTTTATCCAGCTTAATCATTATTTAATATTCCTAATTAGAATATTAAAATATGTAGGATATATCTACATAACTTCTATCTAGTGATAGATAGTAACGATAGATTTAAAAATTTTTTCCAACAATTATTATAGTATGGCGGATACAACAAAATATTCACACATAGAAAAAGAGTTAGAAAAAGCATATGATACAATATTAAATACAACAATACTTACCACGGAATTATTGGGACCTACAGTAGAAAAAATAGAGAAGTTAGTTGAAAAGGGTATATATGAATATGTAAATGGAGAATTAAAATGGGAAATAAAAGACAAATTAAAAAACGAGACAATAAAATATGAAATTTCTTTATATAAATCTTATGTAGAAGACTTATCAAAATTATGGGAAAAAAATGAATGAAATTAGACCATGGAGCTTAGATACACTAGAATCATTAATAGAAAAAATGAATAAGTTGAAACCATGTGGAATTGAAATATGTTTATATCCTGATAACATATCAGCAACTATGGTGAATACAGGTCTAATTTATCTTCAAGATACTATAATAAAAACTTTTAAAGAATATGCTGAAAAAACAGGTGATTACGGTGAAATGGTGTACTTTATGAACTATATATCAACCTACCCAGTAGCCCAAGCAATATTAGGAACCTATCTAGTTAGATGGTATAAAGAATTTAATAAATTAAAAGAGAAATTAAATACATCTAATGATATTAAAACGGCTATGAATATTTTAGAATCTTCATACCAAAATGCAGCCAATTATATTAAAGAAGCTGTAGAACTACTATTAAAAGGCTTAGATAATGAGAGAAAGTTCCTTGACATGATTGGACTTAAAAGCATATTAAAGGAAGAGGAAATTAATGATCAAAATAGAGAGTATGTCATTAAAGAAGCTAATGAAATTAGAAAAGCCATAGAAAATGTTTTAAAAGCACTATCAAAAGATTCCAATGAAGATGAAAATATAGACTAGAATTTCCCTTTTTAATGACTTTAATTTTTTAATTTCATTTTTAATGACTAAATAAAGAGAAAAGTCCACTTAATATACTACCTTTACTTTCAACTATTTGGCATGGTAAAATAGCTTCATATTGATTACCATTTACAGTATAATATACTCTCACATATGCATTTAATATAATAATATTATTATTTACACTACATGCATTCATAGATCCATAATTTATATTTCCTAAATTGCATGTTGAATTTTCGTAGAAATTATATACTGTTACATTTTCCAAATTTTGTTTTGCAGTAATTATAACAAGGGATGTTCCATTTGCGTATTGACAACTATATGTAAAATATTCCAAATATGGAGGTAAATAAGATGTTACATAATAAATATATATTGCATATAGCACAACCAATATAAAAGCTGCTACACCAACCCAGATTACAAATTTTGGTATCTTTGATATATCCATAAAATTAATTTTGATCTACATATATATAAACATAGATATATTTGTTCCCCCTGTCTTCGATCTTCATATTTTTTATAATCTCTTCATACTTTTTATTATCTATATCAAATAGATCCGGATATTTATTTAATATATAATCCATTATTAATCTTTTTATCATAATATCCTCATTCTTATGCATATTTTCAGAATTATACTCATCTAAAATCCCTTCTATTATATATTTTGGAATCTTAAATTCATATTCAATATTATACGGCATGTAAAATTTTACTATTTTCCAAAATATAAATGATTGCTTTATATTCTTGAATTTCAAAAATGATTATCAAAAATTATTTTCTACTTTGTAAACCTTTAAGTCCTATATATGCTAGCAAAGCGCCTAATTGTATTATTGGATCTGAACCCTCTAACAATCTATATTCTATCTCTCCAGCATAATATATTATATCTAATTTTTCTTTTTCTGGTATATTCATTGAATAAACTTCCTTAGATAAATATTTAATTATATCTTCTCCTGCAAGACCATATTTTATCATTAAATCAATTAATTTTTCTCTAGCCTCAACAAATTTTCCTTCATATGCCAATTTTAATACTTCTTGTAATTCCTGTGGTTTTGCTACAGAGGCAACTTCATATATTAATTCTGGAGTTATATCTTTAGAATATAAAGCTGCAGCTTGTAACATATTTATTGATTTTCTCATATCACCCTCTGAAATATAATATAGTGCTTCTAATGCATCATCGGTTATATTTAAATTTTCTTTTTCAGCTATTGACCTTAATAAGTCAAATACATCCTTTTTATCCAATTGTTTAAATCTAAATATAACAGTTCTAGATTGAATTGGTTCTATAATTTTTGATGAATAATTACATGCCAATATAAATCTTGTTACTGAAGAATATTCTTCCATTATTCTTCTCAAAGCTTGTTGCGCATCTCTTGTCATTGCATCTGCTTCATCTAAAAATACAATTTTAAATGGAAAATCTCCAATTGGTTTTGTCCTTGCAAATTCCTTTACCTTTTCTCTTATTACATCAATTCCTCTATCATCTGAAGCATTTAATTGTAATACATTTTGTTCCCATTTATCTCCATATAATTCTCTTGCTAATGCCAATGCAGCAGTTGTTTTTCCAACACCTGCAGGTCCTGCAAATAATAAATGAGGCATATTTTTATTTTCTACAAATGCCTTCAATCTTTTTACTATTTCATCTTGTCCTTTTATATCATCCAATCTTTTTGGTCTATATTTTTCTGTCCATATTTCATTCTCTGGCATAAATTAATAATTTAAATTAAAACTTAAATATAATGTTATTATGGACTTCGAATATGTAAAACATAATGATCTAATAATATATTATAAGATTTATGATCTTGAATGTTATCCTCCAAAAGAAGATTCCTTTTTATTAAATGATCATATAAAAGAATTTGCTAGAGGTAAAAAAGTATTAGATATTGGATGTGGATCTGGAATTCAAGGTTTAGAGGCATATAAATATACAAAAGATGTATCTTTTTCAGATATATCTGAAGAATGTTTGAAATTATCTAAAATAAACTTTTATATAAACTATATAGGTAATAATTCTGATCTAGATTATTTATATAAAAATATAGATAAAATGAATTTGCCAGTAAAATTTTATCTATCCGATTTATTTAATAATATAAATGAAAAATTTGATCTAATATTATTTAATCCTCCATATTTACCAGAAGTAAGTTATGAAGGAATAAAGGTCAAAAGATGGGTTTCTGGAGGAAAATTTGGATATGAAACGATAGATAGATTTTTATATCAAAGTATAACTAAATTAAATAATTTTGGAGAAATATTAATAATAATGTCTTCAATAACAAATCCCCAATATATATTAAATAAATATTCAAAATTTTATAATTATAGAATAATAGATAGCAGACACTTCTTCTTTGAAGATATATTTTTAATATATTTAAAGAAAAAGTTTTAATTATGATAGTTGATGACCATGCCCATTTATTTTTATATAATAATGTAGATGAAAAAATAAGGGAAAATATTGAAAGAAATGTAAAATATATAATTGAAAATTCTATAGATATTGAAAGTATAAATAAAGTAATTGAAGAATCTAAAAAGTATGATATAATATATTATGCTTTAGGATTATATCCTGAGGAAATTGAAAAAATGAATGATAATGATATAGAAAAAATATTTGAATTTATTGAAGAAAATAAGGATAGAAAATTTTTAGCAATTGGAGAAGTTGGATTGGATTTTTCTAATATAGATGAAGATAAAATTAGAAAACAAAAAATATATTTTGAAAAATTTTTGGAATTGGCTGATAGATTAAAGAAACCAGTAATAATTCACGCTAGAAAAGCTGAAAAGGAAGTATTAGATATATTAACAAGTTATAATAACAAAAAAGTATTACATACATTTTGGAAACCATCTTTAGTAGATAAAGCAATTGAAATAAATTGTTATTTATCAATACCGGCAATTGTTTATAGAGATCCTGGATTTCAAAAAATTGTAAAAGATGTACCATTAGAATTTATTTTAACTGAAACAGATTCTCCATATTTGGATCCAATAGAAAAAGGTAAAGCAGTAAATAATTCGTGGAAGATAATATATTCTTTAGAAAAGATATCTGAAATAAAAGATATAGATAAGAAAGAGTTAGAAGAAATAATATTTAATAACTTTGTTAAAGTATATAATATAAATAATGATGAATAAATATAGGCTGAAAAATGATGTAGAACCCGGAAACTGATAAAATGAAAATTATATCATGGAATGTTAATGGATTAAAATCAATAATTCAAAAAGGTTTAATTGATTTTATTAAAAAATATAATGCAGATTTTTATCTATTTCAAGAAATAAAAACAAAAGAAATACCATTAACTTTTCAATTACTTGGATATAATGTATATTCATTCCCTGCAGAGAGAAGTGGATATAGTGGAGTATTAACATTAACAAAAATAAAACCAAATAATATAAAATATGGAATTGGAATTGAAAAATTTGATATTGAAGGAAGAGTTATAACAATGGAATATGATAAATTTTATTTAATAAATGTATATTTTCCAAATGCTGGAGTTGGAACATTAAAAAGATTAGATTTTAAATTGGAATTTGATAAAGAATTTGAAAAATATGTT
>Ga0081534_100701_pt1 | contig 10504 bp, 12 predicted proteins | sample MonGeyMetagenome_FD_71019 | JGI IMG/M metagenome (GOLD analysis project Ga0081534, IMG submission 71019) | Hypoxic/sulfidic aquatic microbial communities from Monarch Geyser, Yellowstone National Park, USA - MG (SPAdes) v1 (version 2) | ecosystem: Environmental > Aquatic > Thermal springs > Hot...
CGGGGTCGGCTACGATGAGATACCGGTGCCGGACGGCCTCCTCGTGCCCTCCAGGGAGGCCTTCAGGAAGTACGAGAGGGGGCTCCTGAGGGAGGACGGGAGGCCGGGGTTCCCCACCCCCACCGGCAAGGTGGAGGTCTGGTCCACGATCCTCGAGAAGTATGGGTTCGACCCCCTCCCCACCTACAGGGAGCCGGAGGACTACGGTGAGGAGCTCGCCGGGAAGTACCCACTGCTATTGGTGACCGGCACGAGGATCCCCGTGTACACGCACAGCAAGCACAGGGAGCTATCCTGGCTCAGGGACATCTCGCCGGACCCTGTCATAAACATTAACCCGGAGGACGCCGGGGCGAGGGGGATAGCGGAGGGGGATCCCGTCGTGATGGAGACGCCATATGGAAGGATGAGGGCGCGCGCACACCTGACCCATGTCGTACCGCCGGGCGTCGTCGATGTATTCCACGGATGGGCGTCCGTCCCCGGTGCGGATGTGAACGCTGTCCTGCCCAGGCACTTTGACCCGATCTCCGGGTTTCCATCATATAAGACGCGTTGCGAGGTGAGAAGGGAGGCGTCCCTATGAGTAGGTACGGATTCGTCGTGGACGTGGACAAGTGCTTCGGGTGCCACGCATGCAACCTCGCGTGCAGGCTCGCCACGCATGAGAAGGGGGTGGGAGCTCCCTTGTTTGTCCTAGAGCTGAGCTCTGATGAGGAGCGCGCGCCCGTCTGGATGCCCTACGTGTGCACCCAGATCGGCGATCCGATCTGCGGCCCCGCTGACCGGGAGGCGCCGCCATGCGTGCGCGCGTGCCCCACGGGGACCCTATTGTACGGCGACCTAGACGATCCCGGCTCGCAGGTCGGAAGGATCGTGGCCTCCGGGGCGGCGAAGCCGCTCCCACATACGACGAGCGAGCCCAGGGCATATTACACGGGAAGGATCCCGAGGGACGTGGAGGCGTCGCTCCCAGATCCAAGGGGCATCATACCTAGGAAGTATCTACCGCTTGAGGGAGTCGCTCCCTGAGGCATCACCTGCGCGGATGTATCTGAGTCACGCCCCCGGCCCGTACTTCCGCTGCTCTACGACGGCCTGCTCCCTCGCCTGAGACCTCCCGCTCCTCGGCGCGGAGCCGCTCCTGACCCCGATGATCGGCTCCATCCCCTCCCCCGCGAGGAAGTTGAAGTTCGCCCTCGAGTCGTGAGCGCCGTCGGCGAGGACCCTCCCGACCCCCACCCTCCCCTCCGCGTCCATCGAGACGGCCTGCCCCGTCCTTATGTCCACGGCGAAGTGTATTCCATCTTCAGGTACCCCTTCCCCACCCTCCGGGCCGCCTCATCAGTCCCCTCCGTCGTGGACCTCGATTCCGGATGCATCAACCGCTATGCCGACCGGCCCGTTCGACTCGACGAGAGAATCGCCGAGGTCCACCCCGAGCCCGTTCACCCTCCCCTTCATCGTGGAGCACTCCGGGACCTGTAGCCCATCGTCCACCGCGAACCCGGGGAGGAAGCGCGAACCCCTCGGTCCGCCCCTAGGGCATGTGGAAGAGGGGCCTGACGAAGGACTCCGGGCAGTGGTACGGCTCCCCGACCTCGCCCCCATCGGCCCTCCTCAGCTCCCTCCCCCAGTCCTCCAGCACCGAGGGGTCGATGTCCAGCTCCCCTCCTCACGAGCGCCTCGTCGTATTTGCGCAGTCCCCATCGCCGGGCATGGCCCGGGTGACGCGGGCCCGGCGTGAGTGCGCGTGGATCGGAACCGGCGACAACGAGCTCGTATTGTGCAACACGGCAGGAGAAGCAATTTTGGTATAAAATTAAGCAAAATTGACGGTATAGTTTTAATTAAAAATCTGAATGATTAACAATAAATCTTATGGATGTGCGATTACTGCTGGATATTAGAGAGTTTCTCTATAACTTGCACCAATGAGAAGTAATCCATCTCACCGAGGCCCAAGCCCTCAGCAGCGCTTAGGAACTGCCTAACTAATGCTGTAACAGGTGCAACCACACCGAGCTCCTCTGCAGCTTCTAATGCGTAATTAATATCCTTCTCCATTTGCTTGACGGAAAACGCAGCGGCATAATTCTTGTTTAGTAGGGGCTGGTACTTATAATCCAGCAGAACATTCCAAACTATGCTGTTACGCAGTGCATCCAGTATGAGCTTACGATCCATACCATATTTTTCACCAAGGCTCAAGGCTTCGGCTAATATTAATGGAGTTGCCGCTACCATCATATTTATTATTAATTTAACCACCCGCGACTCTTCGTTCTCTCCCATGTAGAAGGTTCTTTTTCCAAGCACATTAAATATGGGGAGCATCGATTCGTAGGCGTCTTTGGGCCCTGAGACGAAGAATGTGAGTTCTCCCCGTTCCGCTAGTACTGTACTACCGCTCACGGGCGCCCTCAAGAAACGGACACCGAGCTCCTCTGCGGCCTTTGCGACCTCTGATGAAGCCATAGGAGTGACCGTCGTGATGTCTATGGCTATCAGCCCACGCCTAGCTCCTTTGAGTATTCCATTAGCACCTAAGTAGACTTCCTTAAGCTCAGGATCTCCTAAGACAGCGGTAATAACCACGTCCGACTTCTCCGCCAGCTCCTTTGGTGTTTTAGCCACTTCAGCTCCCATGCTCCTTAACTGCTCAGCCTTGGATAACGTTCTAGTACTTACAACAAGTGGATAACCTCCAACCGTGAGCAATCTCTTAGCCATAGGTGTACCCATCTTGCCAAGGCCGAACAACCCAACTTTAAATTTGGGTTGTTCCTGATTTATCATTTCATCCTTATCCATAAGCATTATTTATTATTAAACTTTTCTCTACCACTGCGGGGCTCCGTTACCTTAAGCCCACCCCCTGCCCGAGCGAGAAGATCGGGCGCAGCACGTCCAGCCACCGCGGCATCCCCTCCCTCCACATCAGTGGGGGCCTCCCCAGGTCCCCGTCCTCGAACACGAAGTCCTGCGTTGACGTGAACGCTGACAGCCAGTTGAGCATGCGCTCGAACGCGCGCCCGGACGCGAGCCTGCGCCCGCCGACGGGGAACAGGTCGTCGAAGGCCTCAGTCCTGTCCTTGATGTACTGGACCACGCGCTCCATCAGGTTCCTCAGGGGGCGATCGTAGACTACGTGCTCGGCGCCGGCCCACCTGCGGGCGTCCGCGCACCATGGGGCGCCGTCCGTGTAGATCGGGACCCCGCCGTACCTGCGGACGGGCCTCCCGATGAACAGGTAGGCGTCTATGGAGTTCCCGCGCCAGCTCACGTGGAAGTCGAGCATCGCACGGAGGTCAGGCTCGAAGGCGACCCAGATCCACGCGGGGGTCCCTCCCAGGTCCACCATGGTCTCATCCTCGAATATGCGACGCACTTCCCTAGGATCCGCGCCGATGGACCCGAGGATTGGGCCCAGCCTCTGCACCCACCTCCACATCGAGGCGTGGCTCCCGCTGACGATGGACCTCAGGGACCTGGCGGCCCTCCTCAGCGAGAGGCCCGAGAAATACAGATAAACCGCGTAGGCCATGACCGGAAGGGGAGTCCTCCTCCTGATCTGTATGAGATTCGTGGTCATTGCGGACCGGGCGGAGGGCTCCCCTCGGATTTATGTTCATCGATTGGCTTAAGGTAACGGAGCCAGTCATACCAGAATCAAGCCTATATACATGCATTAATAAAAGCTTATATACATGCATTAATAAGATATAAGTATGCCTCCCGAATCTTATCCCAAGCCCACGCTTAGATTAATGACGACATTAGCGGTGGCATCCACGGCAGGTTTAACTGTGGAGTTTTACTCCTTCGTGATTTATGGTTATGCCGCTACTCTGGCCTTTCCTAAGGTATTCTTTCCACACTTACCTATAGTTATCGCAATAACCGTTGGGTATCTCACATTTGCGGCGGGATTTCCTGCAAGGATTGTTGGTGGCTTTGTCTTTGGTCATTTAGGTGATAAATATGGTAGGTCTGGCGCGTTTTTCTGGGACCTGGTATTAGTTGGTGTAGGTAGTGCTCTTATTGGTATCTTACCAGGTTATAACGTCATTGGTTATTGGGGTGCTATTTTATTAACCATTTTGCGCTTTATACAGGGTTTTGGCCTTGGCGGTGAGTTTGGTGGTGCCACATCCCTATTAGCTGAGTTCGCTGAATATAGAGGAAGTAGGTATAGGGAGTTTTGGATTGGTTGGGCTAACGCCGGCTTTTCACTAGGTGGGATAGCAGGTGCTTTGGCATTATTGATTCCCAACTTCGCAACAATAGGATGGAGGATCGCCTTTCTACTATCACTGGTGATAGTGGTACCTTCGTTGATAGCTAGATACATGATAAGCGAGACTCCCTTTATGAGGAGGTTAATCGAACAGAAGATCGTGGCAAGAGCACCCAGCCTTGAGGTCTTTAGAGATTATTGGTTACCACTGACATTGTTGGCGTTGTTCGCCAGTTTTCAGCAATTTGATGGATATGCCTCATTAACCTATATGGTGACGTTTATGAAGTTCCTATATTATCCAGTAACATTAATAACATTAATAATTATTATAGGCAGAACATTTGATTTCACTGGCGTTTTTATTAATGCCTACTTTGGTAAATGGTTCAAAAGGAAAACCGCTGGTTATATCATGTTAGCAATACCGACAGCTGCCTCATGGTTATTCACGTGGGCATTACTAATAAAGAACATGCCTTTAATAATCATTGGTGAATTATTCTTAGTCCTCTTTGGCGTAGGACTAATGCACGCCTTTGCGCCTGTCCTTGCTGCAGAGAACTTCCCCACGGCCTACAGATACAGCGGTGCAGGTTTAGCATACCAACTCGCTGCAGTGATTGGTGGTATGTTTACACCATCGATATTAACAGCATTAATAGGTAAGGCTGTTATGACAAAATGGTTCTACGTGCCCATATTCTATCTAATATACTTCGTGATAGGAGTGATTGGTCTGTCGCTATTGAGAGAGACTAAGGGTATACCGTTGGAAAGTCTTGATAAGGAGTACTTTGAGAAGAAGAAGAAGAGGTAAATCATATGCTCCACCTCTTCACCACGGGTCAGGGCAATGTTGTTAGTCACACAATAATACCTGTCATTAAGATATCGGCTAACCCCAAGACCATTAAGGCAATGAGTGAGCACATTGATGTCGACGTCTCTGACCTACTTGAGCTTAAGGTTAGCCTAGCCGAGGTTGATGAGAGCATCTTTAACTACACCCTGAGGGTTATGAATGGGAGGTTAACCGCAGCCGAGGTTCTTCAGCACGATGAATTCTCACCAATAAAGCTCTACATAAGTGCGTGATTAAAAATGCCTAGGTTGCTTTCAATAAAACCAATCCCAGCATCCATACCATACATTGATGAGCCCCAGTCTGAATTCACCGAGTCCTGGGGTGTCCAACTATTCATCAAGGCAAGTTTCAATAGCTTAGTTGGCTGGGGTGAGGTCCTGGTTTACGGCAGCGGCATAGTTGATGCGTACATAGGCGTTATTAATGTTATTGCAAGCCTCTTAAGGGATATTGACGTAAATAGTGTTAATGATGCAGCTGACATGGTTGATAAAATGGAGAAGGTCCTCTTCACCGGTGGTTTATGTGGGGTGGTTAGCGGTGCTATTGGTGGAGTTGAGATGGCGATCCTGGATGGGCTAGCCAAGAGCCTAAACGTGAACATAGGTGACCTACTTGGGCATAGGAGTAGGGTTAACATACCAGTCTATGCGAGCTTCCCTAGGTACAGCAGGGTTGAGGATGTTGTTAAGGCGGTTGATAAGGCGCTGAATAGGGGCTTCACTATGGTTAAACTTCATCAACCAGTGAAAAACGTTGGGGATGCAATTAGGGCTGTTAGGGAGGCTTACGGCTACGACTTAAGGGTTGCCCTAGACCTCAACGCACCCTTCAACAGTGTTGATAAGGCCCTAGGCTTCATCAACAGCATAAATAGATATGAGCCGTATTGGGTTGAGGAGCCACTATGGCCACCCAACGATTACGACATGTTGAGGGAATTAACATGCAAATCACCAGTACCCATAACTGCAGGTGAAAATGAGTACACATTGTACGGCTTCAGGAGACTCATGGAGAGTGGAGTTGCTTATGTGCAACCGGACATATCTAAAGTCGGCGGGGTTCTCAGGTTCATGAGGATAGTTAAGGAGGCTGAGAATCGTGGAATTCAAGTGGCTCCGCATTTAAGGCCCCACAGGTCAATATTAGCCCACGTGTTCACGCTACATGTGGCCTCAGTAATGGGTAACGTGTCCATTGTTGAGTGGCCCCTTGCACCACCCCCAGGTAACCTCTTTAACCCAACCTTAACCATCAGGAACGGTACCATTGAAGTCCCAGGCAATGCTGGAGTGGGCGTTAACGTTAATGAGGAGTTACTGCTGGCTCAGTACGCCTACCACCCAGCTGAGAGGATACTAAGGTTTAGTGACCTTGAACACTAATGCTTAAATCCCACCGCCCACCCCTAACGTTGATGATTGATGCTGCATATGACTATGCGCTTGGCCTAGTCCTCGGCCTATCATCGGCCGTACCATCAGGCCCAATGAACGCGCTAATAGCCTCGGAGGCATTAAAGTCACACATGCATGGTACGTGAAAACCTCTACCTTCACAGAGTCCTCACCCTGATATATCAGGCACTTATATACAGCCTTATGGGCGAGAACTCATCGTGTTGGAGTACCTCAGCTGCCGTGAGCCTGCCGTTCAGTACCCTCAACATGTAATTGAATATCCTTTCTCCAGCTTCCTCTAAGGAGATCTTCAAGTCCAAGAGATCTGAGACGTCCACGTCAATGTGCTCACTCATGAGCTTTGCGGTCTTAGGATTCCCAGTTATCTTAATGACTGGGATGATGGGATTGCCCACTACGTTTCCTTGCCCAGTAGTGAACAGGTGTACCACTGAACCCTTTGCGGCGAACAGGGTTACTGCCTCTGCAGCAGCGGAGGAGGTATTTACGAAACATAGGGTACCTCCCTTCTCCCTCCTGAGGGGCTCTAGGTAATCTAAGACGCAGTTAATTTTCCTATGTCCTATTTTTTGAATATTTCCTAAAGCTTTCTCTTCAATAGTTGAAAGTCCGCCTTTTATGTTACCTTGAGTAGGCTGAGAGCCTAACAAATCTACACCTTCTCTCTCTATTATACTATCATAATCTTTAAAAATCTTCATGAATTTTTCTCTTAATACGTCATTAGCCATTTTTTCCGCAACTATATCTTCAGCTCCGGTGAGTTCTGAAGTTTCGCCAAACATTACAGTAGCACCTAGGTCTACCATTTTATCTACAACAACACCCACTGCTGGATTTGAAGCTAGTCCTGAAGTTGTATCAGATTCTCCGCATTTAATGCTCATGACTATTGACGATATGTCCACCTCGGTTCTATGTTTTTCACTTGCTTCTTGAACCATCTCTAAAGCTTTTCTTGATGCCTTTTCTATTGTTCTTAAGTCTCCATTCCCTTCAATAGGAAATACTTCTACATGCTTTCCAGTCTTTGCAATCTCATCTGCTATCTTATTTGCCCAATTTTCTTCTATACCTATTACTATTACTCCAGCAACGTTTGGATTAGCTCCAGTTCCAGAAAGTATATGGAAGAATAGATCCAAGTCTCTGCCGAACTGCAATCTACCGTACGGATGAGGAATGACAGTAGTTCCTCTTATTAACTTTGAGACTCCTATTGCTGCGGTGTTTGATAGGTCGTCTAAAGGTAAAATAAGTACGTGATTCCTTACTCCTACTTCACCATTTTCTCTAATGTATCCTTTTATTGTGATCATTTACCCCACCTCAATGATTTTATATTATGAATGTGTACATGCTCTCCTTTTTTTATATCTTTAGTTGCTTCCCCTATGACTCTTCCGTATTTAAGAACTTTATCGCCTTTCTTTATATCTCTTAGAGCTATTTTGTGACCAAGAGGAATGTCTTCTTCGCTTTTAACTAAAATATAAGACGCCGGATCCTCTAAATATACACATCTTACTTCTTCTCCTTTCCTTACATCAGTAGTGGCTACGCAGACGTCGTCATTTTTAGAGTGAATTAAACCATTTGCCATCGACCAACACCCCGGAATATGTTTAATTAAAACCGTATTTAAACCTTTGCTGTTGCGGGTATTGGTCAGATAAGGCGACGACGAGGACGCGGCGCTATCTCCCGGACGAGGGCCGTCCTCCCCTCGGCGGCCCCATCCTCGGATCGATGTGCGTAAGAGTAGGGGTGGCAAGACATAGGGCCTGCCACCTTGGGAGGGAGGTCTGCTCTACTATACTAGTAACAGGATATAGCGGGGCGCGGCCTAAGGCTAGAGGCGCCGCGGCCCTACTATTACCTATAGTATAGTAAGAGGCGCGCGCCCCGCCCGCGTCCCTAGGACTTTTCCCTACAAGGTTGCGGGAAAATGGCCTGAGCCTTTTCCCTACAAGCTTACAGGGAAAACGTCAAGGGGTCCTCGAGGCGCGGCACCTTCCCTAGTATATCCCATTAGTAAAAGGCGCGCGGCCCCACACGACGTCCCCAAGGCAGGCCCAAATCCGCTCGTCTTTTCCCCACAAGCTTGTAGGGAAAAGTACTTAACCCCGGGCCGCCACCCCCAGGCTCGAGGCGAGAGGGCTTGGAGGGGGAGGCCCAGCCCAGGGGGGTTATGGTCTGCCCGAGGTGTGGGCAGCCCATAAGTTACATAGAGAGGCAGAGGCGCGGAAACAGGTTCTACTACTACGCGGTTCACTATGAGGGCTATGAGAGGACCCCTGACGGCAGGATTCGCAAGAAGGTCAGGAGGTGTTACCTAGGCCCTAACGCCTACATTGAGGTCAGCAAGCTTCACGCCGACCTTGGGCTGACCCTTAAGGGCCTCATAGAGGAGGGCAGGGAGAAGGACTACATGGAGGCGCTCGCGAACACCATAGAGGCCAGGCTTAGGGACGGCAGGCTTAGGCCTGAGGAGGCCCTAGAGCTTGCCAGGAGCCTTGACAGGCTGACGGAGCTGGCCAGGAGGCTCAGGGACTACGCTGCGGCCAGGTCCTCGGCCAAGGCGACGGCCGAGGCCGTTAATGTTACAGCCCCTAGACAGGCAGCGGAGACTCCTTCCGTAACCTCGCAGCCCCAGACCACCGAGGCAAGGCAGGACAAGGCCGATGCCTACAGGGCAGTCTCGACGCTCACAGGGCTGCCGCCAGAGGACATAGAGAGGCAGCTGGCCAAGCTCAAGGAGGCCCTCAAGGAGCTCAAGGCCTCGCATTAGCCTCGAGGCGCCTCTCTTTTTTCCGTATGAATGCGCGCCGCACGTAGCGCCTTAAGCGTCAATACCGCAGTTTTGCGGTATTGGCATCAGGACGCAGGCCCGTGGGTCAGTTTCGGGCTCCTCCGATGTTCTCCGCCCAGGTCTGTATGACAATAAATTTAGGCGCCGTTTGGCAGGGACAAAAAACGAGGTGATAGCGGGCATGTCCCAGGCGCAGGAAAAACTCCCTGAGCGCCTTGAGCGCGCGCTCAGGGCGCTCTCGGAGGGATATAAGGAAATCCTTCGTAAGGGCGGCATCAAGGACGAGGCCTCGGTCCTAGAGCACGCTGCCTTGCTCTATGGGTCAGCCAGCATAATGGCCTACCTCCTCGGCAGCGTATGCGAGGAGCAAGTCGCGCGGTCCCTAGAGCTCGCCAAGGATGAGCTGAGCCGAGTCGCTGACTACCTTAGCGAAGACAAGGAGGCCAGGGAGAGGGACGCCAGAAAAGTAGTCATTAGGCTCGTGGCGCTGGAGGCCTTAATCCGCCAGGTAACCGCGCACTGCCTAGGGCTAGAGAACTGAGGAGGTGATGCGGTGATGTCGAGCCCAAGGCCTGCGGAGCGCATGCTGAGGTACGTCATACCTAGGCTTAGGCCGACCGTCATCGGTAACGTGCCCTACCTTCTGATAGACGACTACATTGCGGCCTCGCTGGCGTCAAGGACCCACGACTATAAGGACAGGGCGTATTTCAATGCCACCTTGAACGCTGCCCTGGCCAGCGAGAAGGCCGTAATCACCTCGCTTAACAGCCCTACGCTAATGCCAGGCTTCAACTTCTATGCCGATGCGCTGGCCTCAATAGTTAAGGAGATGATACTGAGGGCCTTCAAGGTGAGGTACCCAGACCTCCCGCTTCCAAAGCTCGAGAAGTACGAGGAGAAGGGCGCCTTTGACGAAATTGCGGGCATGCTCTTCGAGAAGTTCGCCGATGAGTACGGGCGCCACTTGGACAGGGACTCGGTCGAGAGGATGGCCAAGCTGGCAGCCGCCGAGCTGCTCCTACAGGTCTACATCAAGTTCTTCGAGGACGTAGGCGCGCTGAGGGTGTTAGCATGACGCCGCAGGAGCCCCAGCCAGCCGAGAGGAGGGCCTACCTGCCGCTGGCCTATGATGTAGAGCGCCTTGTCGCCACCCTACT
>Ga0081534_100702_pt1 | contig 10500 bp, 9 predicted proteins | sample MonGeyMetagenome_FD_71019 | JGI IMG/M metagenome (GOLD analysis project Ga0081534, IMG submission 71019) | Hypoxic/sulfidic aquatic microbial communities from Monarch Geyser, Yellowstone National Park, USA - MG (SPAdes) v1 (version 2) | ecosystem: Environmental > Aquatic > Thermal springs > Hot...
AGGCAGGGCGGTGAATAAGTTATCTCGCCGGGGTGCCCGAGCGGTTAAGGGGCCAGCCTTGAGAGCTGGTGGGGCTCCGCCCCTCGTGGGTTCGAATCCCACCCCCGGCGTGCCCTTCGTCCCTACACTCTCATTCCAATCGTGATCGAGTGTAGGGACTCAGCCCTCGGCCTAACACCGTAACCCGACTCCTTGAACTCCCTCACAGCCTTTCTCCTAGCGGGATGACCGCGTCCAGTGGAGGCGTTCTCCCTAGGAGGGACGACCACCTCAACCCCAGCATTGTGAACCTCGTTGGCGTCGTAAGCTCCATCTCCGTAAAACCTCTTGACCTTCTTTCCCCTATCTTGAAAATCCAAGGACTGACATGGAAAAAGCATATATTTACATTTTCAATAATGTGAATTGTGAAAGCTCCGTTAATGTTGAGGATACGTACAAAGAGAGGAGATAAGTTATTCCTCTACATACAAATTATCCCTTGGCTCGCGTTCGTTTCGGTTGAAGTCGGGATTTTCTTGAACAAAATACTTTTATTTGGTGTATTAGGCGCAGCTTTAATGTCAATCTCAATTATCCTAGCCGTAAAGTCGTACTCTTATCTAAACCTCAAAATAACGCCGGAACGAGTCGAAGTAGGTAGGTTAAAGATACCTTTAGACAGAGTAAGGGAGATAAAAATATTGAGGAGTAATGACTCTACAGCGGATTTGAGTATAGTTTATGAAGGAGGAGAGAGAATTATTATGGATGTGAAGAACTGGAAAGAAGTCTTAGAAACTTTTGAAAGATTTAAAGAGAGCGCGATCCGAAGTTCTTGAGGTGATTAAAATATTAACTACAACGCAATGACCTAGCTCAGAAGTACTCCCGATTAAAAACTAAAGCTGGATCATTTAGCAAGCAAGGGAACGTCAGATAATTATTACGTTCGTCAACCTAGTTAATTTGTCCTTCTATCGCCCTAAATGAGATCATCGAGGTTTCTCGTAGCAAGCCTAGGCGCGGGAGGCTTAGGAAATGGTACTTGAGGTTCGCGCCGAGGATTCGTTCGTTGAGTTTCTGCGGTTTTCAGTAAGCGCCACATGAAGGATCAAATTGCCATACTACCGAAAAGGGAGAACAGGCCCACGAAGAAGATGAAGATGGATATCCACCCTATCCCATATATCAGGTTCCCGATGCCTCTTATTTCGGGGTTCTGGTCATCGAAGGCCATATGAATAACGTCCTTGTTGCTCCGCCCTTTTCTTTGGTTATTGGACGGAGAATCACTACTTACTGACAAGCGCCACCTGAAACCTTCGGTATTGGTAAAACATATATAATTTTATGGTGCGCGTTTTCGACTTCACTTCTCCGTGGTCTACTTGTCATACTCGGCGGGCTGAGCGAGCTCCGCAACATTTCGTGATTTCCGCTCAAGTTAGAGCGGAAACACGTTTACAGGGCTGATGATGCGCTCCCTCACGGTAGCTGGCCAGGGCGAAGAGCACGGCCAGGACTTTAGGAGATTCGAGGAGTCCCCGCGGAGGGCTCCTTAGCGCTCCTCGTAGGGCTCCGTCAACCTCATAGCCTTGAGGCCCTCATATGAGTAACGATAACAACATGGTAATTTGAATGGGGATGACGCAATCCACTGCTACCTGACACTCCTGACCGCGGTAGAAGTCGTAACCGAGCGAAACCCTGAGCGCGGTTTAGCGCCACTGCCTAAACCCACATGCCTCAGTGGAGATATGACAAGAGGGGATAGAACTTACCAGCGCTCTCCCTGTCCTTAACGCGCTTAAGAGGAGACCCTGCGTCGATAACGATGTTCTCAACACCTTAATCAGCCTTAAGGCGTACGTGAGAAACCTTCACCTCCTCAAATGAGAACTGAACGCTCTCGACACCAGGTAAAGTACGTCCAACAAATAGCTTTACGTAGACTTCAGGCTCTGTATTAGCACACATAGCCTATTCGTTGACTCTCTAACCCAGAAGTTCGATCAAGGCGTATGTAAAAAACCCACGTGGGGATTTTGCGGAGAGCTGGCTCGGTCGGGTTAGATTTCGGGTAAAGGTGGCAACCACAGTTTAGAGCTATGGCTCTCTATGTTTAATTATCAACAACGCAACGATCGACACCACCACCACAACCGCCACAACAGCAACCGCAATCCAGGTGGGTAATGCACTGGGTGATGGCTTTGCACTGTTCGTCATGCTAGACGTAGCGGGTGTAGTAACTGAACTGGTTGAGGAACTGGTTGTTGTGGTGGTTGTTGTAGTGCCAGTTGAGATGCTGGTTGAGGTACTCGCTGAACTAGTGGTGGTGTTTGTTGTGGCCGTCTGGGTCTGGGTGAGGTTCCCCCAGCTCACATTCACAGTCTTAATGGTGATATTCGTTAAGTTCGTGAAGTTTGCACTCACCATAAAGCCCGTCCTATTGCTGAGCGAGAGCGTTGCGTTGTAGGTCTTCACTGAACCATTGGTTGCAGAGAACAGCTCGAGTTTCACCGCCGTGTTGTTCTGCGAGGCTACCATAAACGAGGACTGGTTTACGAACCTAACCGCAACGGGCTTCGTCGAGTTAATTACAAAGCCGTTAACCGTTATGGTGCCTGAGGCGTTCGCGAACGTGAGCGCCACCAGAGTGGAGTTAGGGTCAACCCACGTTATTAAGCTAAAGGGATTGTGAACTGCTACAATGTACAGGGGTGACGACGGATAGCCGTCGACGTAGCCCACTAGCTCGCCGCCCGTGTAGACGTTAATCGGACTATTGCTGACGTATAGAACGACGTATAGAACATAGTCGCGCGGCGTTAGTAGCTTTAGGATATTCTTTAGGATATTTGTCCCAAATGGTCCCAATAACAGTTGCACAAATCCCGTAAGAATTTGTTTAGGCTCGAACCACGACAAGCTAGCAGGCGTGGGCGAGGCTACTCCAATGACCTCTCCAACGTCCCCAGGGTACGGGAATGTATGACCATTCACATCTACTGTGTACGGAGGCGCTCCATCTATGTAGATGAACGAATTGTTCGCGGGGTAATAAATTGCCTGGGTAATGATCTGCGGGTAGTTAGGATCGTAGACTAGGAAGACAACGTCTCCGTTCGGCTCCTTGACGTAGCCCCACGCCACTACCGCATGATAGCCGGTAATATATAGGCTGTTACCGCTCTGATTGGTAAATTGAATTGTAAGTATAACTGGTTGATTGTTATTTATAGAATTAATGGCGGTTGATACGATCTCGTTTGCTGGATCCTCATAGAGATGGTTGGCCGGATCGAGCATTTCGTGAACCGCCACAGCTAGAGATGCGTCTGTCAAATAGGCTAGGGAGCTTTGTGGCTTTATTTCTAAGAATCCAGTAACTACCGTGTCTACTTTGACTTAAACCTACTAGTGTCAACATTCTTAAGCGTTTATCTCAAGAGAGGGTTGTTTAAATTCACGATAAATTATTTATCAACCTCTCTTCAGCAATGTACTCCTCTCTTTCCATAATCTTATTACTTATCCACAAACCTCCGGCTAAGAAGATTATTTGATAAGCCGCCCAAAACATGTTAACGATGATTGCGTAATAGAGGACATCGTTTTTGACAAACGCTAACCATAAAAATCCCTTGATTAAAGCTAGTACTAGTAGGACTAACACTACTAAGGTTGGAAAAGTACTCTTTAGGTCGAACCTACCAATACCCTTTGGAGTAACCTTAAAGGGTCTTTTCCTCCGTAAAATCCATGAGATGAAAGAAAGAGTGACCGTGAAATACTCTAAAAGTTGAAGGGACTGATGATGAAAGAAGCCCTTAACTCCGTACTCTCCTTTCCCTCTCATAAAGTGTACAAAAATTATTATGGAAATTATGAGGTAAGGCACGTAGGTCATGAGGTATATCAACGGGTTCAAGATTAAGAACGGAGTACCAAAAAGGAGAAACACTATAGGGCCCAAGAACTCGATGACGGTAAGTGGGCCTATTTTATACCAATATAACAACCCTGAATAGTAGTCCATAAATTGTGAAAACGATAAATTACTTGTAAGTATCCTCTTAGTCAGCTGAAAGTATCCGAAAGACCATCTTGACTGTTGTCCTAGATAAGCCTTCAGGTCTGGCGGCGGTTCACCGTACCATATGAGAGGGGCATCGATATACACTGAGGTGTAACCTTTCTCGTGCAGCTTAATGGAAGTTGCCGCGTCTTCAGTAATACTCGACTCATCCATATAACCTACTTCCTTTAGCGCACTTATCCTAAAGACGCTTCCTGAACCCAGAGAGAACGCTGAGGAGTACGATCTCCCCCTCATTATGACCCTCAGGAACGGTTCTTGTTGGTACTTAGAAGCAATAGATACCCCTGAGTATAGCTCAGAGTAGGTCTGAGGGACTTGGACTAATGCCACTTTAGGGTCTTCGAAGTAGGGAAGGACGTGCTCGAAGAAATTCTCTACGGGCCTTTGATCGGCATCGAATATCGCCACTAGGTCATACTTATCTCCAACAGCCCTCAACGCGTCGTTTATAGCTCCAGCCTTAAACCCTCTTCTGTTCTCTCTATGCAGATAGATTATCCCGTGCTTTTCGCAAAAAGTTCTTAATTCTTCAGATATCCGCTTGTCCGTAGAGTCGTCAAGTAAATACACGTCACCGTATCTATTAGTAGCTAACTTTACAGAGATCAAAGTGCCTTTAACTATTTCTGGGTCCTCGTTAAACGAGGTGACGAATGATGCAACCCTGAACGCTTTTTCAGGTAAACTATAGTTAACCTCGTAATACTTAGCGATTCTTGCAAGTCTGTAAAAGTTTAAGAAAATGTAGAAACCAACGACCATTGTAAGCCAAATTCCGTAAGCTAACCATACAGTGGGAAGAGACGCGTAGGTGAAATAGGTAAAGATGAGAGCTATCAGGAAAGGTGATAAACCATATACTACGTTGAGAAGTCTCAACCCTCGCTCCTCCTTATGTTGTATTTGTCTTCTTTGACTTCCACCACGTAGTCAACGAATGGTTCTAAATTCTCGCACTCAATACCTATTTTATCACATATAATTATCACTGGTACGTTACCCTTGAACTTCAAAATTGAGATGAACGAAGACCAGAACTCTTGCTTTTGCGCAATAACGTCGCAACAATTCGATGCTGGAGATATATCGTTAGCTCTGTAGATCACAAGAATGGAATTATCTCTTAAAGCTTTAACGATTTCCGTCGAGAGCTTCTTGCTGACTCTTATGATTTCACTTATCTTTTTCAAATGGAAGCGGTCTTCTTTGAACTTTTGCATAACGGTAAGGTTAGTGAAATTTACCCCTAATTTCTTAAGTTTTTCACTCATTTTTGGGTATGTGGAAACTAAGATTATGTTCCTTTGCTTCCTAGCCAATACTTTTGATACTAAGTCGACTTTACCGGCGCTAGGCTCGCCTACCACTAAAATCACGTTATTACCCTCAACCACCTCCTCGATATTGTCTGGTAGTGAGGTTTCTTCATTGTCTAGTAGTAAGGATTCTTCCTTACTCTCAAAGTCCTCTGTAATTAGAGCGTTGACTAAAGGCCTAACTTCCTCAGTTATTGATTCTGGGAATTCGTTCAGAGTAAGGGAGAATTTAATCAACTCTTGATATATCGGTATTATTAAGGAAAACTTGGTGCCTATTTTTTCCTTAGCTACAGAAACGTACTTTTTAGCCTGTTCCATGTCGTCAAAGGTGCTAGGAATCATATTTACGATGAACGCTAAAGGGAAACCCTTATATGTAATACTCTTCTCGAATTTTACTGCATAATCTATAGTAGAGTGTATAGAGTTCAAAGAGTAGTTTGTCACATAAACTCTGAGGTTGATCACATCACTTAAAACAGAGTAAAAGTCCTCTAATTCATCTGTTATCAAAGGACTATTAACTGAGACTCCTTGATAATTATCGACAACGAAATAATCATAGTGTTGAGAAGTTAAGAAATTCTTGTAAACTTGAGAAAGTAACGTCCTCTTCTCGTAATTAAAGTGAAGAAGTTTGATATCGTTGTAAAATCTCTCACCATCTCCGTAAAGCTTAAGAACCGTCAAACTTCCCTCTCCTAAGTTGAGCTTCGAAACGGAGTTCCAATAATCAGTTTCTCCATCGATGACTTTAGAAAGTAAACCTTTTCCCCTTATTCCCGCAATTGAAGAAACGGAACCAACGAGATCTTTATCTATTAAGAGAACGTTCTTAGAACTTTTAGCTAGGAGTAAACTTAAACCCAACGCGATAGTGGACTTTCCCACTCCTCCTTTGACTCCAAGGACACAAATTCTATATATATTTTTCGTCATCCGATTCGCACTCATGTATTAGTATTTAATCCTTTTAAATATTTTAGGGTTACCATAATTGTTACAATGTCCCAACAGCAGGTGTCCCGCCCTAAGAAAGGGCAAGTTAGTACATTAGGTGCACTAGCTAAGGAAATAGCGGCAATGGCGTAAGCCTGCGATGTCGTTGCTTTCATGACATCAGCTATGGCTTTCGCGTTCACTTTAACTCCGTAAGCGTTCTTGTTAGCTACACTCGCAATGTATCATGAGGTAAATACGTTATATCATTTGGCAAAAAAGCATTCTAGCGCCAGCGGATATAATGGTTGCATAGCTAACGCATTTGGGCCCGTACCATTTTCGTCCCCCTCTTCTCATAGATGTGACGTTTATGTCGCTTAAATCGTAATCATAAGATGACTCTCTATAAACGAAAAGTTTTGCTTCAGCGTTCCTAGCCTCTTCAACGGCTGTCCTGGCAACCCCGCCGTTCCATAAGACCCTCAATACTATAGTAAACGTTTTAGCTAAATAGAATGATCTAAGATCAAAATCCTCCTTCCCCTTTTTTATTAGTTAAAGTTTTAGTCCGCATGAGTTTTGATCAACTATGGCGTTTCTCAGATGCTACATGTGTAAAAACGCTTGCGGAATAATCGCAACAGTTGAGGGGAAAACTGTAAGAGTCGCACCGAATAAAAATCACCCACAGCCTGGTATTTGCGGTAGGGGTGCCGCCGGGCCGTACTTGTTAAATCATCCGGATAGATTAAAATCACCGCTGATAAGGGAAGGGGATTCACTGGTACCTACCGATTGGGAAACGGCGTTAAACGAAGTAGTTAAGAGGCTCAAAGAGTTATTAGACGAGGGCCACCTGGAGTATTTAGCGATAACTTTTCATGATTATGGCAAAAAGTTATTAGAGAGGTTTGCTGCTCTTTACGGCACTTCTAATTTAATAGGCCATGACTCCGTTTGTCACGGCCCGAGAACCGTCGCAGCTAGATTAGTCTTAGGGGCTGAGGGGCCGAGAAGCATAGACCCCGATTATCCGAACTCGAAGTTCGTAGTCTTCATAGGTAGGAATCCATTGGAGGGGATAGTTCCGGATATCGTGAGGAGGATAGAAGAGGGGAGAAGGAAGGGGATGAAAATAGCGGTTGTGGACCCGAGGAAGTCAGCGATAGCTCAGAGGTACGCTGATAGGTGGATCCCCATCAAACCCGGCGCTGACACGGCGTTCTTACTCTCCGTAATTTACTATATGATAAAGAATGAGATGTATGATGAAGATTTTCTAAGGAGGTATAGTAACGCTGGTTTATTGGTCCACGAAGACGACCTATCACCCACGAACGAATATTCAGACGACTTACTCTACGAAGGGGATAAAGGCGGAAGGAGGGTAGCCACAGCGTTTTACTTGCTCATGAAGGAGGGGGAGAAGGTTTATCCGAGGTTGAAAATGATCACTGGCGTTGATTACGATGACGTGAAATACGTGGCTGAAAACTTATGGGATAATAGGCCTACGGCTGTAATTGATGACGGTTGGCACACCTCGTTCTCTAACGACTCGACCTACACGTGGATGGCCGCATATATAATCAATGCGATGATTGGCAATCTGGACAAGAAGGGCGGACTTGTGTTCGCTAAGAGAGTTAAGGTTAAGCTTTACGATGAGAGCAGGGCTAAAGCCAAAAGGGTGGATAAAGTAAGGTATCCTTTGACTGAAGCGGCGTTCCAGGAGGTTTACAGAGCCGTCCTCACCGGAACGCCGTATCCGATAAAGGCCTTGATGGTAGTCGGTACGAACTTAGACGGCAGGGACCCTAACTCCGGCATGGTGAGGAGGGCTTTGCAGGCTTTAGACTTCTTAGTTGTCGTTGATATAATGCCTTCGGACGTAACGCAATACGCCGATGTAGTCCTTGCGGAATCTACTTACCTAGAAAGGGACGAATTACCCTTGCCTGTAGGGTGGACGCTGGAGCCTTGGATAGACGTGCATTAAAAGGCTGTGGACCCCTTATACGATACTAAACCGTTATGGTGGATATTGTTTGAGTTAGAGAGAAGGCTTGGATTAGCTAACGATGCTTTCGAGAGCGTTGAGAGTAGGATTTTACAACAGTTAGGGATAAGCAAGGAGGATCTGTACTCGAGAGGTTGTGTGAAGCTTAACGCAGAACTCTACGAGGTTTACCCTTACAAGAAGGAACTGGATACTCCCTCCGGTAAAGTCGAGATTTACTCTACCTTACTTTACAAATACGGTTACTACCCGATTCCAACCTACATAGAGAAAAACATAGCACCGAGGGATATTGATGAGTTTTACTTAACGAGCGGTCACACGTTGTATCATACTCAAGATAGCGTAACGTTCGATATTCCAACGTTGATAAAGCTATTACCGGATAATCCAATTACGATGAGTAGGAAGAGGGCCGTGGCGTTAGGTATAAAGGACAACGATGAAGTTGAGGTCGTGTCGTTAACTACCGGTAGAAAAGTAAGGTGCAAAGTCAAGGTTACAGACAACATAAGGGAGGACACCGTGTTCACGTATTTCGGCTTCGGTAGGCATTCAAGGGGCGAAAAATTCGCATACGGTCACGGTTTCGACGTGAACCTCCTTACTAGCGATCAATTGACAGACCCAATATCTGGTAGTATTGCTCAGTCCTTAAACATCGTGAAGGTTAGGAAAGTGAGTTAACGAACTCTATCTTTACCCTTTCGTTTGATAACGACACCAGTATTCACTACACGCGTTACGACCTTTCAGAAGAGAAGTGAATTTCGTCAATGTATTTTGCTCACGTCGGAGAGATCAGAATGTATACCTTTTTACGTATACAATACTATGTCAGACGTGATAAGCGTAAGGGTCAAAATGTGTGTAAATGTTTCTATAAAACCGTTTAATGAGAAGCTCCCTATAGTAGATCTCTTACTGCGAGATAAAATATAGCTAAATCAAGGTTGTATTCGCAATTAACTGGACTTTTCTCGAAATAAGACGTAAAATAATACGTAGTTTTTTTATCTTTAGGTAATAAAATAACATCTCCAATACTGAGTTTTACTCTTAACCTAATAAGAGAAGTAAAGGATATTGATTTTCCTACTCTAGTCAGTAATATAATAGAATTATTTAATATTTTAGTATTCCTCAGCACTCTCTCAATATTGTAGCTATCTTCAAAGTAAAGATGGCCCTCATATATCTTTATGTTGCCCAAATCATATGGTGCTATTAGACTGCTATCTTTATTGCATAATAAAGTAAATAATTTGTTATTTTCTTCTTTTTTAAAATTTTTTACACGATCACAGACTAATTCTGTAAACTCTTCCTTATTCCTATATATAACTGATTCAGCACCCACCTTTTCCGCCATATAAGACAAAAAAGACCTAATATTTTCTTCGCATTTCATTCTCGTTTCCTCTAATTTTATTTTATCTTCCTCTGATAATTTTGTTTTATCTTTCTTCGATTCCTTAGCACAACATTTATCAAGCTCTTCATAATCTATTATGTATATCAACAACTTTACGTCAAGCGTTTTTTGAGGATTGTTATTGCTGCCGGCACTGAAGAGCGAATTAACTACCGTATACATACTTAATGGGACTCCAATATAAGTAAAAAAGTAATATATTATTTTATCGGTATTAGATTTATTTTTTGTAAATTTAGTATTTAGCATACGATTTATTAATAAGGATATATAGGAAATTGCAAAGCTTTCATATTTAATTTGTTCTTCTTCTTCACCACTGATAATTTTGTTCCTTATAAACAATACATAGGAAATAATAAGAGTAAAAACTGATATCTTTGTATACCAGTAGGAAAACAAATTAGTATACACTTCGTTAAGTAGGACAAAGCCTAAAGATAGAAGTATGATGTGTGCAAAATTACTTATAACGCTTGATACAATAAGACGACCTAATTGCTTTCTCTCTATATTATCCTTCTCAATAAGCTTATTTATTAAATCATAAAGTTTATTTTTATCATTGAGAATATTAACTGCATTTACGATATCTTGTCTAATATTATTATCACCATTTATTTTCAGATTTAATGTCTCTATCAGGGTATCAATCGTATATAAGACATACTTTTTCATTGATATATCAGTTATAATA
>Ga0081534_100704_pt1 | contig 10497 bp, 9 predicted proteins | sample MonGeyMetagenome_FD_71019 | JGI IMG/M metagenome (GOLD analysis project Ga0081534, IMG submission 71019) | Hypoxic/sulfidic aquatic microbial communities from Monarch Geyser, Yellowstone National Park, USA - MG (SPAdes) v1 (version 2) | ecosystem: Environmental > Aquatic > Thermal springs > Hot...
CGCTTTCCATCCTAGACGAAGTAGAAAACGTCGAGGGGAATGCCCAGCTCGGCCATTTTCGAGGCGACGAACTTACGGACGTACTTAATCGCCAGGGCGTCACGGCGCCTCTCGAAATCCGCAATAGCGTACCTCGTTATGTCGACTTTCCGCAGAGGCGTTACGTGGAAGACGTAAAAGACGCCCTTGTAACCGCGTTGCCACGCTAGGGGGTAATAGCAGACCGACCCGTCGCACACGTCCTTTTCCGGTTCCTTCAGGACGCGTAAGATCTCGCTCAGCCTCGACCCCGACTCGAGGGCTAAACGGTAAACGAGGTACACGTCCTCGCTGTACTCCTTCGCTAACTCCAGCGCCTTCAGCACTTCCTCTAACGTCGGGACGTAGACGTCGGCGTTAGTCCTCTTCACCTTGACGACCTTCAGCACCTTCTCCGCGAAGTCGTCGCTTATCACCCCGCGCGACGCCAAGAACTTCGCGAACAACCGGTACGCCTTCTGCGAATTTCTAGTCTCACGGTAAGGCTTAGATATCGCGGAGACGTATTGCTCGGCTGTCCTCTCGCTTATTCTCCTCTCGTTCACGAGGTAGTCGTAGAACGCCTTAACGTTGCCCTCCGACACGTATTGTCGTAAATTGGCAACCAACGCTATTTTACGTCGGTCGATCCCATCGTTTCCGCCTTCGGAGCCGGTGGTCGGGGGTTCGAATCCCCCCGGGCCCGCTGTGGGGGTTAGGGGGATACCCCCTAAGACCCCCGCTTCCAACTTCAATTTTATGTAGGTCTCGACTACGTCAGTTAAGGGGCCGACGTAACGCTCCCTTACGTCACCGTTCGCCCCTTCTAACATATAGACGTAATACCGCCCTTTCCTCTCACGTAAAATTATATCGCCGAACTTATAACGACGTTGTTTCTCCGTCAACTCGACGTCCCGTATTACGTCTGCCGTCACGGGTTTAAAAGCTTGGCAACTCGTCAGTTTTTTGCCTCGTTTTAAGTCGTGCTGACGTACGAACGTCGAAAATTCCTCGGCGATGCAAAAAACCGGATTAGGACACGCACCGGTGAAAAGGAGCAGGACACGCCACCCCGTGTCTGTTCCCGTTCCCGTTTTGAGGTTCCCGTCAAAATGCTTGTCATGTAGGTTCTTCTGGAGGAAAAGGAAAAAAGAAAATAAAAAACAAAAAGCCCTCCATACTACGAAGCGCCTTCGTGCAAGAAAACATTTTTCTTTTTTTCTTTATTCTTTTCCTTAGGTTACAAAGGTTACATAGGTTACACGGGTTACAGGGTTACACGGGTTACAGGGGGTTTCACAACTCCGCTCTCCGGTTTTTGGTTTTCGCCATATAGGCTGTAACCTTGTAACCCGAGCGGATTTTCTATGCCCGCGTACCGTTTCACGTGAACGGGAACGAAAACCCCGAGGGGATTTTTTGGGTTACAACCGAGAAAAACGAAAAAAACCCCTCTGTTTGTAACCTGAGGGCGACCTTCTATATCAAAAACCGCAAAAAATGAACCCGGAAGACGGTTTTGACGGGTCACTCCAAAAATTCGGTAAGCGGGTTACCTTTGGAGTCCTGAGGGAAGAACGTCTCCGCGAACAGCCTAACGAGGTTCTTGTAACTCACGCTCAGGACTCTCATCGCCTTCCCCTGTACTTTTTTGACTTCGTAGCGGAACCCGTAATCGGCGAACATATCGGCTAACGCGTGCATTGAGTCGATGTCGATTTTCTCTTCGTGTAAGATGTCCAGGACTTTGGAAGTGAATATTATGTAATCGCCGTATTGGATCATGAAGTCCACGGCATGGTAATGCAACACGGCGTCCAGGACGTCCTTAGGTTCACTGTAGGTCACCGGGTTCCTCTGACTGTCCCTTAAATTGAGCTTCTTAAACGCGTCGAAGATCCTGTTCCACAGGACTAGTATGATGTCCAGCCTGGGCTCGTACTCGTCCGTCTCGACGTACAGCTTGTTTACGTCGAAAGCCGGCTTAACACCCGAATATTCGTAGGCCGATTTGAGTAACTTAGTGCTCAGGTTCACCCAGTCATAGGTCAACTCTTCGGGGTGTTCTATCAGGTAACTGGCGACGAACTGTCCCAACGCCTTTAACTTCCTCAGACGTCCCGAAACGTCCTTCTTGAACTCGGCAATCTTCTCAGGTGTCTTGCGGGCGGAAATCGGGAACCTGATGGCTATTATCCTTTTAGGTATAAGTGCCGGGTCTTTTATCCACAGGTAGTTCGCCGTGAATATCATAGAGGACAGTGCCGGGAACTCCCTAATGATGGTCTTGGACTCGAACCTCTGTCTCGCCATGAACCCTTCCACGGAGTGCTTGACCATTTCGACTATGTTGGGGTACGTAAACAGCGTGTGCGACTCGTTCACGAGTTTAGGAAATGTGTCGCGGGCTAACACGAACCCCAACTTGGCTTCCGTGTCCACTGCGGTGTGGCTCATGTCATAAGCCTCACTGTCGTAGTCCACGCCCGCGATCGCCAGTATTATCTTACCGACCGTGGTCTTTCCCGTGTCCGGGGGCCCGTATAAGTACAGCCAGGGGATAAAGCCCCTCTGTGCCGAGAACTTCTGCTTTATGGCGTATGAGAACGGCATTATCATGCCTACCTTCAACGCCGTGAGGAATTGTGGTAGGACGTCGGCGAACCACTTAGACCCCAGCTCGTTCAGGAGCTCCATCGCCTCCCTGAGTTCTTCGGGCGTCGGCTTCTTTACGTCGACCTTGACGGCGACTAACTCGTTGTTGAACCAGTAGTAACCGGGCGCATCGAATTCGGTCTTGACATCGGCTATCCCCTTCCTGACCATTGCGTCTATCACGGCGTTGAGGACGAGCTTGGCGTTCCTGTGGAGGATCAGGCCGTGGGAATCGAGCTTAGCCAGGACTTCCTCGAGCGTGGCACCCTCAATCCTTACCTTCCTCCTCTGGGTCGGGACGTTCCAAACTATATCAAATTTCGGGTAGTCGGAATACGGCGGAATAATGACGGTCAGCGATTCGGGACAACCCAGGATTACCTTATCGTCCCGTTCCAACCTCCTGCCCCGCTTGTCCTGAACTAGTACTGCTGTGTAGATTTCGCAGTCCCGGAAATTCACGACGGCAAAGTGTCCTTGTCGGTAACTTAGCAGTTCAACGATCACATCAGAATTGGGAGCGGGGCTGTTAAGGACGTCCTCTAGCTCCTTTATGAGGGTTAGCACGGAGTCCTCGTCGAAGCCACCCTTTTCGGTCAACCACGTGAATAGCCCTCCTTTAGTGGCTAAACTCTTCCCTTCCTGCTTCAGGACTTCCTCACGTAACGGTCGGTTAACCCCGTACGTGTCCCTCAGCGTGTAGAGACGATCCTTGCACTCTTCGTCATTCGTGGCTTCACATAAGGACTTGACCAGGGTCTGAGCACTCTCATAGGAGACCCCGGCTCTATACAACCAGCCCGAGAGGTAGAGGACGATGCCGTGCCGTAGACCCGGTCTGTAGTACGGTTTCAGGATCTCCACTAATTTCATTAATTGGTTGTTCGTCAGGTTCCTCCCCTCCTTTCGGACGGTGACCTCAGGGCTCGACTGTGTAGTCGGCTCTCCCTTCTGCCCCGAACCGTCCGTCTTCATGTCGGGCTCCTGTCCGGTCGTCGCTTGACCGTTCCCGGGTTCGACGTCCTTAGACCCGTTAGACTTAGTAATTTGGGAAATTATGTCGACGATCTTGTCCCAGTCTTCCGGCATAACGAACATTATTGGCTTTTGAAACGGCATGTCGGGTTCCAGGAACTCGTAGCGGATCCCGGAAGGGTGTACCGACGGAGGGGCGACTACATAGCTCCCCTCACCTTTGATGTCCACCCCTTCGAAACTCTGGGTCTTGGGTACGTCCATTTCGTCTTCGAACGCCCGCAGGTAGACGTGGAAACCCCTGTCCGTCTTAACGACCCACGTGTTCTTGACGAGGTCTTTTAGCCGGTCGTCCAGACGACTGTAGAATTCCTTGAACAGTCCCACGCTATCGAAATCCAAAGCGAACGTCCCACCGCTGACCGACCCCATAACAATTCCGACGTTGTTGTCGGTGCCATAGAACCATTGTTTAATTTCGTTCATTGACGGGGCTTCCTTCTGGTAGGGCTTCCACTTCGGGATTGCCGGTTCTTTACTGTGTGGCTTTATCGGGATAACCGACAACCCGTTGTTATGGTAAAACATTGCGTAATGGCAGGTATTCCAACGCGAACGGTCATCGGGTGGTGCACATGAACTGTTATCATAACCTTTAATACCGTTTCCTTTGTTAGATTTACCCGACACCACACCACACCACCACCGTAAAATCTGATCTCAAAATATGATGAGAACTTATGCCTGTTGAACCAGGTTGAACCCGTGAGATTTCGCGAACTCCTTTAACGCTATTCGTATTATATCGGACTGCGTGACTCCGTAGTATTTAGCCATATTCTCCAGAAGAGTTCTATCTTCTTTACTCATTCGGATTACGATGTTAGGGCTTGACATGTACGGCACCCGTACTGTAACTGCACTGAAGCCTTATAAAGATTCTTGCACCTCTAAAATCAGGAAAAATGATGGCAAAAATTCTACCATTATTTCGTCGCGAAACGATGGTTAAAACGAACCGACCTCTCGTCCCCCGCCCATCTTTACGACTTCACCGGGTCGGTCGGTCGGTCGGTCGGTCGATGGCGGTGGCTGGGGCATGGGCGCAGGCGCTGGTGCTAGCGCAGGCGCGGGCCGAGAGTATAGGGCCGAATTTGTTGCTGAGCTGTGAGAAAAATTAAAGTGACGGGCCGGGAGGCCCGAGAGGGACGGTCGTTGAGAGTATAGTTGAAACCCCGTACATTTTCAAAACACTTCTAGAACACTTTCATGACATTTTCCAATGCCAGCATACGTTTATATACGTCGGCATACGAAAGTATACATTGGCATGTCACAACCGAAACCCAATAGGAAGAGGAATAAGGTAGAAGTCGTCTACATCCCGGTTCCTGACGATGACCCCATTAACGTCAGAATAAGGAGGCTCATCCCTCAGCTTATAGACCAATACGTTAAGGCGTACGGGAAGCCCATAAGACGTCGGAAACTGGAGGAATTAGCGTTCACATACGACGAACGGTTAGCGAATTTCTACGAGCAGAACCCTAAAAGAGCGGAGATGGTGTTGAGTTTTGAGCTCAGCAAATTAGTTAGAGAAGGGAAGGTCGTTAAGGCTAAAGACCCGGACAGGAAAAGACCGACTTACTATATCCTTCCTGAGCATAAGGACGTGTTCGGTTCAAGCCAGTCCTAATTTTTCGTTTACGCTCGCCAGCCACTCCGCGTATTTCTTGTAGTACTCCCTCGCTATACCGAAGAGCGGGACGTAGTGCTGGGTGAGCACGCGTGTCGGCTTACGACCCTGAATGAAATCGATGACGTCGAGCGGTATCCCCAGCTCGGCCATTTTCGAGGCGACGAACTTACGAATGTACTTAATCGCCAACGCGTTACGGCGCCTCTCGAAGTCCGCAACGGCGTACCTCGTTATGTCGACCTCCCGCAGGGGCGTCACGTGGAAGACGTAGAAGACGCCCTTGTAACCGCGTTGCCAGGCTAGGGGGTAATAGCAGACCGACCCGTCGCACACGTCCTTTTCCGGTTCCTTCAGGACGCGTAATATTTCGCTCAGCCTCGACCCCGACTCTAACGCTAGTCGGTAAACGAAATAGACGTCCTCGCTGTACTCTTTCGCCAGCTCCAGCGTCTTCACGACTTCCTCCAACGTCGGGATATAGATATCGGCGTTAGTCCTCTTCACCTTGACGGCCTTCAGTACCTTCTCCGCGAAGTCGTCGCTTATCACACCGCGCGACGCCAAGAACCTCGCGAACAGCCGGTACGCCTTCTGCGAATTTCTGGTCTCGCGGAACGGTTTAAATATCGCGGAGACGTATTGCTTAGCAGTCCTCTCGCTTATTTTCCTCTCGTTAACGAGGTAGTCGAAAAACGCCTTGACGTTGCCTTCCGTCACGTATTGGCGTAAATTGGCAACCAACGCGATTTTACGTCGGTCGACCCCCTCGTTTCCGCCTCCGGAGCCGGTGGTCGGGGGTTCGAATCCCCCCGGGCCCGTTAGGGGGACACCCCCTAAGACCCCCGCTTCCAACTTCAGTTTAAGGTAAGTCTCGACTACGTCAATTAAGGGGCCGACGTAAGTTTCCCTTACGTCACCGTCCACTCGTTCCAACATGTAGACGTAATACCGCCCTTTTCTCTCTCGTAAAATTATATCGCCGAACTTATAACGACGTTGTTTTTCCGTCAACTCAACGTCCCGTATTACGTCTGCCGTCAGGGGTTTAAAAGCTTGGCAACTCGTCGATTTTTTGCCTCGTTTTGCGTCGTGCTGACGTACAAACGTCGAAAATTCCTCGGCGGAGCGAAAAAATTGAATTATAACGTCTCGAGGAACTTCTCGCTCACGAGGAACTCTCGACCGCCTTTTCGGATCAGGTAGTATATCCCCGGGGGGTATTTCGTCCCCTTGTAGACGAAGAAACGGCCGTTCTCGACGACCTTGACGCCGTTGACGCCGTGTTTCTTAAGCGTACCGTCCTCCCTGAGCCAGACCCAGCCGGTTATCTCGTAGTCGTTCTCGCTCGCGATGACGCGAATCACCGGGGGGTCGACGGTTCGGTCGACGTAACACTTGGCCTTCCGTAAGCACGCGACCTGTTCGGGGTCGTTAGGGTCGTAAGGCTTACCGTCGAGGCCCGTCATACCGCCCTAACGTAAAGCTCCCCGCCGACCTCTTCGAACACGATCTTACCCTCCCTTTTCAGGGCCTCGATTACGTCGTCGCCGTACCAGTCCTGGAACTCTTTCGCGAGCAACCGACCCGCCCGTTTAACGTGTTCGTACGCCTGACCGATCCGGTCGACGACCCTGTACTTCTTCATGGTGCCCTCCGTGACAACCTCGCAGTACCCGTTGCGGACGCACCAATCTACGAACCGTCGCGTTTTCTCTCTGTCGAGAAAGGCCGCGTATATCTCGTCGAAGCTGTGCGTCATGCCTGCGTTACCCTTGACGAAATCTATAAACTGCGGGTCGACTTCCTGAGCGCCTCGACCAGCTTCCGTTTTGTCTCGCGACACTCCTCCTCCGTCATTAGAAGGCACGGCATCCGCTCGACCTCCTCCTCGCTTGTTGTCAGGACGAAATTTAGTGTCGAGCAACGCGACGGTCTCGCCCTTATCGTCCTTGACCTCGATTACGCCTCTCTCGACCCCGCTGACTAATGCCTTAATGCGCCTACCCAAATCGGTCAGGTACCACGTGAACGCCTTCTCGCCCTCGTACTTGACGCCCTCGACGACGCCCTTGCGCTCTAGGTTCTTAAGAACGTTCAACACGTACTGCTTGCCCTCTTTGAGCTCGTCCGCGACCTCGTCCGTCTTCAACCCGCCATGGTCGGGCAATGCAAGAATGAACTCAACATCGCGCCCAGACAGCCCCAGCCCGTTATACAGGACGTCGAGCTGAAAATGTTGTAGAACGAAGTCGAGATCCTCGTCGTCGGCCTTCGTTTTCCCGCGAGCGATCGCGACGGCGATTACGAGGTTACGCAAGACCTCCGTAATCCGGTTGTTAAGTTCACTGGACGCACCCCTGATCGATTGGAGGAAACGTTCCGCACGGTCGAACAGTTCGTCAGCGTCAGCGAACTTCGGGCGCGACAGGAGGTAGGCGCGGAAAACGAGCTTGTCGACCTGACTCGGCCCGCCGTCCGGTTTCCTCGTCCATATCGACCTGTCCACGTCTACGGGGTCGACCGACTTGGGGTCGACGTAGACCTTCAGGAACCGGTCGAAGAGCTGTTCTCGGTCTACATCAACGTTGTCGACGACGGATGTCGTTATGACGACCGCCTGGCCGGGTATCGTCTTCTGATGGGTGACGAAACGCTCACGACCTTCTTCGTCGGTAACCTTTTCGGTGACGAGCGTCGATATCTTGCCCTCTGACATCATTTCGCGTAAATAGTTCACGGCCTGCCGGTCGATTTGTTCGATGAATAGAACCTTGCCATCCAACGTGTCGACGTCTATGTAACCGAGAGCGTTTTGAGTCAGTCGCGTGACGAATATATACATGTCGGTGTCCTCAATGGACTTCGCAATACGTTTCACCGTCGACGATTTCCCGGCGCCCTTAGGGCCGACCAGCATCAAATGGATTCGTGAAATCCCCTCGACACGTTCCATTCGGGACGAGACGACCGCGAGAAAGGTCAGGAGCTTCAGCCGTTCGTATCCTACGATCCCCTTCGTGCGGTCGAGTACCCAACCGAAGGGGTCTCGCTCAATCTCCTCGAACTCCTTTGGGTACTTCTGCCTAACGTAGTCGACTAGCGGAACCGACACTTCGTTGGCGAATCTTTTCCTCAGCTCGACGACCTCTTTCACCAGTACCTTCACCGGTACGTTGTAATTCGACGCCACGGCGACTTCCGTTATCGCGTCACGGCAATCGACATGGGTCTTCCCCGACTCGTCTACGCATTCCGCGACGTGACTGCCGTACTTTAGGACGAACCTCAGCTTCGTACTCCTTACGACCTTGTCGCCTTCGACCTTCTCGACCTCGCCAACCGTGTAAACGCTTACCTCGGCTTTATGGCGTCCGTCCTTGCCGACGACTGCCGTCCACGCCAGCGGTTTTTCAGTACTTGTATTACCGTCAACTGAACCCCCCGGGGGTTCCCCCACTTCCCCCATTTCCCCCACTTTCGCGGGGGGTTTGGGGGATTTGGGGGGTTCCCGCTTGTTTTGTGTTGACGGTAATACTGCGGGGGAACCGCTAGGCGTTTGAATTTTTCTCGTTGACGATGAATTATTCCTATTCTTCCTCCTCGGCCAGAAGTTTATTGACGTTACGCCTCACCCCCATCGCTTTCGCCCTTAACGACGAGAACCTCGTCCTCGTTGAAGCCAACGATTACGACTTTCTTCCCTTTCAGGAGGTCTACGTTCTCGCCCTTCGGGATGTTAAGGACGACGTCGAAGTCGCTGAGCTCGCGCGCGTCGCGGGCCTTATCGTCCTTCGTCGGCCTATACTTACCGTAAAGGGGCGTTATTGGGAGGCCAATTGAATACTTCGATTCCTTCGGCTCGCCCCTGACGAGGAATACGGCCTTCCTCGACTCGAGCCAGACGTAGACGACCTTGCGCTTCGGTTCGGCCTTCGAACCGTTAGCGTTTTTATCTCCGTTATCACGAGGTCTAAACGAAATACTCATCCTTTACTCACCCCCCGAGCCTTTTTCGCTTACGTTCTCACTTCCGATAAGGGTAACTCGTTCTTACGCTTCTGCAGGAACTCTCGTAAGGCCATCTTCAAGACATCGGCCTCCGATATATCGTAGTACGTTGCAAGCCGTCTGACTACTTCACGATCCTCGGGCCTTAACCTAACCAAGACACCACTCCGTTGCGCACTCATGGTTTCACCGATGTAACTATTTGTATCATCTAGTAAAAAAATATTTCTGAGGCATAAAAATCCATTTTTATTCATCAAAACTAGGTCAAAAATGGGCGAAATATTACGTTGTTGCCCAAATCGTTACAAAAACGCCGACCTGCTCGCCCCCATCTTTACGTCTTCACGGGGGGGGGGGGGGGGGGGGGGGGGGGGGGGGGGGGCGGGGGGGGGGGGGGGGGGGGGGGGGCGGCGCGGGGGGGAACCCAACGGGGCGGGGGGGGGGGGGTGCGCGGGGGGTCGGAGGCGCAGGTACGGGTCGTGGCGAGTCGAGCCGAGACGACGACGAACCGAACGGGACGGCGACGAGACGCGGAACCGGTCGGAGTGCTGCAAGTAGACGAGAGGCGGTGCGACCGGGGCAGGCACGAGTGTGGCGAAAGAGTCGAGTCGAGTGTGTGGCGAGCGCAGAAGAGTGTCGGGGTCGAGCCCGGAAGGGCTTGTCTTGGTCGGGTCGGGAGTGTGATAATGAAAACGATAACTCGCCCTACTATCGCTTAATACTCGACGTACTGTCGTATATAACTCGCCCTACGACAGCGTACCCATATATACGTCAGCGTGAGTATACATTAATCGAAATATGTCGGCCGTACGTATCGGTAGTAAGGCTGAGTCGAGTAAGAGACGTCAGGTCGTAATCTATATGCCGGTAGACGTGGAAGACGACAGCATTCACGTGAGGGTCAGGCGTCAGATTAAACGCATAATCGACGAATACGTTACGACCTATAAGAAGCCGATAAGGAGGAAGAAGTTGCAGGAGCTAGTGATAACGACCGACCCGAAAATATGGAAGCTTTACGAGGAACGTAAGGAAACGGCGATTGCGGTCTTCGGCTTCGAACTGTCGAGGCTCGTAAAGGAGGGGAGCGTCGTCCGCGTGAAAGACCCCCTGAAGCCGAGGCGGGCTTACTA
>Ga0081534_100708_pt1 | contig 10430 bp, 8 predicted proteins | sample MonGeyMetagenome_FD_71019 | JGI IMG/M metagenome (GOLD analysis project Ga0081534, IMG submission 71019) | Hypoxic/sulfidic aquatic microbial communities from Monarch Geyser, Yellowstone National Park, USA - MG (SPAdes) v1 (version 2) | ecosystem: Environmental > Aquatic > Thermal springs > Hot...
TAATATTCTCCTCAAAATCAATATCCATTTATAAATGATTTATAAGATAATATTTATAAAAGTGATAACCAATATGCAAAAATTACTAACCCTATTGATATGATTAATATTATAAGATCTTTAACAGCTTCTTTTATATCTTCATCCATAAATAAAATATAAAATTTTGAAAAATAAAAAGTTTAAGAAAAAGCTTTTACTGAATTTGTGTTGCTGCTGGATATCCGTTTACTGTTTGTTGGTCGTTTACTTCTACTACTGTTGCATTATTGAATACATCTGAATCTACTCCATGTACTAAGTAGTTTGCAAACAATTCTGTTGCTTGTGTTGTATCGTTTCCGTACCATCCAAATATTACTAATGTGTTTGGATATAGTGTTGATGACATTATTAATGCCATACCTGGTCCAAATGGTATACCTAATTGTTGTAATATTGGTGCTAATTCTGAACCATATACATATCCATTATGACTATTTGCATCTGCTTGTAATTCTTGACCTAATGTTGCATTCATATCTGATACATATTGTATTATTGCTTGTGCTGTTAATGTATTTACTGCTGGACCTCCTACCAATATTAAATTACTTGATGGTATAGGTTGTGTATCCAATATTACACTTCCAATTAATGGTGTTGGCTGTGAATATGATACTGATGATACAGAACCTGTTACACCTACTACTGTTAATTGTGTTCCTGGTATCGTTTGTCCTACTCCTACATTAACAACCTCTGTTTGTGCCTGTGAACCAACTGGAGCTAGTGCTAATGGATATTGGACTGGTGTTAATGGTACATATAGTGATAGTGATTGCGAATTTGTACTTGATACATATTGAGCATATGTTCCTGCTGCATCTAAGTAATATGTTGTTATAGTTGCTCCAGATGATACTGATCCTGATCCATAGCTTAGAGTAAATGTTGGAGTAGACATACCAGTACTTGCTGATAATGATAAACTTATTGTATCGATAGATGATGATGTAGATATACCTCCATTTATTGATAATGATAAACTTGTTGGATCGATAGGTGATGATCCTGTAGATGTTGGAATTGTATATCCCGGATATTGTTCTGTTATTGTTACACTTACTGATCCTGTGTTCAAATTAGATAAGCTTACTATTGGCATCGATTGAGGACTTGGACCCATTGCTGTCAATACCAAATTATTTGGATAATAATAACCTGTAGTCTCTAATACTATAAATGGTGTGCTTGCACTAGTGTTAATTACTACTGGATTCAAAGATACACCATTATCGAATACTATTGGATTTCCTTGTGTTATTGTAAATGTTTGACCCGATATTACATCTTCTAATATTGCTTGTTGTACACCATTAGCACCTGTTGTTATTGATTGTACTTGGAATAGTTCAGATGTTTGTGTAGTTGGATTATATACTTCAAAGTATTGACCCGATGTAAGTACTAATCCTAAATTGGAGCCACTTTGTGAATATTGGACTTCACCCACATAATATGGAGAGGAGAATGGTGTTGCACTTGGTGTAAATGAACTACTTGAGAAGTAATCGCTTTGAGGAGGATAAAATATTAATTCGTTATTACTACTATTATAAGTTACATTTACTCCGGTTTCCGTTAATGTTACGTTTGTCGAACCTACAGTATAAACATTACCATTATTTAAGCTTACTAAAGTTACGGTAGTTGAACTAACATTAGCTATTAAATAATAATAGGAAGCACTACTTGTTGTAATATTTATTACTTCTCCTGCTTGTGGAGATAACGTAGCAGAAGAGATATTTCCTGTATTTGTTATAGAATCGCTATATAATGGATAATTACCTATGTATCCTTGTTGGAATGCTTGTAAAGTGTTAGTAGATTGATTATTAAATATTGATAGAAGATATGTTTTTCCTGATAGTGCATCTGGATATGATAATGTAAATTGTGTTACACTATTAGCAGAACTTAAAGATGCTTGTAATTGTATTAAGTCTGAATTGCTTGCTGGTAATTGTACTTGTGGGAATGTTAATTCATAATTGAATAATGGTAATGTGTATGATTGTCCATTTACAATACCATAATATGGTGAAGTTCCAATTTCTGGTAATTGTGGGAATGTAAATGTTATACTTTGTATTGAATATTGACCATTTGATGTAGTATATTGCATTTGAACTTGTACATTATTTAAAACTTGGTTTGTAGATGTTAATACATTTGAAGGTGTTGTTGATATAGGTAATTGATAACCAGAAGTACCTAAGACTAATTCAACTGCACCTTGTTGAGTTGTTGTAACTACACTTGATAATGGACCATATATATTTACTACAAGTATATTTATACCATACTGTTGAAGATAATATTGTCCTCCTACTTGAACTGTTACAGTTTGTCCGTTAACATTTAATATTGCTGATGGTACACCTGTCGATGTTGTAGAACCTGAAGAATATTGAGCAGTAACACCTTCTAATGTAATACTTACTCCATTAAATGTTACAGATTGATTTACATTTAATGTTGCAACCTGTGCTGCTGGAACAAAGTTTATATAATTACTATTTGGAGATGGAACTAAATAATATGTTGTATTAAATACTTGTATTGCTTGTGGTGATTGTGATAATTGTGTTAAGTTTAATGATGGGGAGAATGTTAATGTTAATGCTATTGGTGATGAAGTTGGTGTATTAGAAGCTAATGCTACTACAGGTACAGATTGACCTGGAGTTGGTTGTACATATTGTAATTGGAATGAACTTGTTGGATATACATATGCATTATATTGATATGTTGTTTGCTGTCCATTGTAATTTGTTGTAAATGAACCTGATCCTACTTGAACTGTTTGTACTACTGAATTTAATGCACTACCTAAGTACAATGGTTCTGATGGATAATAGAAGGGATATGAATTTTGTATTGTTGGAACTGTTCCTTGTATTTGTACTTGTAAGTTAGATGTATTTAAGGTAGAATTTGTTGGTACAGATGTAAATGTTTCTAAAGCTGCAATTATGTTTGAGGCCCCTACAACATCTGCTGCATTGGCATTTGCTCCTACTACTACTGTCCATGATGTTGGTTGCAATTTCATAGATTGTGCTAATTGACCTATTGTTGGTGCTCCTTGAGAATATGCTGCTACTCCCAATACTCCTAATGCTCCCAAAACCGCCAAGGTCTTACCTCTCATCATAAAATATCTATATGGATTTTTCCTTTTATATCTATTTTCCATGATTTATTTAATTATGATAGAATTTAAAAGGTTTTCGATTTTTGATTAAAATTAATTATAACCAATGAGTAACAAATCTATTATCAAGTTAAAATATCAAAAAATAATTTTATAATTCTTTAGCCTTCAATAATGCTACCAATGTTACCGTTGGTACCACAAATATAGTTAATAAAATGAAAAATATTAAAGCTCCATACTTTATTGAAATTGTTAACGCGTATATTATATATATAATAGCCAATATTACTGATGCAATTATTGTGTATAATAGTATATATGCAAATAATATCAACGATTTTTCAAAATATACTGATAATTTATTTACTTTTCCTAAAGTAGATCCATAGAATGTATATAGAAGTAATATACTCAATATTATTGATATTATAATAATTGTCCATCCAACAATTATTAATGTTGGATTATATGATACATATTGATAACTTGTTGATCCAAATAGATTCATATATCCGGTTGGTACTGGAGTATAATATGTACCATATAGAATAAATATTATTCCTATTGATGCTAATAGATTTGGTATTAATAATGATAAAAATGCTGTTTTATAATCTGGATTAATATTATCTCCTGTAACTTTTGTATAATACCATGCTACTACATTTGGATAGAAATATGAATATATTATTGCCCCCAATATTGGTAATGCTACAGATAAGAACCCTAACACTGCTGCTGAAATAATAAATAATATACTATCTGCAAAATTTTTTCTCATATAATCAAATGCTTTTTTATATATTTTCATCATAAATAATAGATCTTAAAAAGATATAAAAAACTAGAATTCCTTAGCCTTTAGTAGTAATATTAGATTTAATGCTGGATATACAAATATTATATTTAAAATTACTACAATTATATTTCCCAATAAAGGTATTTTATCAATTATTAATAATATTATACCAGCAATAATATAAAATAAAAGCCAGTATGCAAATAATGTTAAAGACTTCTCAGCATCTATTAATAATTTATTTACTTTTCCTAAAATAGATCCATAAATACTATATAATAATAATAACCACATTATTCCACTAACTATTATTATAATTATACCAATGACTATTCCTAAAAGAAAATATGTAAAAGTATGGAAATTAGATAAACCCAACAATATTAATTGCTGAAGATTATTGATATTCAATATATTTGTAAAAGTTGATCCTATCTGCATTAAAATACTAACTAATACTGCTAATATTATAGTTATACCAATAGAAAATAATAGATTTGGTATTAATAATGATAAGAATGCTGTTTTATAATCTGGATTAATATTATCTCCTGTAACTTTTGTATAATACCATTTAGTTAATCTAGGATAAAAATATGAAAATATAATCGCCCCTAGTAATGGTATTAAAAATAATAAACTCCATAATATATAAAATATTATACCATATATTAAACTCTCTATTATATGATTCTTTACTAAATCAATAGACTTTTTATATGTTTCTAAAAGGCCCATAAAAATTTTTCTTAATAAAAATTTAAAATATTATCTTTTTGCAAACTTTATACCCTTCTTTTCATATTCAATAATATTAATTAGCAATTCATCTTCATTTTTATATTCTTTCTTTAATAAAAATCTTGCAGATAAATAACTTATTCCTTTACCAGCATAAACAAATACAAATTTTTTACCATAATTCCTTAATAATTCAGCAGTTATATTTAACTTTTTCTCATCTTCTATATCTTTTTCACTTTTTGCAACACCAAAATATTGACCTCCACATTTTTTACATTTAAATTTTTCATTATAATCCTTTACTTTTATTTTATATTTTGTTCCACATGCCATACAAACAAATATTAATTCTGTATTTTCAATTCTCTCCTTTACCAATTTTAATACTTCTCTCCATTTATCAGAAATTAATACATCTGATACATATTCTTCCAATCCTAAAATTGCTAAAGGTGATATATTTTCTCTATCAATAATATTTACCTTTATTTTTCTTTCTTTTATTTTCTTTAATATTGTTTTTAAATTTTTTACATCCAATTTTTCAATAAATAATTCATTTAATGTTTCTTTATATACTGGTGTATTTATTAAATGATCTAAAATTCTTCTTAAAGTAGATTTTGAATAATCTGCATCCTTTCTAATTACCCCAAATCTTTTTGCAACATGAGAAAATTTCCATAAAAATAGATCTGTATTAACTATCGCCTTTTCCAATATTTTTTCAACATTATCTAAATCAATATTTTCAATTACTTCCTTAATATTTTCCTTTGTAATATATCCAGCCTTTAACATTATTCTATATGGATCTGTCTTTATCCCAACAACAATCCCATATTTTTCAGATAATATTTGAGAAATTAATCTTGATAATGCATCATTTATTTTACTTCCAAATGGGGAATGAATAATAAACCAGTCCCTATATTGTTCAATATAAATATTATCTTTATTTGGATAAAAATATAATTCCTGATTTCTTAGTTCATCAAAATTTAATAAATCCCTTTTTATTTCTTGTGCTTCCTGTGCAACTTCCAATGGAACAGGTAATAATTCGCCTTCCCAAGAAGGTATTGCAGATTCAAAATCTTTTTCTAATCCAACCAAAATTTTATTTTTTTCAACTTTTTCAATCTTCCATGGTAAACCCCTTAATATAAATATTGTACCAGGATTTCCATGTTTTGCAACAAATTCTTCATGTAATATACCAATTTTTTGACTGGTTGTTATATCGTATACATCATATGATTTTTCATCGGGTATCATTGAAATATTATCTAAAAAATAAAATAACCCCTTTCTTGTTTTAATTAATTTTTTATTTTCTTTATCATATATTAAAATCTTTATTGAATCTAGGAAATTTATTATTTCTAAAAATTCTTCATATGTTAAATCTTTATATATATAAGATTTTTTTATTGTATTCCAGACAATATCAATATTAACTTCTCCATATTCCAAAGTCATCCCTACAATTTGATTTGCTAATACATCTAGAGCATTATAGTGTATTTCAGGTTTCTCAAGTTTCATAATTATTATATTTATCACCAAGTTATATATAAATATATTATCCTAATTTCTCTATCAAGATCTATAAAAATTTTTATTGATATAAATTAATGACAACATTAAAAGATAAGCTAGATATAATAATAAAAGAAAATAAAGCAGAAATTATGACATATGTGGTAGGAGAATTAAAGACTCTTGGGAAGATAGTTAAAAATATAAATTGTCCAGAATGCAATTCTCAGAAAGAGCCTAAAACTATTCATTTATATATAGAAAATATAGAAACTTTGATTGGCAAATATATTACTGAAAATCTTCCAAAAATCGGACAGTCACTTTTTGAATATGAATATCATGAAATTGGACAGAAACTTCTAGAAAAAGCAAAAGAAGATAATATAGTAATAATAAGAGGAAATAATATATATATGGAAGAAACTAATAAGATTACAAAGAGACTCGAAGAAAAATATGGGATAGAATCATCATATGCTAATAAACGCATTAACGAAATAATCAAAAAAGAAGGAGAAATAATTAAATATACTATATGGAATTATTTATGGGATGTTCCATAGATAACTATTAATTTTTTTAATCTCAAATATTTATTCAAAATTTCTTTTAAATTATAATAATGTGTTATCCAAATTGCTCTATCAAGATCTATAAAAATTTTTATTAATGAATAGTAAATGGTATCTACATCTGGGAGCGGGCTAGATAGAATAATAGGAGATAGAAGTATAAATAGAAACAGACCAGTAGATGATATAATAAAATGCGAAGAGAAAAATATGGGAATAGTTTCTCAGTATGTAGCTAGCCAATTATTAGCTGATTCTAAATTAGATTACATAGATTTTGCACACGATACTCGTTTAGATAGCGAACAGGAATATAGAATGGGTAGAGGTATTACTAGTTTTCTTTTATTAACAACTGACTGTGAAATTTCACCAAGCTATATAGATTTACTTGATAAAAAAGATTATAAAATAATTGCAGAAAGAGCTTTAGAAGAGTTAGAAAAAAATGGCATAATAATAAGAGGAAGCTACATTATTACCATACAAAAAGATCTTTATGAGATTAAAAGGGAATTAAAAGAAAAATTCTGAGATTAAAAGAGAATTAAAAGAAAAATATGGAAAACATATAGAAGAAATAGAAAGAAAAAGCAATTATACTGTAGGCAGATATAGTTATTAATTTTTTAATCCAAAATATTTATCTAAACTTTCTTTAAATTCTTTCCACCATTCAACATAATCTTCATATTTTTCAAATTTCCAATCATTAGAATTTAATTCTCTACACATTGCGGATATAAGATCCATTGCTCTTTTACTTTCCCATAGAACAGGTTCTGTATTTGCTTTTATTGAATATTCAGCAATCTCTTTATATAAATTTTTATCTAAATCTTTTCCAGTAATTTCTTTATATAATTTATCCAATACTGGTTCATAAACCCCTCTATAAAATCTGCATATTCCTAAATCTTCTATTAAAGATTCATTTATTGCCCTTCCATATGAAAATCTTGCAAAAATTTCTGGTCTTGCAAATGAATTTGAATAATCTGTCCAATATTTTCCTAAAATATACATCGGTGCAACCATTCCTGGACTCCAATATAAATTTGGAGTAATATATCCTTCATTTCCAAAAGATGCATATACAACATAATCATTAAATTTATTATCCTTAATCCTTTCCTTATATTTTTCATTTAATATTTTTGAAGATACCCTTATTCCCCTCTCAGATATTAAAGATAATATTTCATTATTTTTCTTAATTAATCCTTCAATAATTTTTTCTGCAATTTTTGAATTTTTATATGAATCATTTTTTGGATCAAAATTCTCGAAATTAAATATAGGATATTCATTTAATCCAATTTCCCCAGGTTCTAATAATTTATTTTCAACTAAATCAAATAACCATGAAATTACATATCCAACTTCAATTGTATCCATTCCATATTGATCTACTATATCTACTAATTTCAATGCCTCTTCAAATATATAATTACCAATAAATGGACCTAAAGAATGAAAAGGTTCATAATCTACCTTTTTACCTTTATATACTTTTTTACATGCCACATTACATAAATCTCCACATGTAAACCATAATTTGTTTTTTATAAATACTTCTTCCTGGAAAGGTTTCCAAAATAATTCAATAATATTTTCATAATGTTTTCTTCTTAATTCTTTTGGATAATATATTGATTTATATCCAAATAAGGGTAATAGTTCTTTATATAATAGATAATTTTCTCCAAATGTTCCACCAGATCCTGTTTCTGGATCATATCTATATTTCTTTGTCTTTTCATTAATAACATCTATATATCCTTTTCCAAATTTTTCTAAGAATATTTTATTTATTAATTGAAAATCATTTACCTTTTCATATCTATATTTATAATTTCCACCAGAAACAATACCTAAAATATTATGACCTTTAAATAATGAAGAACCTGCACCGCCCCTTCCAGAAAAATCTTCAGAACCAATTCTAAATTCTCCATTAATTATATCAAATGAAAATAAATTCCCATTATATGTATAAATAGATCCTTCTCCAACAACAACTGCTCTAGCATTATAATTTGAAAAGAAATCATTATATTTTTCTAATAAATATCTTGAAAATGCATATACACCTTTATAATTTTTATATGAATTTACATAATTTATAGGTTCAATTTTTACATTATCTGGAGAAATAAAAATTACAGAAGGTTCTTTTGAATATCCAATAATTACAATTCCATCAATTCCAGATCCCATAAATTTATATCCAACACCACCAATTGAAGAAAAATGCAATGTTCTTGTTAATGGACTTTTAAATATTGCAACCATTCTATGAACTCCAAATAATCTTCCACCAACAAATGGACCTAAACCAAATATAAAAGGAATTGAAGGATCATAAATATCTTTTTTCCATGATTCATATTCATTATGTATTTTTACTCCTAAAGAAATAATTCCTTGAGAATCTATATCAGAAATTTTATATTCACCCTTATCTAAATTTATGAATAATACCTTCATAAATTAAGAAACTATTTTATTCCTTTTAAAATTTCTGATATTTTTTCTTTAACATATAATCCTTTAGGTTCACCAAATGCTTTCTTTGTTATTCTACAAAAGTCACATATATCTTTAGATGTTGGCATTCCACAATATTTACATTTATTTAATTTTATTTCTTCTTTCTTTTCATAAAATTTAATATTTCTTGCAATAGCTCTTGCCAAAGATATTTTAAATCCAGGATTTTCTTTCTCCATTTTATCCAAAAATTCTCTAATTTTTGTTTCAATTCTTTTGCTACCATATTTAAATGGACATTGATCTTCTAAATATGGAATACCAGATAATTTTGCATATAATTTTGTTTCTTCTTCAGATATTTCATATAATGGTCTAATTCTCCCAACTAAAGAATCTATTTTTTCTGTTTTAGGACCTAATTTACTTATTGAATATAAATCTTGTAAAAAGAAATTTTTAATTATATAAGGTAATAGATCATCCATATGATGTCCTAAAGCAATATAATCTACATTTAATTCATTTGCAACAACATTTAATATATATCTCCTTAATGATCCACATATACTACATGCAGGTCTTATATATTTTACTCTATAATTTGGTAATATTTTTGCACCCAATTTTATTAATGTTTCTGGTAAATATGATCCAATAATTTCTTTAGAATCTAAAATTATAAATTCTGTATTATATTCTTTACTAAAATTCTTTATAGCTTCTAAAGATTTTTTAGAAAAATCATATATTCCTAGATTTATATGTAAACCAATTAATTCAAAACCAATTTCATCCTTTATATTTAATAATATATGATATAATGATGTACTATCTTTACCTCCAGAAACTCCTACCAATATTTTTTGTCCTTTTTTAATTAACTTATATCTTTTAATTGTTTCTAATACCTTTCTTTGTATATATTTTATATAATGATCTTTACATAACCATAATTTTGAATATGGAATTTTTACAATTGCATCTTTTTCACAATAAAAGCACTTCATGAAATAAATAAAAAATAAATACTTAAAAAATTTATATGAAAAATTCTCTCATGAATAAATAT
>Ga0081534_100710_pt1 | contig 10418 bp, 16 predicted proteins | sample MonGeyMetagenome_FD_71019 | JGI IMG/M metagenome (GOLD analysis project Ga0081534, IMG submission 71019) | Hypoxic/sulfidic aquatic microbial communities from Monarch Geyser, Yellowstone National Park, USA - MG (SPAdes) v1 (version 2) | ecosystem: Environmental > Aquatic > Thermal springs > Hot...
CGGACGTGGCGGCGAGCCCCCTGTCCGACTTGAGGAAGTCTATGGTCCTTTTGACGTAGTCCGGCAGGTTCTGCGGGACGCCCTGCGGCGCCGGCGGAGGCGTGCCCCTCGCGACGAACTCCACGAGGAACTGCGCGGCGGCCTCCTCCCCCGAGTCCACGCCGTACGCGCCATTGAACACGTCGCTCGACACGATGTACTTCGACGTCACAGGCGTCCCCACCACGTTGCGTATCGTGATGGTGTGCGTCTTCCCGTCGGGCCCCATCACCTCCACAGTCCACACCTGCTGGCCGGCCTGCATACCGCCGCCCTCAGGCCCGCCCTTCACCGAGAGCACCTCGACGCCGTTCTTGGCCAAATTGTCAACAAGCCCCCTCACGTAGTCGGGGGCGTCGGGCGGGATTTGCGGAGAAGCCTTATTCTGGAGAGTCTGCCCCTGCTTGGGCGGAGCAGGCGGCGGCTGTCCGCCTTGTGGAGGCTGGCCTTGAGGCCCTTGAGGCGCCTTCTGGGCCTTGCCCTCCTCGGCCGCCTCCCTGACGGCCTGCCTCACTTGTTGGACGCCCCTCGGCCCAAGGTCGATGCGAACCTCCTCAGGCCCTACGCCGCCGGAGGTCTGCGGAGAGCGTTCAAGCGGCTTCTGGACTTGAGGAGCAGGCGTCTTGGCCTCGACCCCGCCGACCTTTCCGCCGCCCCTCACCAGCTCCTCGGCCTCCCTCCTTACGCTCTGGATCGCGCCCACATGGGGCGAAAGGCTTACGCGCATCCCGCGTTCCGCCTCCTCGGTCGGCCCGGCCGGCCGTGCGGGCGACTGCCTCCCGGCCTCGACGTGTTCGGCAGGCGGCCTGGGCGCCTCCACGTGGCCGACAGACCCCTCGATCGGCCTGGCGCCTATGTGGGGAGCAAGGCTCACGCGGCCCTCCTCTGCTGGGGGCGAAGGCGGCCTGGGCTGACCATGGACTTGAGGCGTCGAGGGGGTTTGAGCGCCTCTGGCGGGCTGGCTTCTTTCGATCAGCTCCTCTGCTTGTCTCTTTATCGCGGCCGTAGGCGCCTCGACTGCGGCGCGGACGCCGCCGGGCGAAACTTCCATGCGCTTGCCCTCTCCTTGTATGACCATGCGGCCGGGCTGGCCGACCGCGCGCTCCTCGACATGTATTGGGGTTGCGGCTGGCTTCTGCTGGGCGGAAGGCGCCGCGGGGGCGGCGGCCGTGGACGGCGTAGAGGCAGTCCTCTGAACGGGCTGGGGCCTCTCCACGGCTCCCTGCCCCAGATGCGGAGACAAGCTGACAACTCTGCCTTCCTCCGCCGGCCTTTCGGCCTTCACCATCTCCTTGGCCAGCTCGGCTATCGGCTTGGGGACATGAGGAGCCTCTGTCGGCTTGGACTGAGGAGCCGGCCTGGGCGGCTCAGCAGGCTTGGCGGCTTCATGCGCGGGGGCCGGCTTCGGCTGTGGGCGCGGCGCTTGCTGGGGGCCGGGCGCCCCCACATGGGGCGAAAGGCTTACGCGGACCTCCTCGGTTGGCCTCCCGGCTAGCGGCGCTGGCTGAGGCGGCGGTCTAGGCTGAGGAGCCGGCTGTGGCGGAGCGGCCTCAGCGGGCGGCGGAGCCGTTTGCGGATGTCCTATATGGGGAGCTAAACTTACACGGGCCTCCTCAACCGGCGGGCGGCCCACCGTTGAGACGAGTTTGGGCTGGGCGACGGGCGGCTTAGGCGGTGAAGGAAGTACTGGCCGTGGGGCTTCGGCGGGCGGCTTAGGCTGTGGGAGGGCCTCGACATGCACAGGAGCTGGCCTGGGCGGCTCAGCAAGTTTAGGAGGCGTGCTCCTCTCCACGAGCTTCCTGGCGATTTCCCTGATCTGCTGAAGCAGATGTGCGGCTGGGGGCTCCCTAGCCGGGGCGCCGATGTGCGAAGCGAGGCGGACAACGCCTTCCGGCCTCGGGGGCTCCGCCCTCACCATCTCCCTCACCGCCTGGACCACGGACTGCGGGGGAGACGGCCGGGCGGGAGGCCTCTCGCCGATGATCTCCCTCACGACTTGGTTAACGGGCGGGCTGGCCGGCCTGCTGACGGACGCGGCGGGCCTAGGCGCTGGCTGTGGAGACGGCGGGCGCTCCGCGGCGGCGGAGCTGGAGGGGGGACTGCGCTGGGGCTCCGGAGGGCGGCTCGGCGGACGTGCGCCGTCTTGGACGGGCGTGCCGTCGTCCCTCCGTATCTGCATATTCCAAAATGGCATGTAGCGATCTAGTGGCTAGTTTATATACCATTCCGCCGGCCGGAGGGCCTACGCCGAAAACTGTAGGGCGGCCGCCCTCTTGAGGGCCTCCGCCTCCTCCTTGACCTTCTCCATCGCCTCCTCGCCTACGCCCCAGCCGCCCACGGCCGGGGCCGGCGCCTCGGCCAGAACCTCCTCGGCCAGGGCGGGCGCGCCCTCCTGTAGGATGGCTTGGGCTATATACTGCACGGCGCCGTCGGGGAGCGCCGCCTCCTCTTGCTGGGGCTCGCCTCCCCGGGGCCGCCGGGGCTTCTCCTCGGGCGGGTCCCGCCTCCTCTGCGGCGCCGCCGCGAACTGGAAGACCGACATGTACGTATCGATGCGGGGGGCGTATATACCTTTTTTCTCCTTATTCGCCCCTTGCGTTGCTTGACGACTCGAACGCTATCACGATGACGGAGAGCGCCACCAGGGCGGCGGCGACGTACTTGTTGGAGAGCCAGCCCAGGACGGGCGCCGCGGCGGCGCCGAAGGCCGAGCCGGCTGTGTAGAGGAACTGGCCGAAGGGGTCGGCCGTGGCGGTCTGGGCCAGCTGGTCTATGGCGGAGGTGGCCGACGTCATGTTGGATAGGGCGGACGGGGGCCTCGTGATCAAGTAGGCGAAGTAGTCCCCCATGAAGAGCATCACTATTATGAAGAGCGCTATGGCGCCGACCGAGGCCCTGTCCATGTCAGCGCCGGGGAGGGGCTATATATACCATCACGGCGGCGGGCGCGGGCGATGTATATTAATATCCGATGCGTTCTATGCGTGGCCTTTGCGCCGCCTCCCCGGTGGACGCGCATAGACAGGGACTACGACATCTGCACGGCCGAGCTGGCCAGGATGTTCGAGCCGTCCCCCGCGAGGATCAGCGTGGCGGAGAGGCGGCCGGAGGAGTTCGTCGAGGAGGTGGAGATGTTCGTGGAGCGTTGCGCCGAGAGGCTGACTCCCCCCTCGACCTTCGTCCGCCACATCTACGATAGGGACCTCCTGCGTTGCCTCCAGGCGGCGGGCCTCCCCGTCACCTCGATTGGGGGGAGGCCTGCTGAGGCCGTCAAGAACGGCGCAGTCGCCTGCGTGAGGAACGTGATCGACGAGATGGGGAAGGCGAAGGGCCTGGCTACGGCCAGGAACAGGTCGCTTGCCTACCAGAGGGCGGTGAACCTCTGCGTGGCGCCTGCACTCAAGTGCCAGTACGACGTGGCGGCGGAGCTCGGCTTCGCGCAGGCCGTCGGCTGGCTGAGGACGTAGCCATGGCGGACCTCCTCGCCAAGGCGCTTGAGGAGGAGCTCAAGAACAGCAGGGGCAACGTGATCTGCATACGCTCCACCAGGCTTAGGAAGGCCGCCGAGAGGCTGAGGAGGCCGGCCAAGAGGAGGAGGACGGCCGACGGCGTGTGGGGCTGGTGGGGCGGCGACGGGTGGGGCCTCGTCAAGAAGGCCCTGGCTCTGGCGAGGTCCCTCCTCCTCTACCCGGAGGCGCCTGCCTTGACGGCCCTCCACGACGACAAGGGCATCGTCTGCATGGAGAGGAGGACCGCGGAGAAAATACTTGAGATCTTAAGGGGAGACTAGAGGTAGGCAGACGGGGGCCCTTCGACCTTCGCCACGTCCTCCCACTTCATTACGGCCTTCCCCCTCTTGGAGAGGGCGGCGAAGACCTTCATCTTGGCCGCCGCCAGCGCCTCCTCGTCGCTCCTCACCGCCGCTTCGACGCACGTCTTGAACGCCGCGAAGTCCCCCGACTTCTTGCATATCTCTATGGCCCTCTCGGCCAAATGCTCCGCACGGCGGGAGCTCCTCGCCTCGGCCCAGTTCTCCCTGCCGCCGTCGACTTGGAGCTGAGGCACGGCGGCGGCCGGCTCGGGGGCCTCCGACTTGGGCTTCCTCCCGATGACCAGCTCGGCGACTTTGGCGACAGACTGGCGCTTCCTCCTAGCTATCTCGTCGTCCAACCACTTCGGCATCCCGAAGGACGACTTCGCCGGCACGTCGTCGGAGAATTTGAACTTCAAGCCTCTTCGAAGTTGCCCATTTTCGCCCTTTAAGAAGAAGGGAACCATCCGCCAGAACCTCCTCACATTGTAGCCGTAGTTGCCCACGATGAATTCGGTCTCCCTGACGGCCTCCGGCGGGAGGAACTCCTTCGTGGGAGCGGTCACCACCACCACACTGGAGAAGGACCTCGACAGCCTCAAGATCTCCCTGAAGGCGAAGTACGCCTTGCGTAGCTCACCGCCTAGGGTGTAGCCCGTCCTGGTCACGATGTCGTCGAGGAACAAGATCTTGCGCTTGGGTGTGCCGCTCTCAGCCAGCTCCGCCGCCGTCTCTATGAGGCTGAAGAGGCCCTGTGGGCCCGTGTATATGTCGAGGGCGTACTTCTTGTCGAGGGCGTCGGGCTTCTCGCAGTGCTTCGACATGCACAAGTCGCCGTGGATCCCCTCCAGACGCGCGACGCAACGGTCAGCTTCCTTGAACAGGTTGATGCCGTAGGGGTGGCAGAGGTACGCCATGATGCCCGTCTTGAGCGAGTAATACGCGTAGGACGACTTCCCCACGCCCATCTGGCCGACTATGGTCACGGCGAGGAACGGCCTCGACCCCAAGAGCGTTCGCCAGACCATGTGGGGCAAATTGAGCTTTGCGTAGGTCAGCAGGACCTCCCTGGAGGCCTCATCCATGGCTGGGGTTGGATGCGTATATATTAGCTTATGTTTACATCCGCCTTTGCTACAGCCGCATTCAGCATATCTGAAATATAGATAAGTGGAGATTCTTGCCCGTTCAGCATTAATATCTAGGTGCTCTCCACGGCGTGAAGAAGAATGCTGTGATCGCCCCTCCGCAGGCGTCGGCCCTGTGGAGGGTTCTGTCTATGCTCACGACGAGGCAGGTCAACAGCGTGATGGACATAGAGATGATGCTCATGACGGCGAGGAACGTGGGGGAGGCAATCGTGGACAATGCGAGGACGACGGGGTACCTAGCCGATTTGTTCAAGGCGGCCTACGGCAGGGACATAGAAGGCTTCGTGAGCGCGTGCAAGGCCGAGAAGCTCAGGGAGAGCCCCACCATGGCGGAGGAGTTCGCCGAGCTCATGTGCTGGGAAGGGCTTATAATCCGGATCGCGCTCATCTACATGCCGCCTGCGGAGAAGCTGACCGACCTTGAAGCGGAAGCAGAGGGGGAGGAGGAGCCATGAGCGCGCGTGCGGCGCTCTACGCGGTGGCGCTCCTCGCGGCCGCCGGCCTGGCGGCGTTCCTGCAGACGTCCTCGTACTACTACGCTTCCTGGGGCAACTCGACGGGGCTCCCGGTGTCGTGGCCGAAGGTCGACGTGAGGTGGGCCATATACGCCGCGGTCGCCGCCGTGGCGGTGGCGGCGGCGGTTCTGATCGCCCGGATCATCGCGGGGCTGGTCAATATGTAAAAATACATAGCGGCGAAAAGCATATATCCCACAGCCGCCCAGCCCATATGTTCGGGGAGAACTTCGCCGGGCAGGGGGTCGCGGCGGCGTGGCTCGTCCTCCTTGCGGTGGCTTCGCTCATAGCGCTTGCGGCGTCCGGCCTGCCGGACAGGAGGAGGTTATGGAGGTGGCTGGGCGACTACTTCGTCAGGTGGGGCATGTCGGGGCTCTTCCTCTGGTTCGTCATGTTCGCCTTCTGGGCCTTCCGCGAGATCCTGGCGCAGAGCTACGTCGCGGCGGTGTGGCCCATCGAGGGCTTCATCGAGAACTCAACGCTGTGGGGGGTCACAGCCACCGGCTTCCTCACCCTGGCCTTCTTCGGCGGCACCCTGATGCTCCAGGCCATATTCTCCAGTGTGGAGGCGCCGCACGAGGGGATCGTCTACTACAAACAGGAGGTGCTGGTTACGCCGGACGGCGTGGCGGGGAAGGTATTCAAGGCTGAACTGCCAGCCGTGGAGGAGGCGGGCAAGCCCGTAAAGAAGGAGGAAGGGGAGGAGGCCCCTAAGGTGATCATCGAATAGTTTTTTTCTTCCTATTCTGCATCACGGCGCTCGGCATCACGGTACTTGTCGAAGGCGTACCAGAGGAATATGAGGGATATTATGGACGGCGCGAGGCCGCCGAGCGGGGGCGCCAGGCCTGCCCTGATGGACGCTATGAGCGGGAAGAGGAACGCGGCTATGGCGAGGAGGGCCAGGTCCCCCACGACCATGAGGAGGGCCTCCGCCCTCTCCCTCGCGTCGTCGGGGCGCCTCGGCGCGCGGATGCGGTCTATTAGCGCCGCAACGCCGGCGCCGGCCGCGGCGAGCCACGAGATCAGCGCCCAGTCCATGCGGAGAAAAAGGTGGGGGGATATATGCCCATCAGTCCACGCAGATGACCTCCAGCCCTCCCTCCCTCCGCACGTACTCCTCGGCCTCCTGCCTCGTGTCGAATGATCCGAGGTACTGTCGCTTGTAGTAGTCGCCGTGGGCCCACTCGGCAAGGTAGACCTCGTACCTGTCGAGGGACAGGTTCCTCTCTATGCACATCGGCTCGGCCTTGCGCTTCCTCGCGCCCCTCCGCGCCTCCATGGATGAGGTGGCGGGGGGAGATATATCCCTTGCGGACGGGGGAAGGTATATATTCAAGCCCGGAGGAACCTCCATGGCCAGCCTGAAGTACCCCGAATGCCGGCAGTACAGGGGGCGGGACAAGGTCTACTGCCTCATCTTGGGGATAGTGAGGGACCTCAACGAAGGCGCCATAGACAGGGAGACCGCCAAGAGGAGGCTGAGGTACCTCATAGCCCTCAACAAGGTCAACGGCTGGATGCCCGACAGGGAGGTCAGGCTCCTGGTCGAGAGGTGGCTGGAGAAGGTCGAGCCGGCGCCGTACGCCGCAAGGGGGAGGAGAAGGAGGAGGGCCGCCGCCCTGGCCCGCTGAAAAATAAGGGATTTAGCTACTCCCAAACCACTTAGGCTCATCGGTCTGCATGATGTCGTCGACGACCCAGAACTCCTTTTCGCAGAAGTCCACCACTATCCATCTGCGCTCAAACGGCGAAGCCGCCACGCAGTCGTCGCCGTCCCAGAGCTCAACATAGTCCCTCGGGTCGTCGTAGGCCACAACCACCTCGCGTATGCCGCCCCTATCGTCCGTATGGACGACGAAGTCGAGGTAGCGTCCATACCGCCTATACAGCTCCTTGAGCTTCTCCAGGCCGTCCGCGAACTCCTTCAAGCTTATTATTCCGCCTTCGCCCAATGCCTCCTTCCAATCTTCTTGAAGTTCTTCTTCGGTGTACCGCGCAATCACTACGTTCTGCTCAATATTCCATTTGACAAACTTGTGAACCTTACTCGTCAACGCATCCTCGGCGGCTTTTTCCTCAAGGGCCTTGTCGCCATGTTTTTCCTCAACGTGACGGCGCAGATCCTTCATGCTCCGGAACTCCGCTCCACACTCGCCGCAGACGTAAGTCTTGGCGACGGCCTTCCCGCCGGCCTTTCCCATGTTGGTATTTTTGTTTTTCATGTATAAAATAAAACACATGTACTTATAAAGGTTGCGCCGCCGTGCTAAGGTATATATGCCGGTGCCCGCGCACCTCCATGTCTCAAACGGCAGAGCGGAAAAAGGCCTCCTTCAGCGAGAAGGAGTTCCTCTCCAAGGCGACGCCGATGATGAGGAGCGTCTACGAGCGGTGGGGCGGCAACCCCGTCGTCGCCGAGGATCTGTGGAAGGCAATACAGAACAAGGAGAAGGTCATGGAGTTCTGGCGCCAGAAGCACGAAGGCGTGGAGGCCGAGCTGGCGCCGTACGCCGAGAGGCTGGCCGACGCGCTGGTAAGCGCCTACAAGGCCGGCGGCCTCGCGGCGGCGAAGAGGGCCGCGTTTGAGTTCTTCGACCGGGAGAAGTACGGCGAGAGGAAGCTGGCGGACAGGCTGTTGCCGGACGCGTCCGAGGCCCTCCAGCACGAGAGCGGCACCATGCTGAAGTTCTCCCGCCTGCCGCTCTTCACGTGCCCCGGCGCAGACGTGTGCGGGGCGCACTGCTATGCCCTCCACGGGCACTACACCATGGAGCCCGTCAAGGACGCCATACTGAGGCAGGACGCCTTCATCCAGCTCCTTGAGAAGAAACTGATCGAGCGGGTCGGGAGGGAGCCCGAGCTCCTCCGCAGGGGCGGGCCGCTCGCCCTCGCGGCGGGGCTCATGGGGGCGGCGCTGGCCGGGGCGGTCGAGGCGGCGGGCGGCGCCGAGATCGTCCGCCTGCACGACTCGGGGGACTTCAACGATCCGGTCTACGCCGCGGCGTGGATGGTGGCGGCCAGGCTCCTGCCCAGGCGCCACTTCTACACCTACACCAAGACCTTCCCGATCGACGACAGCGGGTGGAAGATATGGGGAGGGGCGGTGGCGTACTACTCGAAGCTGTTCGGGGAGCCGCCGCCGAAGAACTTCGCCGTGAACCTGTCGGCCACGTCGACCAACTTCCACGTCCTGCCGAAGGCGGCCGAGGGATTCGCGGAGCTCGGGATACAGACGCCGGGCATCTTCTTCTACGCGCCGGGCAACATGGCGGAGTACTACGACGACGAGGAGAAGTGGCGGAGGCTGGCGGAGGCGCTCGTGGAGGCGGCGGCGAGGACCACCGGGAGGAAGCTGGTGCTGGAGATAGAGCACGGCCTCGGCGCCAGGAGGGGCGCCAAGTCCGCCTCGAACCTCCAGACGGTCGTCGAGGAGGTGGTGAACTACGCCGAGAGGGCCGGCGTGTCCCTCAAGGTCGTGGTGCCGACCACGGCGTACATGGAGGGCGGGGCCGTGGACGAGGAGAAGACCAAGTCCCTGCGGGAGATAGCCGAGGAGCTCGCCGGGAAGTTCCCCCACAGCGCGGCCAACGAAGGAAGGTGGGCGAAGACGGTCGAGGGCAAGACGGCCGAGATGTCGAGGGACGTCGAGGTGTTCGAGGTGCCGGGGGCGGGGGAGCCCGTCGAGGTGTTCATAGAGCCGGGCGGAGAGAAGGCCTGCACCCTGTGCAGGAGGTGCGTAATTGCGCCCCACAGCCCCCAGAGGCAGTCCGCCGCGAAGCGCGTGACGGTGAGGCTGGGCGCCCCCATATCGGTGGAGGCGCCCCTCGCGGTTCCCGCCGAGGAGGCCGCCGGCGAGGAGGTCAAGAGGAGGAAAAAGAGGGCGGTTGCGGCCTAGCTTTTCAACGTCCTCTTTTCCGCGAGCCCGAGATCAAGCCCACGATATGCACCCCTTTTCCTTTGCTTCCGATGCCTTCATTCTCAGATGCTCCCAAACCTCGTCGAAGTGCCTGTGGGCCCGCACCAGCCCCTCCACCAGGTCGTCCTCGGCGTCGGGGCACACGGGCGCCACGGCCACCACCTCTACCTTGCCGCTGGGATACTCCTTGTGGAGTGACAGCATCCCGCCTTTGAGCTCTATCACCCTGTCGGCCGGCAGTTCCTTGTTTCTCACGATCGCCTCCATCATGTGTATATCGAAAAGGGGAAAATAAATACGGCTCGGGCAAGTTGCTGGAGGCTTCAGCGTTTGCAGGCCTCGTCTACGTAGTCCCCTATCAGGATGTCTGAGAGGCAACGCCGGAAGCCCCTGCCCGCCTTGGCGAGGCAGTACGCCGTCAGCGGGGCGAGCGTTATGAGGAAGACCGCCGAGAACAGCGCCATGAGCAAGACGAACTCGGCCAGCTCGGCCGCGTTCTTCAGCCCGCCTTTCAACGCGCCCATGCGTAAGGCTTCGCGTGGCTATTTATCCGTCATGCTTAATATTCAGCAGTGTCCGAGGGATGTGCCGGACTTCGTCCTGGCGACGTACGTCCCGTTCGACCGCTTCCACGAAGTCCTCCGGTGGCAACTCAAGAACGCCGAGAAGCTGGGCGCCGACAGCGTCGTCGCATACGTCGACGGAGTCTTCGACGAAGGACAGCTGGAGGTGTTGAGGAAGGCCGCTGGAAGCGCGCCCGTCGAGATAAGGCACGGCCTGTGGCGGAGCAGGGGAGGGACGTGGTTCTCCATCATGTCGGACCAGATCACGGCCGAGGCGGCGTACGTCGTGGTGGACAGCGACAACGAGGTTGTGGACGCCTACGGCCTCCTCGAATTCATAAGGTGGTGCGGCGGGGCGGGGTACCCGATCTGCGGCGTCCTCGACTCCACGGCGCTTGTGGGGGACGAAGTGCCCGAGCA
>Ga0081534_100711_pt1 | contig 10411 bp, 4 predicted proteins | sample MonGeyMetagenome_FD_71019 | JGI IMG/M metagenome (GOLD analysis project Ga0081534, IMG submission 71019) | Hypoxic/sulfidic aquatic microbial communities from Monarch Geyser, Yellowstone National Park, USA - MG (SPAdes) v1 (version 2) | ecosystem: Environmental > Aquatic > Thermal springs > Hot...
ATTGCTATGGCGTGGATTGGTTTTGATAGTGAGTTATAGGTTTCATATATGAAGTCCATGGGCTCGGCACCGACGTTATTACTTAACCAATCCCTCAACCAACTCAACGCCTCATTAACCTCCCTACCCAGGGTGCTGTATTGACTGCATAATAAGCCATGACCATCCTCACTTTCATATTCCCTACACCTCTTGAACCTACCCATCTCGAAGCCCCTAGCTAAAACCAACTTCTCCCCAGGCCAGGCATTGCCAAACCACCGATCGGCGTAGAGCCCAACTGCTAGGGATTCGATTATGAGTCTCATCGAGAATAGGCTCGGGTACAACGAACACTCGAGCACCGAGTGCAGTACGTAATTACTGAGTGGCTCCGCAACACTCTCCAGTGCGAACTCGAACAGTGAATTAGCGTCGTAATCCCTAGGCTCTAGGCCGTAGGCATCGCTGATGAGTGCGTTGAGGTCGTTAATGAGGTTGGGCCTATGGCTCATTATGAACTCGGCATTAGCCTCGCAAAACCTACACGAAAGCCCACACAAACCCCTCAACCCACCCACACAAGCCACCATAAAGAGGACAGCAGAAATAGAAATAAACCTAACTGTTGATAATTACTTTTTGGCTTTGAATTTTAATAAGAATAGGTAACGTTCTTTTTTGGCTCTGCGAGATCCTAGGTTTGTCAATGTTGCTTTTAATCCGAATTCCTCACCAAACTTTGCCAGGTACTCATGGACTGGTACGTATACACCACCCAGTACTGAATCCCCTATGGTGTACCAAGCCTCATCCTCAAGTCTCTCCGCCAGGAGCTCTATGTGTCGCCTCATGTAGTAGAGGTATTGGGCGAGGAAGCGTTGGTAACCCTTTGCTCTCTTGCCGCCGGGTTGTATATTTATTGGCAAGGATTCCTTCCAAGCCCTGGCTGCTGCCTCGCACGCAGGTAATTGCATGTCCCTGGCCCTGGAGGGTTCAATACCTAACCAGAGGAGCTCGATTTGCGTATGCCTAACGTAATCAACGTTGTTTGCAAATGGTGGACTCGTTAATACTCCGCAAACCCTCCGCGGCATCCACACCGTGGAATCCGCAAGAATAACATCACCCCTTGTACCATCCAACATGTGTATGTCACGCCTTGCAAGATCAAGCAATGCGTTAAAGTATGCCACGGGGTCGCCCAACGCGCCTTTCTTACCGAAGCGCGGAGCCGGCGAGTACCGGAACTTGGAAAAGCGCCTCGCCGTGTTGAAGAATACACCTGCCTTTAGGGCTGTCGTTATGTGCCGAGACAATTCTAGGAGGGATTCGTACGTCACGTCATCATAATACCTCGATAATTGTGGAAGGGGCCTTAGCGTTACGGGCGTTTCAGGGTTAAGCTTAGCTAATGACGTAACCACGGCGGCGGGATTGCTATCCGAGCCAATGAATGCGCGGCCCCTAAGTAGTGCCTCAACACCCACCGTCCCAGAACCAACAAATGGATCGAAGATGCGCTCACAGGGGACTTCCTGGAAAAATGATTCCACGACCTCGGGCGTAAGCCCATGCTCTGTATACACGAGGATCCTATGAATCGGCTTCGTAGCCCAATAATTATTTAACGCACCCTTTTCCTTTAAAACATTCATATATAGCGTCACCATTATTTATTAATTCTTTTAATTTATTAGCAGTATTGGCTATTTTCTCATAACCTAACTTACTTCTCTGTAAGGCAAACTTCGATAAACAATCCACGCATCCGATCATGATGAGTAAACCGTTATGCCTACTTAGCTGTACATTTAATAATTCCGGTTCTCTAGCGTAAAGTGTAGAGTATTGTTCCGTTATATCCGAAATATACTCCTTTCCAAGCATGGTTACTATAAAACGCCTCTCATCACCAATCATTGACTGAACAGTTAATGTAGCAATATTAAATTTATCAATATTAAGCAATCTTCTCCTACCCATTGCATACTTCACGAATAGGGGCATGTCAGAATATATGGAAGTAACCGCCACATTATCTTTCGGATTCAACGATAAATCACTCAACCAAACACTAAGTGCCAATGACGCATAAAATCCTAGCTTAGCTCGTTTAGGATCTAATGTATCCCCCTCATTAAACCTATCAGTATCAAGCACAATAATCGGACTTTTCGATGATATCGCATCCTCTATTGCATAAACAACCTTTTGTAAATCAGTTTTACTAACATCCTCGTATCTATTAAGTAACTCTAAAATCCTTCGAGAATCAAAATTAAAATCTCCCAGTCTGCTTACCCCATCAGCTATAGCGTTGAGTCTCCCATCATAATATCCATAACTTATAGGTTCATGCGAAGGTGCAGGTAACCTAAATGTCACATCAAGCATGTTGAAGTGATTCTCCATTTGTATTTCATCTAATTTTTTCTTCACGACATTCATTAGAAGGATATCACGCCCATACTCACTAATCGTTATGGCTTGCTGAGGGTCTCCTAGCACAACCAAAGCCACCGGATAGTCACTATAGTTAGATGAGGCAATACGACGCACAATTGGTATAAAGAACCTAAAGTACGGCGACTTACTTGCCTCATCAACTATGATCTTTATATCCCTCTTACCTTCTCCACCAGCCTTTTCCATACTATCTTTAATATATGGACGCTGGAATTCCGTAAGGAATACTAATTTCACATTTTCATCAATCTTTAAGTCAACCATTTTACTAACATTAATACCCTCACCACAAACTCCCCCAAGCACCATGCGTCGATTAGAAGTAATCTTGTAACCAAGAACCCTCACTAACTCAGGAATATCCCTAACCCACCTACACCTCTCCTCAACAGTAGGAGCCAGTTTCCTAAAAATCCTGGCCAAAACGCGAATACACGCTTGCATGACGAGTTCGTTCGTTGGTGCAACATAGAAAACCAGGTCTCTTGTGGATAAAAGTTCCTCAGCAATATAGTCCTCGGCAAGCAATTCCGTAATAAAAGTCTTACCGGAGCCCGGCGGCCCCTGTATAGCAGCTAGAGGAATATCAGAAATTGATAAATCCATTGCACTACGTGCTAACCTATAGCTCGTATTGTACGATTCGTACCGAATTGTTAAGTCTCTCGCATCACCCAAATAATCCGCTAACCTAAAAGCTCGTTCTACGCAATCTTCAACATATAGCACATTAATTAACAGGTCCAAACAACATATAAAGTTGTCGTTTTACTCTATAACCATTTTGAAACGCGACTCTCATTGCTTCATTTTCAGGGGCTTTCCATTCCTTCACTGCTTTCTTCGTAGCTCTTTGAAATGCGTCAATTGACGTGAGCTCTATGTGCGTAAGATCTACGTTACCCTCAATAACCACAACGCCCTGCTTGAGATTGGGCTCGCGCTCTACTAATTCCTTAAGAAGGAAATACTCAAGTCTTGTATACTTACCTTCAAATGAAACTACAACATTAACCTCATCCCCACGAACACTAACGCTATCAACATTACCGGTGAAATTAGTGGAGTATATAATCTCATCAGCATCCCTAAGAAAGATAATTGCAGGTTTTCCCTCCCTCACAGTCAGTGGTATGCCCCTATTTTCCTCCTCTTCACGAATAGGTCTCCTTAATCTCACCTTAAGCCCATCACTATCAAACTCGAGGGATTCGAAATAATCCGCTCGAGAAGCCCCACCAAGCCTTATAAAGCTATTAATATATCCTTCCTTAGCCAATGCGTAAAACGGTTGAAGAGCATTCTCCCTCACGCCAAAAACCCTGTAGCGTGCACGCCACGCTAACTTATCGACTTCCTCCATGCCATGGCCAGAGAAGAGATAGAATTCGCACGCGTCCTTAAGCCCGCAGGATTTACAGGGATAGTCCTTGTTTTCCTTCGGATTAAGTAGATAATGTTTATCCTCAAAAAGTATTTTAGGTACGCGTCTATATTTAACTACCACCTTATCACCCTCTTTCACTCCACAGATCTTCCTCTCCTTATCACGATCCCAGGAATTATCTACTTTCCTTAGATCCAAAATGGAAAGTATAAGATGCGTAGCGGCGAACTTTATTTGATTAAGCAGATTTTTCTCATCGAAAACCCTATTTGCTGTCGGGTAACAATGCGATACCGAATAAGGATTAATCCTACCCCTATCTCTAATAATTACCGGAAAGACATTACATTCAAGTACTGCCTTAGTACCGTCAGGATAACCCAACCTATGGGCAATAAGTATAGCGTAGATATAGGCTTGCGCCAATTCATCCGAACTAGGTGTAGCCCCGCCCTCAGCCCCTCTCGAGGTTTTCCACTCAATAACTACTCCACGCTTACTCTCAGGATTCTCAACCACCAAATCCGCAATCCCCCTAATGTGGAGCTTATAATCATACAACTGAAGCTCAGACCTAACACGCGCCTTAGAGAGATCAATAAGTTCACGATTATGAACATCACGCATAAGCTCAATAAACTTCCCCGCCATTAATCTGGCAGACGATAAAATTATATTTTTACGTGTGCCTCCCTCCTCTGCGATAGGCGGAACACCGGTTGTAACAAGCTCGTCGAATGCCTCCTTAACGTAATCATCGATGCTCTTATAGGCACCCGTAAAATCTAAGTACTTCAAGAAATCATTAAAAAGCCTTGGCACAGCCACGGCCAATACCTGGTGTACCGACAATCCCTTACCAGGAAACACACTTGCAGACGCCATGAAATCACTAGCCCCCATCACCTCAATAAGCCTAGCCTCAAAGGGGCAACGTCCCACAGCCCTAGCAACAGACACAGCCTTTATCAAATGTGAAGTCCCCCTCAAACCCTCCATAAGAACGTTCTTACACGCCTTTAGGCCATTAACTATATCATCTAAAACCTCAATATTTAACCTACCAATATCATCAAGATCCATACGAAAAACTAGGAAATCAGTGATTTATAAAACTTATAAATTATAAAAATTATGTGAGTAAGCTAATCGAGCATTGGCTACCAACGGATTACGTATCCATTGAGGCAATAAGAGAAAGAACTGCACGATATCCTCCACCATTCTGGATACACATATGGTGGGCAAGAAGACCACTAATTGGGATGCGCACAGCAATAGCCGCATCCCTTGCAAATGCCAATGGCGTTGACGAGAAAAGAAGAGAAGAATTTTTACAAGCAATATGCCTAAAGGCAGATAACATCAATTGCAGAGAGAAAACGAAAGAACCTGACTACCCAGGGCAACCAGAGAGACCGGCCTACAACTATAATCCAAACATCGCAATTATTGGGAAACTGAGCAACCAACCTCTCAAGAACATAAGGCTATTAGATGTTTTCGCGGGAGGCGGCTCAATACCGTTTGAGGCGCTACGCCTAGGTATAGGGGAAGTAGTAGCCGTAGAATACAATCCCGTCGCTTACATAATATTAAAAGCAGTCCTTGAATATCCATTAAAGTACAGTTCTGATTTAGCCAAGGATGTTGAAAAATGGGCACGGTGGTTATTGGACGAAGTAAGAAAAAGACTTAAGGAATACTTCCCACGACACCCAAAGGGTAACCCCACTAATTATATATGGGTCCGTGTTTACAGATGCCCCAAGCATGGCATAGAAATACCGGCGATAGCATTTGAATATCTATCGAAAAAGGGAAAGTATGGGCTTAAAGTTGAGTATTATAACAACAGTTTCAAGATAAAGGTCGTTAAAGATAAAGGCGATAAAACTTACGAAGGCAGGGCAGGGTTACGGTGCCCTAAAGGGCACATAATCACCACAAAAGAATTAGCGGAGATCCATAAAAATGCAATGAGCGCCTGGGAAAGAGGAGATGTTGGGTACCAACCTGCTGTTCTCGCTGCCGTTAAGCTTGAAAACGGAGAATACGTGGAGCCGACACAGGAAATGCTGGATGCCTATGAGAAGGCACGAAAGGTCCTTAAGGAAAACTTCTATGAATGGTTAGGAAAGTTCATTCCAGAACAGGAAATTCCAAGAGGAGATGAAACTGAGAGGTTACTGTTACACGGACTTGATCATTTTTACAAACTCTTTAATGCACGCCAACTTCTAGTCCATGCAACCATTATTCAATTAATAAGGGAGGTATATAACCGCGTTCTTCAGGAAAAAGGCGACCCAGAATATGCAAAGGCTGTTGTGACTTATTTGGCCCTGGCGCATGGAAAACTGCTTGACTATAATTCAGTACTAACTCAATGGCATACTGATCGAGATGTTATAAATCACACATTTGATCGACATGATTTTCATATTGGACAAGATTTTGGAGAGGGAGATATGATTACTAAGGGGATAGGCCTTGATTGGGCATTGTTTAGCGATACGGGCGTTGTTAATGCCTTACAGAAGATTACCGAGCTTTTAGATGAAGCTAGGAAAAGGGATCAGTCGGTTAAGGTGCTGCTCGGCGACGCTTCGGATCCCGCACTCTACTCAGGTCTTGGTTCGTTTGATTTAGTTGTGACTGATCCGCCGTATTATGCCAATGTGAATTATGCCGAGCTTAGTGACTACTTCTATGTTTGGATGAAACTATCTATTGGTGACTTATATCCAGAGGCTTTCGCGACAGATTTAGCTCCTAAGGATCGTGAAATCGTGGTTAATAGAACGAGGGGTTGTAATGAGAAGTGCTTTGAGGATAGGATGAGGTCCGTTTTTGAAAATATTCGTTACGTCCTTAATAAAGATGGCTTATTGGTGATGGTTTATGGGCATAGAAGTTTTGAGGGGCTTAAGGTCATGTTTAAGGCGGCTCTTGATGCCGGTTTTATGGTTACGTCATTATGGAGCTTCGCCTCAGAGATGCCAAAAAGTCTTAATATTGTGGGGAAGGCTGCAGCTCGTTCGAACATGGTCATAGTCTTTAGACCTAGAGTAGAAAGTGGGTGTTTCGTGAAGCCGGGTTTTGTAGATGAGGTTATGAGGGAGGCATCTAAGGCGTTTGCGGAGGCGTATTCCAACTTTAATTTATCCCTCGTTGACGCGCTTATGGCTGCTCATAGTGCGGCGTTTAAGGTTATTAGTAGGTGTTGGCCGCTTTACATGCCTGATGGTTCGGTATATGACTTAGATAAACTAGAGAATCTTGTGGAGAAGTCCGTTGCCTTAGCTTTTGCACATAATGTCTTGGGTGGCGAGGTTGATGGTATGTCTTTGGCATATCTTATTGCTAGGGGTGTTTATGGTATGCCATCTTACGATGATTTAAGGCGACTCGGTGTTGGGTTGGGTTTCAATCATGAGGAGTTCATTAGGAATTATTGTGGTGAACCAAGGGAGTCTGAAGGCGAGAAGGTGTATCTAGTCTTAACGCTTTTTGAGATTAAAAGCTTGCGCAAGGGTAGGCTTGTCGATGCATTAGCATCTATACTTAAGACGTTGAAAAATATGAAAGATAAGAGTGTTGACGAGGCTATAAGGAGATTAGAGGATTTTGGGTTTAGGCTTAATCCTGTTGTGTGTAGGTATATTGACCAGCTTAGGCAGTTTGCTGAAAATGAGGAACGAGAGCTTTTGGGCGTTATTGCCGTTAAATGCCAGGCCATTACTGGTAATGTAAGTAATAGCGTTACTAATAATAATGCCAATTTTAGAAAAACTGCTAAGTTAGACGATTTCTTCTAATGTTACGTTCATTTTTAGGTTTTTGTATTTCTCTACAAATAGAGGTGTATTCAGCTCTTTAATCACGTTCTTTACGTCTATGCGGTTTATAACTTCATAGCTTAACTGCACCTTTGCCACATTAGAAAACCTGGTGATTATGGATTTGACTATTTCTACCGTATCTATTGCTATCCTAATTTTATCATCGTTCACATTATCTATCTCAATGTTGAACTTAGCGATGTTATTCGTTTGCGGTATTTCGGCGTATATATTAACTTTCATTTTTATAATATTTTTCGTTCTATCTATAAACATCTTTAGGAATGACATTACATCCTCGAGTTTGCTAGGTTCTTCCTCTATTTCGTCCCTGATTGTTAATTTTACCTTATTGTATTGTTGTAATTGATTTACGAGCTCCTTTGGGGTTATTTCCTTTAGGTTTATAGTGGTTGGACGTGGTGGTTTTTGCGGAATAATGGATTGTTCTTTAATGATTGCCTTGTCTTCGATTGGCACTTCGATTTGTGGTGGCCTTATGATGCTCGTAGTTGCTATTAAGTCATCATCTCCTATATACTCAATATCTTGAATTGCTCTTTCGCCTCTCACTACTATGAAAATTCCTTCCTTCATTCCGTCCTTAATGGTGCTTTCGATTCCCGCTCTCGGATTTATTAGCACTGGCTCATCAGGTAATTTACCTCCAAAAACTTCTATAAGTTCCCTAAAAGTAGGTAGTTTGCCCATGTTTTTATAGTAATTCTCAATAAAACTCTGTAGCTTCTCTACTGAGATTTTTTCAGCTAATTTTCCATCATTTAATAACACGTCTCTTATCCTCTTGAAGATCTGGCCTGGATCCTTAGATAGGTCGATCCCTTCCGGTACTTCTATGAGCTCTCCCTCACCCTTTGCATATATTAATCCAACGTAGAATTTGCCTAAAACGATGTTATTTAATTCACTATTTACCTTTGTTTCGTGGTCCTTTACGTCATTAATGTCGTTTTCGTCGAGACCGTATTCTTTATAGTTATTAATTATATCTTTAGTTATTTCGTGTTCCGCGGCTAATCTTAATGCATTTTTATAGACGCCCTTGTCTGGGTTTAATACGATCACTGAACCTCTATATATCCTTGGTTTCCCATCCTTTCTCTTCTCAATCACCTCCCTAGGGTCATCCCATGCAGGATCAGCCAATACTATGGCCAAGCCTGGTTCATCAGGTGGGTATTCCCAAATGTACGTTTTTTCGTATATTTGCTTAGCCTTTCTAAGTCTCCTTTTGATTTCTTCACGGAATTTCTCTAAATCTTCCTCCTTAATTTCGTCAAGTCTTCTTCTGAGTATTGCTTTCCAGTAGGTCTTGCTCTTTACAGCATAATACGAAATTCCATTTTTAGAGAAACTGTGCAGATGCGTTATAAATCCAAGCATACGATCTTTGATGCATTCAGGGATCACAAGAGGTGATATTGAGAGGTCGGGGGAGTAAACATAAGTAGCTATGTCTTTCTCGCTTAAATAGCCGTATGCTAATGTAGCAAGGACTGTTGCTCTATAAATCCTTCTAACTAATTTACCGCAATCAGAGTCTTTACCTAACTTGTTTTCGAGCATGTCGATATCGGATATGTCTTGATTTACTGCGTTTCGTAGATAGTCATCTTTGATGACCGTGTTCTTGATATTGTTATTCTCTATGGGTATATCGCCAAGTGTTATAAACACCCCAGATCTACCGCTTCTATAAAGGTCATGCAAGGTCCATGCGAGAATTCTCAGAACATCCCTGGTTGCTTGAATCAATCCCGTAGTAGTTAGTTTTGATAGTAGTTTTATCGTGACTGGATGGAGCGGGTAATAATCTATCAATGTCTCGAGTGTGTAAGTCTCCGAGAAAGTGGTTGAGTATGAACTATATTTTTCGTATAGCTTTTTTGCCTCTTCCTCTGCATCTCGTACGTCCCGTAATAACGCTTGTCGTATTACGGCCGGTAATTCATGTGGCGTTATCATTGACTCATTCTTAGAGACCCTCTCGATTATTCCCCGTAGTTTATCGGCAATATTCCTGCCTTCTTGAGTATCTGAAAACGTCAGTGCTATGTATGAACGTTTTAATTGAACAATGGCTTTTGTTAAGTGGTGTAGGAACAACTCTGTCTTTTCACGTTCATTAGGATTAAGATTTGTGAGGAAGTTAAGGGTCTCGTCAATTAATATGACGACAGGCCTACCGTTACTTTCTAATCTACTTAACAATTCATACAATACCTCAGCCCCTGGTACGGTATCTGAGTTCTGGTAACTATTCAATGCCTCCTTAATCTTCTCATCATTGTTTTCCTCATAGAGTTTCTTGAAGATGTAGCCCCAAAGAGTGCGGGTACCATAGTTCTTGCTCAAGTATTGGGGATCGAGTTGTGCGCCGTCAAACACTATTACAATTGGATTGACACCCCTTGGAATCGAGATCCCCTCCTTCTCTAATTTTTCGATGACGCTTGCGGATAGGTAATTAGCGTTTTTCGAAATGTGGTATGCCGCAATGAGGGAGTGGGTTTTGCCGCCGCCAAGTCCCGTTAGGATTAGGACTACTGGGTTGACGTTGGGATCTCCACTAAGTCGCCTAGCTAAGTCTGAGAGGAAGTTTCGGAGGGATGAGGTAAAGTAGGTTCTTTGAAAGAATTGGTCTGGATTTTGGTATCTCTCGGGTGCCCTACTGGTATAGACAGACCAGAGGTCTGCCGCGTACAAGCTC
>Ga0081534_100712_pt1 | contig 10410 bp, 13 predicted proteins | sample MonGeyMetagenome_FD_71019 | JGI IMG/M metagenome (GOLD analysis project Ga0081534, IMG submission 71019) | Hypoxic/sulfidic aquatic microbial communities from Monarch Geyser, Yellowstone National Park, USA - MG (SPAdes) v1 (version 2) | ecosystem: Environmental > Aquatic > Thermal springs > Hot...
CGTTCCTTGGAGGCCCTTATGGATCTGACCCGGCCAGCGTAGCCTATAACGCCATAACGTCTGCCCAGAGAAGGGGGATCTGCGCAGTTCTGCTTGACACGGCTGGCAGAATGCATATAGATGTGGACCTGATGAACGAGCTTAAGAAGGTCGTTAGAGTAGCTAAGCCCCACCTAAAGGTTCTCGTCGTGGACTCGCTTACAGGAAACGACGCAGTTGAGCAGGCCCGGGCGTTTAATGATAACATAGGCGTTGACGCGGTCATAGTCACTAAGGTCGACGCTGATGTGAAGGGCGGAACGATAGTCTCGGTCGTCTCTACCATAAAGAGGCCAGTGATATTTGTGGGCACAGGCCAGGGGTATGAGGACCTAGAGAGCCTTGACGTCAAAAAATTCGTGTCGACGCTGATTAGCGGCCTCTAAAGCGCCTTTGCCACGAGCGCTACATAATCGTACTTCGTCACTATGCCTATGACCCTGTTTCCCTCGTCAACTACTGGGACGCACCCAATTCTCTCCTTCGCCATGGTCTTCGCTACCTCAGCGGCTTCATCGTTCGGCGAAGCAGTTATGGGGTCTTTCGTCATGATGTCCTCGGCCGTGGGGACTAGGTAGCTTCTCAGGCTCACTATCTTGTCCTTAAGTGCGTCAACAACCTTCCTTCTGAGATACCGGTCCTTACCCCGCGAGGCAAGGACCTGCACGGGTATGTAGGCTAAGGCCACGTCCTTCTCCGCGATGACCCCAAGCAGTCTCCCCTCGTCGTCCGTTATGACGACCTTTTTAGCCGGATCCGCTTCCATTAACTTAATAACATAAAATATGGAGTGTGTTGGCTTGGCCTTCGGGAACTCTGACCTCATTATTTCGCTCACCTTGAGCTCTCCTGCGTACTTATCTCCATAGGCCCTGACTATGTCTGTCCTCGTTATGATACCAACAAGCTTACCCTCCTTGCCTACAACTGGCAGACCCCCTATCTTGTGCTTGATCATGAGATGGGCAGCGGCCTTAATTGACCTAGAGGGGCTTATAGTCACGAGGTCCTTGGACATAGCTTCGGAGACCTTTATCTCGTCCAGCGCCTTAGCGTAGTTGACACCTGTTACGGCCTCCACTATGTCGGCCATAGTAATTATGCCTATTGGCTTCTCTGACTGGTCCACTACAACGAGCCTGCCGACGTCCTTCTTGAACATGAGGTTCCTTGCATAGGCCAAGGTGTCCGTAGGAGTGATAACATATACTGGTGAATTCATGTAGCCCGAGACCCTAGGCGCCATGTTCTCACCTCAGGGCGAGGGCAAGAAGGACGTCCCTTTCCGTTATTATGCCCTTGGCCTCACCGGCTTCGTCGATCACTATAAGGCTGTTAGTGTTAAGCTTGTTCATCAGCTCTGCCGCGGTGCCGACGTCCTCGGAGTCCCTTATAGTATAGACCTCCTTTGACATCACCTCTGCGACCTTAGTTGAGAGCGCCTCCTCCATGCTACGGCCCGTTATTACGCTGAAAGCGGCGTGCGAGCCGAAGTAGGACACCATGTCGAGCGCGCTCACTACGCCGACTATCGTTCCCTCCTCCCTTGATACCACCGGAAGCCTCCTAAAGCCGTAAAGCGACATAAGCTGCGCAGCCCTCTTTATGCTATCGTCGCTGTACGTCACAACGAGGTTTGAGGTCATAACGTCAGTTACCTTAACGCTGATCTCCTTGTTCACTAGGTGCCTAACAAGGTCGTGTTCCGTCACAACGCCTTGGGGCAGCCCTTGCTTGTCAATAATAGGCAGGAAGCCTATGCCGTTGAGCACCATGACCCTCAAGGCGTCTGTTATCCTGGCGTTAATTAAGATATAGACTGGCGTTGGGTTCATTATGGACTCTACAGTCTCGGAGTTAAGCGCCTTATATATGTCGCCTCCATGGCGCTCCTGCACAATATTATAAGAGGGACCTCCAAGGTAACCTATGAAGTCCATCGCTGTGACCGTTCCCTTTAGCGCGCCCCTAGCGTCAACTACCACGAGGCCACGGACTCTCCTCTTATACATGAGCTCTACAGCGCTGATGATAGGACTCGTGAAAGTTATTGTCACCGGAGGCCTTGACGCTATAGTCATTATCTCGCCCTCCCTCTCCCTCACCCTCTGGCTCCAGTTAGGCTCGGCGTCAACCCTAAGGTAGCGGTAGACCTCGACCTTCCTGATCGAGGGACTGCTCACTATGTTGGCCTTAGGGGAGATCCTTATTGTTGTGCGAGGCCTCTTGCTCATGGTCATCACCTCAGAACCTTGATTACGTCCTCCCTGTCAACTATACCTATGAGCTTGAGGTCCCTCACGTTATTAACAACTGGCACTCTGCCATAGCCCCTTGTAACCATGAGATCTGCCGCTTCTATGAGCTTCGACCAGGGCAGGACGTAGCTCGGAGGCCTAGTCATAGCGTCTCTGACCCGAGGCCCCTTAGCGGCCCCAGACTCGCTCTCCAGGTGAATCCTCGTGTAGCCCTTGGCCAAGAGGTCGTACTGTGTTATCATACCTATGAGCCTCCCGTCGCCATCTACGACAGGTAATCCTGCATACCTAAGCTCGACCATCTTCCTCCATATCTTCGCGACCGAGTCATCAGCCAGAGCTGACACGGGGTCAGAAGTCATGTAATCACTTACGGTCGCCTCCTTTAAGACCTCAGGGTACTTCTGAACGAGGACCCTTATTACGTCACCTAATGAGAAGAACCCCAAGAACTTGTCCCCTTCCGTTACGGGAGCCTCCCACATGTCATAGCTTAGCATCATGTCCAAGGCCCTTGACACTGTTAAGGAAGGCTGAAGGACCACTGGTGGAGCGACCGCCAGAGACCCTGCTGTGGCCTCGCTCTTTGATGAGGAGACCATAAGGACATCCCCCCTAGTGATTATGCCAACGAACTTCCCTGCATCAGCCTTGATTACGGCAATACTCCTATACCCCTTTTCCCTCATCAACTTCCTAATGAAGGTCACGCTCGTGTCATCAGATACCTTAGCTGAGGCCGAAGCCTTGTCATATATACTAGATATAGAAAGTGCCAACAACTGATTAAGGACCTCTTTCCTCTGGCTAGGAGCCGTTACGGTCATCTTAAAGCCCTCAGGCCCAAAATAAGTTATTGCGTCAGGAAAGATTTAAGTTCTAATGAGATGCAGGCCGTGGTTGCAGCCTTGTAGGAACAGCTGACTGGTTAGGCTCTGAGCACCTTAGGAAGCCTTCTAACGTTCTGGGCGTTTACATTATACGTGTAGTGTTCTGGGAGCCTGAGAAGTACAAGCGAGGGGTCCCCAAGGACGCGCTTAATATACAGCGTCGAGACGATCTATGACGGTAGAACGACGCGAAGTCTGCTTAAAGAGGAAAGACGTAGTACGGGGAGGTAGTCGCCCGCTACAACCTCCTCCTGAGGACCGTGAGCGGCTATGAGAGCGATGCCCCCAAGCCGCCTAGGGGCCAGTTGCTGTAGATGAGAGCCCCGTGTCGTTGGGGCCGACGATCATCCGTGAGTCCATAAGGATTCCTAGGTCCTTATGGGCAAGATGGGGATCCCTAAGCCCAATCATGAGTAAGCGTAAAACTGTTGAAGCAAGGCGTAGGGACAAAACAGTTAGCTCTCCTGTCGGGTCTTCTTAGCTTCGGAGCATAAATCGTACTGTCCTTCACAGTAGTTAGTCAGCACCAGCACCTTGACATCCGAGCCTGTCTTAGACTTGACTAAGTCCCTTATCTTAGACTCTGAGCCGAAGATCGCAAGAACCCCTGCTATAGAGACCTGTCTCATCTTTACCACGTCTATAAGTGCTGAGAGCTGAGAGGCCTTGTCTCCATCCACTGATACAAGCAGCGCCCTCCCCCTCCTTTGTATGCACTCTCTCGGGAAGATCAGGGTATCATAATAGTCCTGAGACACCTTGTAGCTCTTCACTATTAGGTGTCTTGAGTGCGGCGATCTACTGGCGACGCATAGCCTAGCGTGAAGAGCGTCGGCCAGGATAGCGCCGAACGCTACCGAGTAGCCATCAGGGCCCGTTATTACAATGTTAACCCTGTCCCCTTTAAGGGTGCTGAGGACCTTCAGCTCAGCCAACTCCATGACCCCAGGGCTGCTGAGAACCTGCCAGGGTTCCTCGCTATCCTTTATAGCCCTTTCGAAGGCCTCATCTATCAGCTTCTCGTCCTCTATCTTCTGAAGGAGCCTCTCAGCCGTGACCCTCTCAGGCACGCTCCGTAACGAGACATACCTCCATAATATTTGGGCCGAGACTCCGAGCCTCTCCTCGAGCTCCTTAAATGAGTAGAAGTGCTTAAGCGCGTTGAGAACCTTGAACAGCGTGAACTTCAGGTTTCCTTCACTGTTAGTCAAAGACAGAAGGGCAGAGCCCGATTTCTCGGTCCCTCCCTTGCTCTGATCCTCAACGGAGGCCTCCATAGGTCTAAACTCTCTCCTGGCGCCAGAAACATATGCAAGGACCTTTAAAATAATTTTTTGACCTTCTGATCTAAAACTCCTCCTCTTCCTCTTCTTCCTCTTCCTCGAACTCTTCCTCTTCGCCTTCCTCCTCGAACTCCTCGAACTCCTCTTCGCCTTCCTCGCCTAGCTCTTCCTCCTCGCCGAACTCCTCCTCTTCCTCAAACTCCTCCTCTTCGCCTTCCTCCTCGTCAAAGACCTTCACGGGCATTCAAATCACTCTATCGACTTAGGCGCTCTGGGGCAAATTATATAGATTTATACCTATAGAGCTTGATATTTTGCATCGCTGAGCGTTTAAAATAAAACTACAAGAAGTTAGCAGCCAAAGGAGCGAGGAGGTCACCAATCAACATTAGGCAGAGGCCATAATAAGAAGTATAACCCTCTCAGCCTGAGCTGTGCAGGGGGACTAGATGCCAACGAGGACCTCTGTCAGGAGGGTTTCACTTAAGGCGTGTAAGAGCTGCGGGGCTTTAGTGCCAAGGAACGTTAACGTTTGCCCTGTATGTGGTGGCACTGCATTCGTTGATGAGTGGGAGGGCATAGCTATAATACTTGATAACTCCGAGCTAGCCAAGAGGCTTAAGATAAGTTATAAGGGAACCTTTGCCATTAAGGTAGCCGGGACCTATGTCTTCAAGTAAGCGTAGGCAGCTGCAGCTTAGCCTGAAGGCAGAGGAAAGGGCCGACTTCGCCCAGCCGCGCGGGGTCCTGGTCAGAGGAGACCTATCGCCCTTCATCAGTGGACGCAGCTGGACTAAGGTCATCTGCGTTGGCGACGTTGTGGCCAGTTACTGCATTAAGTCGGGAAGGCTTCCCGACGTCGTGATTGTAGACGGTAAGACCAAACGACAACAGCCCATAGGCCTAGACGTTGAGGCTAAGGCGCTAGGCTATAACGTAATCCGTATCGTAAACCCTCCTGGGGGAGTCACGCCTGAGGCTATTGAGCACCTCTGCAAGATCCTTAAGGGATCAGGACGCCAACTCTTACTTATTGAGGGCGAGGAAGACATGTTGGCCCTCCCTGCCCTTATGTGTGCTCCCGCGGGGTCGCTCGTAATATATGGTATACCTGACAGGGGGGCCTCGCTGGTTGTCACGAATAGTGACGTCTCAAGGGAGGCCCAGACAAGGCTGCTAAGGCTCCTAGTCACGTCTTCATCGTCTTCCTAGGCAGTAGCCCGTACCGAGCTTACTTGACGGTCTCGCGGGAACAGAAGCAGTGATGTAAACTTTGTAAGCTTTTGACATATAACGACCAAAACAACTCCTAACGAGGAGAGCCTTTACTTCGCTTCTCCGCCCTGGTTTGCTACGCCTTTTATAACATAGGTGTAGGTCCTCAACAGCCAGGCTGGAACCTTCTTGATAAGCTCGTAAGCTTCCTCCCACCCGTTAAGCCCCAGCTCAGCAGCCAGCTGCTCTAGGGTCATACTGGTCTTCACGTACTTCCTGATCACCTCAAGCACCTCATCGGTCAGCTCTATCTCTCTATCCCCTACCTTGATCTTGGGCCTCTCCAAGGCGTCCCCCTTAGCCGTTAGCCCCCTTGCAGGAAATTATAAGCATGGTGGGGCCGCGGGGATTTGAACCCCGGACCACCAGCGATCCGGGCGGCCTGGCATGGGGGTCCGCTCCCCAGGCTGGCATCCTACCAGGCTAGACGACGGCCCCACCGCCGCCAATATGGGGGAGGCCGACTTTAAAACGTTACACAGCGAAGGTTTGCATCCGCGTTCTGCAGGTACTTGACGCTGTAAGGAGGTTTACCTTAGTATTACACTGTCTTCAATAGGGCGAGCCAGGCCCTCGCCAATAAAATTTTCAACTGGCCCTGCCGCTGAAACCTTTGGTAAACCTTCGCTGTCCAAACAGCGTAAAGGTCGCAAACCCCTTTTAGAGCCTCCATTAATGGTATTACCCTGGTGCAAGCCTTGTCAAACCTGGCCTACTCCGTCGGCAGAATTATAATCAAGTGCCACCACTGCGGAGCAATACTGTACAAGTACGCCATAGGCGACAGGGCCGACAAGAACAAGTTCAACGGGCCGCCGGTGCCCAAGAGGGTGCTTGGCGAGTTCGACGACATGACTTGCCCCGTATGCGGAGCGAAGCTGTCTGTTAGACCTCAGAGGGTCTTGTTCCTTCCCGCCACGGAGTACGAAAAACTCTACGTTGAGGGCAAGTATAGGCTGGTCTCAAGGGCCGCCCTACAGGAGCCTAAGGCCGTCGTGACCCAGGCCATAGCTGATGAGGCAGAGGTCCGCGACCTTTAATTGAAGGCCTAGCCTCGCTTTTGACGTTTCTTGCCTGAACCGTTTGTCCCGAGGAGCCCATCCTCACTAATTTACGTTCACGCGTCGCGCAGGGCCTTCACCTCGCCCACCAAATGGGGCCTGAGGAGAGAGCGGACCTGCCTGAGGTCAGCACAACAGCGCTGAGCCCTACGGCCCAGGCGGGGCCGCTGACCCACGACGTTTCTACGCAAATTTGTGTAGAAACAGTTAACGTGTAGCTATACAATAGGGCCTAGGGCTGCGCGCATCAACAGCACGGCCACAGGCCATCAGGGTCGCTAAGGCGTCAGCTATAGGCGTTATGAGGGCAGTTGCGTAGACCTCTGCCGCCGGCCACCGGTTAATTTCAGAGGCCAAGTCTATGGGGCCCAAATGCTGACCTGACCGAAGCCAAGACCTATCAATACAATGTTGGCTCTTTTCCACTCAAATTTGAGTGGAAACGTCATGGGGCCCCTCGAGCGTGAAGGCCCTGCAGGCCTGGGACGCGCTGGCTGACTTTGCTGGGGTCAGCGGGGCCCAGCTGCAACCCCTTCGCGGCCTGGCCTCTATGTGAAAGGTTAAATGGGATGGTTTGCTCCCCACCGCTTATCTCGTAGCTTGCAATTATTTGTCCCTGGCGGAAGTAATTGTTCGACTCGTATAATTCAAACGAGACATTAGGAGCACCAGATGGATTGAATATGATGACCGTCAGCTGATACATTTTAGGCACAGACACAAGAATTAATATAATTATAGCAATCCTTAAAGGCATATAAGTCATTGTTTACACTCCCAATTTACTATTGAAACTATATCAGGTATATAGATATTTTGCTTGTATTTGTACCTTAGAATATGGCAACTTAAGCTCACTTTCTCGAGGTTGTAGTATAGTTGGGTGGATAGCTGTCGCGGTTGCGTTCATAGTCGGGGGAATAAACTTCGCTGGGGGTGACAGTAAGAAGGGTCAGAAGTACGTGGTTGGCGCAGTAATCGCCGCGGTAATAATGGCCTTCTACACCGCGATAATAACTGGGCTAATTGGGTAGCAATAGTAAAAATCAGCTTGGTACCTCGATGTAAACCTTTTTTCCACCCCTGCATTAAAGGAGCTATGCTCATTTTCCCACAAGACGCAAAGCATATCTGGGGAAAAATAGTATGCGTTAAAAAAGACGATTTACTTTCTTCTTTTCTTGATTATTACGGCTACTATTGCGGCTACGATAGCTACAGCTATCGTTACTTTTTCGCCCTGAACCACTATTCTGTTAAGACCTGCCGGGGGTGTTACATTACAAAATATTACTTCGATCGTGTGTGGACGATCCATTACGACAGTTAAGCTAGTGGCATTTCTATTTAGGGAGGTGCCGTCAATTATCCAATCCTTTATGCAACCACCGTTAACAGGTGTTGCATTTATCGTAACACTCGAATTTGCATCAACCCAGTGTTCTCCGGGCGGCGGATTTACTGTTCCATTGTTTTCAGAAATAATAGATAATTTAAATTGCGTTTTATAGAAGGGGACTAACACCGTATCATGCGTAATTGAAAATGATATTGTATTTTCTGTTACACCATTTGACCAATTGACAAAGACCATTCTTTCGTTGTCGGAGATGTTTACGATTTTTGGCACTTCAATCACATGTTGTGTCCCGTTTTCAAGTAATGTTACAATTCTGCCTGATGTATCTGGATGTTCTGGATGGCCATCTATAGTTGCGTTTACACTTTCGTTTGGCATTATTATTGTAAGAAGGTAATATGGATTAAATCTCGCGAGCTCTGAACCCTGCGGCTCTAAATTCCATGTCATAGTGTTGCTATAAAGTGTTAGCTCCCCTAGATTATATGTTAATCCTCCAAGTATAGTGCTTATGCTGGCACCGAGTTGCGCTTGAAGTTCTAATGCGAAAGTGATGTAAGGGTTGTTGCATGTAATACTCGTTGCATTATCACCTGTGAAGATCAATGGAACTATATACGATGCGTTCCTTTCCCACCCTAATGGAAAAACCTCACCCACCTCATAAAACTCTAACGGTCCGTGAGATTCCATTGTACATCCGAAGCTTATTGGTGTAAAACTGACGATTGGGGTTATATCTAACTCAAGCGATGCTATACCTATATCTCCTATCGGTATTGGGACTGTACCAAAAACCATTGAGGTTTGTTTACCCAATGTCATGTTAAGTACTTGATACCATGTATTAGACCATGAATATTGAACCCCGTTAACTGATAGTTGCAAAGAAATTGTAAACGTGAAATCCCCTGATGATGGTGAAGGCATTATTTCCAATACACCGGGTGTTCCCTCTCTTGAAATTCCGTAGTAGTAGCCTTCCACATTCGTAGTAAGATTTAGACTCGCGGACGTTTGAAAGAGGAGTTGAATATCAATGCCTGCAACTGAGTAACCAAAAGGCAGGGATGCATTAAGCTCCTCCGACTTGCTGAAAGAGTTTTCAAAATGCGTTGGCTCTACGTATTTAAGGTTCACAATACCATATTGGCTAGAGTCAACATAGACAACATCTCCGCTAAGTTCTCCGTAAACTAAAACATTATCGCCTATGCTTACGGATCCCAAAAATACATTTGCCTTTGTACTGTTATAAATTACATTGATTTCGGTTCCGTTTTGCAGTCCTTCACCATAAATTACTTCATCAACCTCGACCTTAAGTGCGCCCGGTTGAACATCCTGTACGGTACCAGTAAAAATCACAGATTTATTTGTTGTTGCTTTGATATTCGAGGAGGGCTGCTGTGCACTTACTATGTTATTGATATTGCCTAACAATGACACAAGAATTAATATAATTATAGCAATCCTTAAAGGCTTATAAGTCATTGTTTACACCTCAATTTACTGTTGAAACTATACCAGGTATATAAATATTTTGCTTGTATTTGTACCTTAGAATATGGCAACTTAAGCTCACTTTCTCGAGGTTGTAGTATAGTTGGGTGGATAGCTGTCGCTGTTGCGTTCATAGTCGGGGAATAAACTTCGCTGGGGGTGACAGTAAGAAGGGTCAGAAGTACGTGGTTGGCGCAGTAATCGCCGCGGTAATAATGGCCTTCTACACTGCGATAATAACTGGGCTAATTGGGTAGCAATAGTAAAAATCAGCTTGGAACCTCAATATAGACTTTTCCCCGTTTTGATAGACCTCCCTCCACAGGTCGTTTAGCTCGAGCGGTAGGTATATTAAGTACCGCTCTTTCTCAGGGTTAGTGGTCATCCTAGTGATCTTCTTAGGCCCCAGTGGTATAAGCCCCTTAGATATGAACTCAACAGTGCTCTTACCCAGGAAACCACCCCAATCTAGGGAAAAGGGGTATTTAAAGCAACCGCACTCACCAATACTTCACGCTTAATTACCTATTAAACAATTGAAATAACAAGGGATTTCAAATTGGAAATAGAGTTCACGCTCAGAAAAACCGATCGTGAATGGATCCCAGTGGAGATCAAGCCCTCCAAGCCGGAGGTCCCGGGTTCAAATCCCGGCCGCCGCACCACTCCTTGGGGTCTGTGTCCCCGTCACTTGCTAGGCGTTCTCCTTAAGTCGCTGGCACCTAAGGCCGGAGAGCTCTG
>Ga0081534_100713_pt1 | contig 10406 bp, 12 predicted proteins | sample MonGeyMetagenome_FD_71019 | JGI IMG/M metagenome (GOLD analysis project Ga0081534, IMG submission 71019) | Hypoxic/sulfidic aquatic microbial communities from Monarch Geyser, Yellowstone National Park, USA - MG (SPAdes) v1 (version 2) | ecosystem: Environmental > Aquatic > Thermal springs > Hot...
GCCGCTGTCAATCAGCCCCTGGCACTTAGGGCACAGCACCTTGGTCCTGATGCAGAAGTCGCAAAACGGCTTCTTCATCAAGCACCGGATTCGTTATGATATTTAAATTTCTTAAAGTGCCGTTATTGAGACGCGGGCTTCTTCCTCCTTTCTACTACCTCTTGGCGCCTCTTATCGGAGGTATCGATATTTGTTATCATCACCTTGCTTGGATGTATAGGATAGTAGACCGTCTCGCCCCGGCTGTTCGTCCTGGTCGCATTCTCCACATAGATCCGCGCCTCCCGGAGATCCGCTCTGACCACCTTGCCGGTCACCCCCTTGAAGTCGCCCCTCATAATCATGACGGTATCGCCCACCCGCACGGGTAGCCGGGCCACGCCGAGCTTCCTCTTGAGGTCTGGGGCGAGCTTAGCCGTGAGGAGCTTGCGCCTCAAGTGCAGAGGGGCCTCGGCCAGAGCCCTCCTCTGTTTTCTCGGCTGTCCGCTAGCCGTCGGCATCGCCTCCTCCTACCGACCCTATTTATAAGTTTTTGGCGTCGGCTCCGCACCGGGCCCCGTCGAGGAGGCTACGGCGCATCAACGTGCGGCCGAGGCCTTAAGCCGCTCCTCTGCCTTCTTCATGCCGCCCAGCACGTCCTCAAGGGCCCTCGCCACGGTCTTAATCTCGTCCACGGCGGAGTCGAGTCTCCGCGGCAGATCCTCCAGGAGCTTGCGGACTTGTTCCGTCTCCATGAGGATTTTTATGGCTAATATATTCATGACGTGCGCGTCAAATTCCTTGGAGGCGCCGGCGAGGTTGGGAGGGCGGCTGTGTTGGTCAAGACTGCGGCGGGCTCCGTGCTGTTTGACTACGGCGTCAATTTCGACCAGCAGGGAAGGCCGGTCTTCCCAGAGCACGTGAGGCCCAAGGACCTGGTGGCCGTCGTGCTGAGCCATGCGCATCTAGACCACAGCGGGGCGTTGCCGTCGCTCTACGTCTCCGTGAAGACCCCCATCTACGCGACTCCCCTCACCATGGAGCTCAGCGACGTGATGTATACGGACATGATAAAGCTCTCCGGCTACTACCTGCCCTACACCCACGAGGAGGTTAAGGCGACCATGGAGAGCGCAATACCGCTGACCTACGGCGAGCCCGTGGAGCTGGCCCCCGACGTGACGCTCACCGTGTACAACGCAGGCCATGTCCCGGGCAGCGCCGTGTCCGTTCTTGAGGCCGAGGGGAGGGCCGTCGTGTTTACCGGCGACTTCAATCTGAGGGACACCGCGCTCCTGAGGGGCGCAGACGTCTACAACCTGCCGAGAGAGCCAGACGTGGTCGTGATGGAGGCGACATACGCCGCCGCGGACCATCCCCCCAGGCAGGACCTCGAGAAGGACTTCGTAAACGTCGTGAGGGAGGTGGTCGAGGGAGGCGGCACCGTCTTGATACCGTCGTTCGCCCTGGGGCGCGCGCAGGAGGTCCTCCTCACTCTTGTCAAGTACGGGGTGGGCCCTATATACGTCGATGGGCTGGCTAGGCAGGTGAACACCATAGTCGACAAATATCCACATCTGCTCAACGACTACGGTCTCTACAGGAAGGCCCTGGAGGCCGCGGTGGAGATACCGAGCGCCTACGTCAGGAAGAAGGCCGTGGGCCAGGAGCCCGCCGTGATAATATCGCCCGCCGGAATGCTGAAGGGAGGGGCGTCCCTCTACTACTTCAAGAGGCTGGCGGGCGACGGCAAGAACGCCATTATACTGCCCTCGTTCCAGGCCCCCGACACGCCGGGCTTCGAGGTGCTGTCTAAGGGCGAGGCCTTCGTGGACGGTTCGGCCATAAGGGTCAAGGCCAGGGTCGAGTGGTTCGACTTCTCGGCGCATTCCGGCAGATCCGAGCTGGTGGAGTTCATAGAACATTTCGGCGTGAACTCGAGGGTGGTTCTATTCCACACGGAGCCGTCGTCGGCTCTCCAGTTCGCCAGATGGATGCGGACAAGGGGAAGGGACAACCTCTACGTGCCTCTATCGGCCGGCGAGGAGCTCGAGCTCTAGGAGTTTTTAATGATGTACAGTGGCGTGAAGCTACGTATATGGATAAGGAGGAGGTGCGACGAGCTCGGCCTCTGCGAGTACGTCGAGGTGCCGCTAGCCCGCGCCCTACGTATGGCGGATAAGATCAAGATGGAGGATCTCTACATAATAATCGACGACGTGGAGCCGCAGCTGCTGGAGGACTTGACGTAGGTATGTGCGAGCTCTACTGGAGGCTCTTGGAGATGGGCGTCGAGGTCTTGGGCGGACCCGCCGGGCTAAGACGGTAGCGCGCCGTCCACTGCAAATACGTCTTGTCCCCCCGCCCATCCGCCGAGCTCATGCCCTGATGCGCCTCGCCGCGTTCTCGACGCTCTCGATTGCGACGCCGGCCGCCTCACAGTATCCGCACGTACTCCTTGGCCTTCGCGGTAAATGCCAGCAGGCCCTTCGGCCTGTAGACCTCCCTTATCCTCCCCTCGTACACGTCATGGCGGCTGAACTCCAGCTCCAGCCTCGCCTCCCCCACCGCGCCGCCTCTTGCGCAGTAAGTCCTCAGCTGGTTTAGAGACATACACACCTCCGACCCGTCCACCGCCGCGTAGGCCTCCACCATGTAGGGGTGGGGGTTGGCCACCGGCCTCCGCCTCACCACCTCGGCCATCCAGGGGTATCTGCGCAGGACCTCCGCTATCTCAACCAGCCTATCCCTGGCGTGGGGCGCCCAGGCCCTCAGCCAATCGGCGCCGAAGGCGCCCAGCTCCGGGTACTCCTTTAGGAGCCGTTCGACGGGGTCCGCCGGCCCGGGAGGCGGCCGAGGCACCCTCTTTGTCGCGCCCGCGTCCACGCCGTCGCCTGAGCTCATACCCTCATCCTCCTCGCGGCGTTCTCGACGCCCTCGACGGTCGCTCCCGCCGCATTCGCCAGGCGCATCAGCATCCCGTGCTCCCTGCAGGCGGCGAGCCACAGGGCCGCCGCGGCGTCTTCAAGGAGGGCGTGGAGAGGGTTAGGGGAGAGGTCTGGGGCGTCGTGGACTTCGCCCTAAAAGATATGCACTGCTTGGCGAGGGACTGCGCCAGGGATGGGGTTGCTAGAAAGTTCGTCGCCCCCGCCCTCGAGCTCATCATGCTGGACAAGGCGCTTGAGGGCAAGTTCGACAAAAAGGAGGCGTTGTTGCGCTTCGGCGAGATGTACGCCACGGCGATTGCGGGGGACGGCTACGTGGGGCCGAGGGAGGTCGAGCTGGCCGTCGGGGGAGAGCTGGGCGGCGGCGCCGTGCTCCTGCGCCTCGCCGCGTTGTATCTGCTCAATGAGCTCCTGCCCGGCGGGCCGAAGTTCGGCGTGCGGACGTACATGAAGGAGGGCAAGAACTACGACATAGTTGCAACCGGCGGAGACGCGGTGAGGCTGATGCGCCTCCTCGCGGCGGCGGCGGCGCCCTCCGCCGGCGGTGGGTACTTAAGCCCGAAGTTCGAGGAGTTCGTGGGGGAGGCCCAAGTGGACGTGCGGCTCGGCGGCATAAGGCGGACCGAGCGCGGCGTCGCCGCCGATCTGATAATATCGGAGGGCGGCGTCGACGTCAAGTACAATGTGTATCTACGCAGAGATGCGATCGTGCTCCAATTCCAATCGACGGATCGCAACCGCGTTGAGCTCGCGGCGCGCCTCCTGAGGCTTGCGGGCGTAGACGCCGAGGTGAAGAGGAAGAGCGGCGAGGGCAAGTGGCAAGTCCGGGCCACCACCGACAGGCTTGCGGCCGGACGTAAGGAGCTCAGGGACGCCGTTGCGAAGGCCGTCAGGGAGGCCCTCGTGAAGGGCTGGGTGAACAAGGAGACGGCCGACCGCTGGCTAGAAAAGCTGGAGAGGGGGCTCACGCTGAAGGAGGGCTGGCCCAAGTACCTCGTGAGACTGGCCAAGGGCGCGCTTGAGGTCAAATATCAATCCACAAACCCCGGCAGCATAGAGCGCGAGGCCCGGCGGCTTGAGGCAATGGGCCTTGAGGAGGGCAGGCACTTCACGGTGAAGAAGCCGGAGGAGGGCGGGAAGGGCTACGTCTCGATCCGCAGTGAGGGTTTGGCGTACGCCGCCTGGCTTTCAGTCCACGGCTCCGGCGACCAACAGGAACTTGCGGCGGACTTCGTAGACCTCATATTGGAGAGGGCCAGGAAGAGGGGCGGCGCCGTGTACAAAAAGGCCTTGAAGGTCGTGGAGAGAGGCAAACAGTGGGCTCCCTGAGGCTTATAGACGTAAGGGGGGCTGAGGTCGACGTCGGGGACAGGAGGCACGTGGTGGACGTCCTCGGCGGAGGTGCCGAGCCCGAGGAGGGCAGGAGCGGCAGGACGTTGCTGAGGATCACGATAACCGCCGAGGTGGACGGCGTAAGGCGCGACTACACGATGACGTTCAGCAGGCGCGGAGCCGGCAACGCGGCTAAGGGCCGCGCCTACATCAGAGAGGAGGCTGACGCCGAGCGGCTCTCGGCCCTCATAAAGGCCCTTACGGGCAAGGAGCCGAGGGTGTACCGCGTAGGCGGCAGGATAATTATAGAATGCTACGAGGGGCATCTGGAGGGCCTCGCCCGCTACGCCGAGCTCGCAGAGGCCATAAGGAGGTGGCTGGAGGAGACGGATCGCCGTTAGTAAGCCGGGGAAAGGAGGCCGGTTTACCTCAGGCAGAGCTTTAGCGTCCTGCCTCTACACAACCTCCTCCCGCTCCTCTCTTTTATTGCTTCCTCTAGCCGAGAGCGCCAGGGCGGTGGACGCGCCTGCGGCTCCCGCCGCGGCCGCTATCTTGAGCAGGCTGCCCTCGGTGAGGACGGGCAGCTTTATCGTCGGGCTCAGCTGTACCGTGTACTCGACGCCGCGGTATTCAACCACGGCGAAGCTGGAAACAGGTATCACCACCGCGGCTCCCTGAGCCCCTCTGAAGGTCAGGTTGCCCATCGCGATCTCGAAGTCGCCCAGAGGGCTCCCCATGATGTCGACGACGTGGACCGCCTCAGCGAGGCCCGTGTCGTTTATGGATATAACCGGCTGGGCCCTGACGACGTATCTGGCTATCGCGGTCCCGTTGAGGTATACGGCGATGGTGACGTTCGAGCCCGCCCTAGCCAGCTCGGGCGACACGGCCCCGACCCCCCACCCGTAGACCGCCACTCTGGGCCTCACTATGTCGGTCCGGGCCACGAGGTATCCGCCCTCGAGGGCCGCCGGGTAGTAGATCGTCGAGTTGCCCAACACGACCGCGACGTAGTAGGCCGCGCCGTAAACGAGGCACCTCCCGACCGGCGCCCCGTCGGCCGTCGTCGGGTACACCGTGACGTTGTAGTCCGAGAGCGGAGTCCCGGCGAGATCTGTGGCGTTGACGCCCATCAGCAACGTCGTGTTGATCGCCTTGGGGAACTCCGGGCTCTCCAGGGTGTAGGTCTCCCCGTCGTCCAGCTGCACCACCACGGAGACGGGCCTCGCCAGGGGGTCCGAGACGTAGGCAACCCCGCCGCATTGGCCCACCACCGGTATCCGGACCTGGCTCACCACCACCGTGGGCTTGCCCAAGACGTAGATCTGGGACGGCGCGAACCTCAGGCCCGATATGGGCGCCGGATAGCCTCCCGACAGGTTGACGCCTGGCTCCGGCACGTATACGTAGTAGTCGGGAGCCCTCGAGGAGAGGGAGATCCGGGTGACGTTGACAAGCCCGTAGCCGGATATGGTTATCTGGGTGCCGTAGGCCAGATATCCCACGAGGTATACCCCCATGGCGCTTTGGTCCTCTATCTTGTATAGGAAGGACCCCGTGACGTTGGGCCTGTAGAGGGATTTCACCTCGATCAAGGCGCCGTCGGTCACGTTGAGCTGGACCGTGCCTATGAGCGCGTAGGTTTCGCTGGCGCCGTAGGAGACAGGTATCAACGGCCCCACGGCCCTCCATCTGTCGACCACTATGGACAGAAACGCGCCGCAGATACGGCCGGCGGCGTAGGTCGGCGTGCTGTAGGGCGCGAGCAGGGCCCTCCGGATGTCTCCGTACTGGTCCACCACATATATGGAGCTTATGCCGTATCCCGACAGCGGGTCCAGATACGCGGTGACGTTGGCGCAGCCGCCTAGGTACGTGCTGAAGGTGTACGGGACATAGGGCACTTGTATCAACGACAGAGTCGAGTTTATCAACAGGTAGAGCGCCACCATCATCGCCTCCGCCCGTCCCCGAGGAAATAAGGACAACATTTAAGTATGTCGCGCCACGAGGCCTTGTGAAATTCGCCGTAGCCTCGGTGATATTCTCGCTTGCCGCGCTCGTGGCGGCTCTGGCGGTCAAGAGCCTAGCGGCGCCGCTGGCGCTCCCCATATACGTCGCCCTCGCCGCGATAGACATAGCCCTGTTCCTCTTGGGCATCCGCGACGCCGCGGCGGCGCTGGAGATAGTGACGGGCGAGTGGGAGGCGGCCGAGCTGAAGTCGGTAAGAGCTCTGCTGGTCGTGATGTTCGCCATGTCGGTAGTGGTCCTGGGCTACCTCATAGTGGCGCACATAGCGCCTACGGTCTTCGCGGCGTAGGTACGAGAGAGTATTGTTGGAGAAGCTCGTGAAATGAACAGGCCGACTGTGAGGCTCGGATCAATCTTCGTCCTTTTGACTATTTCAGCTCCCCTGACTTTTTCCCTCCAGCTCCTCCAGCCTTTTCCTACATTCATCCAGTCTGTTCTTGATCTCAGCGACGGCGGCTTCTCTCAGCAGCAGCGATCTGTAGAAGGAGAGGATTTCTCTTTCCTGCTCCAGGAGCCTCTTCTGCCACTGGGCTAAACGCGACTCCTCCTCTATGAGCCTCCTCGCGAAGGGCGCCAGCCCGTCCATCAGCTCCATTTCCTTCCTCCTGACGTAGTCCTCCAGCTTGGAGTACTCGGCCTCCTTCTGCCTGAGGGCCTCCTCGACGTTTTTGTATTTGGCCACGAGGTCCTCCAGCTCCTTCTTCCCGGCCTCTATGTCCTGCTGGAGCTTCTCGAGCTCGGCCCTCCTCCTCTCGAGCTCCTGTAGCTTTGCCTCAGCCTCCCTGCCCCTGGCCTCCAGCTCCCTGGCCCTGGCCTCTCTCTGCTCCAGCTCGAGCCTCTTAGCCTCCAGCTCCTGCTGCATCTTCTTGAGGTCCAGATCGCGCCTGATCACCTCCTCCTCCCTGGCCTTCAACGCCCTCTCGCGTTCCTCCAGCTCCTGCAGCATGGAGGCGTATCTGCCCAACATGTTCCTGAGGTCGTCGAAGAGGGGCTGGGCTGAGGAGGAAAGCGCCGCCAGCTTCTTCAGGTTCTGCGCCAAATCCTCCAGCTCGCCCTCCTTCTTCTTGAGGGCCTCCTCCCTGGTCTTCAGCTCGGCCTCCCTGTAGGCCAACTGCTTCAGCTTGTTCTCGTAGTCCTGGAGCCTCGCCGTGAGGTCCTTTGACAGCTCCAGCATCGAGGACGCTATGGCTCTGATCTGGCCCGACGCGTTGTTCAGCGCCTCGAGGGTGGAGGACGCCTCGCCCAGCTTTGCCGCCAGACCGTCTATGGAGCCTAGGGACTTGGCTAAGGCGTCTGCAGTAGACGCGACCTGGGCCGCGGCCGACTTCAGCTGGTCCGCGACGTCCAGCAGCTCCTTCTGGCGCGACGCGACGTCCCTCATGCCGTTGACTATATCGTTGAGCCTGGCCACGCCCTCCACGAGATCCTTCACGCTTCTGGAGATGACGTTGGAGAGCCCGTCCACAGACTTCTTTATGTCCAGCAGACTCCCCCTGAGGTCTGGCGGTATGGAGCCCCTCAGCTCGCTCACGCTGGCGTTGAGGGAGTTTAAGGCGCTGTCTATTCTGGCTATGGCGTCGTCCAGCCGCTTGGCGTCCTCCCTCCTAAACACGAGCGTCCTCCCCGACGGCTTTATATTGTTTACGGCCACTGGCGGCCTGCGCGGCGGCCCGGGCCCCGCTCATCTGCCAGACTGCGCCTTCTCCAGATAGCCCTGCAGCGACGCGACTCGCTCGAGCAGGGCCTCGCAGAGCGCGTCCCTCCTCCTCAGCTCCTCGAGCAGTATCTCCCTCTGATATGCGAGCTCCTCGAGGGCCTTCTGGATCACGGCATCTATGCGCTCGGCGGCTTCCTGCATCTTCGAGACGGCTATCTCCACGTTGGGCTGCACCGGAGGGGGCTGGGGGGCCTGTTTCGCCTCCATCTTCGAGGCCGCCTCGGCCATCTGCCTCGAGAGGGCCGCCATCCCCCTCCTTATCTCTACCAGCTCCCTCAAGACGTCCTGGAGTATGTCCTCGGGGGATAGATCCGCCACTGCCGTCTGTGTTGTTATCCTTAAATACTTGATGTATAGCCATGGGGTTCAGATCGGCGAGGGCGACGGTGAGGGCCAAGTACGTGGACGCCGGCGCCGTGATACTGGGCCCTTCGTCTATCGGCGAGGGGGCCTTCGTCGACGCGGTCATAGTGGGCTACCCCACTAGGTCGAAGATACTCGGCGACTTCAAGTCCCTCGACGATATAAGCGAGGGCTCCAGGGTAGGCGAAAGGGCGATATTGAGGAGCGGGTCCGTCGTCTACGAAAGGGCCGTGCTGGGCTCCGGGGTCGAGCTCGGCCACAACGTCTTGATCAGAGAGGATACGGTTGTGGGCGACGGGGTGAGGATCGGCACCGGCTCGATCGTCGAGAAGGGCGTGAGGATAGGGAGGAACGCGTGGATACAGTCAATGGCGTATATACCCAACGGCACGGTGATAGAGGAAGACGTCTTCATAGGGCCCAACGCCGTGATAACCAACGACAAATATCCGCCGAGCAGGAGGCTGGACCCCGTCGTGATAAGGAGAGGCGCGGTTGTGGGAGCCAACGCCACCTTGGTCGCCGGCGTCGAGGTGGGCGAGCGCGCCGTCGTGGCAGCAGGGGCGGTGGTGACGAGGGACGTCCCGCCCGGCGCTGTGGTCGCCGGAGTCCCTGCGAGGGAGATATCCAGAGTGGATGAATACGTCAAGAAGAGGGAGGTCTACGAACGCAACGTCTAGATCCCGACGGCGACGGCCCTCTTTATCCGCCTGGACATCTCCTCGTAGAGCCTCACGTCGTCCTTAGTCAGCGAGGGCGGTATGCGCCTAAGCGCCTCCTCGAAGTGCCGTGCCGAGACCGGCCTGGCGGATCCGGCCCTCTCCCTTATGGTCTCCCTCAGGGCGAGCATGGCGGCCTCTCTCACCAAGGCAGCTATATCGGCGCCCGTATACCCCTCGGTCCTTTTGGCCAGCTCGGCAATGTCGACGACGTCCTCCCTCTTGCATCTGCCGTCCTTGGCCGCAGCCTCGTCGCACAGCTTCACGCGCCTTGTGTGGACCTTGAGTATCTCGAGCCTGGCCCTGTCGTCTGGCGGAGGCACGTAGATTAGGCGGTCGAACCTCCCCGGCCTGAGGAGCGCCGGATCCAAGATATCGGGCCTGTTCGTCGCGGCCATCACCACCACGTTCCTCAAGGCCCCTATTCCGTCCATCTCGGCCAGCAGCTGGTTGACTATCCTGTCGGTGACGCCCGAGTCGCCGAGCCGCGAGCCCCTCGCCGGAGCTATCGAGTCTATCTCGTCGAAGAAGACGACGCAGGGAGCGGCCATCCTGGCCCTCTTGAATATCTCCCTAACCGCCTTCTCCGACTCGCCGACCCATTTGCTCAACACCTCAGGTCCTCTGACGGCTACGAAGTTTGCGCCCGACTCGGTCGCCACCGCCTTGGCGAACATGGTCTTGCCGACCCCCGGAGGGCCGTACAGAAGTATGCCCCTAGGCGGCTCCACGCCGAGCTCGTCGAAATAGGCCCTATACTTCATGGGCCACTCCACTATCTCCCTCAGCTCCTGCTTTATGTCCTCGTAGCCGCCTATATCGCTCCAGCGCACCTCGGGCATCTCGATGATGACCTCCCTCAGGACGGTGGGCTGGACGAACTTCATCGCCTCCATGAAGTCGCCCATGCCCACCTTGAGCTTGCTGAGGACGTCGGGCGGTATGCTCTCCTGGTCGAGGTCTATAAGCCCCTTGGAGATAGCCTTCCTCAAGGCGGACATGGCGGCCTCCTTGGCCAGGGCCGCTATGTCGGCCCCCGTATAGCCGTGGGTCATCTCGGCGATCTTGTCCAAATCCACCTCGTCGCCGGCTACGCACACCTTGGATTTCACGTCCTCGCTGGTGCACAGCGGCATGTTGCGGGTGTGGACCTGCAGAATCTCCCTGCGGGCCCTCTTGTCGGGCATCGGTATCTGGATCTCCCTGTCGAATCTTCCGGGCCTCCTCAGGGCGGGGTCCACGGCGTCGGGGCGGTTCGTGGCGCCTATCACCACTATCTGCCCCCTCTCCTGCAGCCCGTCCATGAGGGTGAGGAGCTGC
>Ga0081534_100714_pt1 | contig 10399 bp, 11 predicted proteins | sample MonGeyMetagenome_FD_71019 | JGI IMG/M metagenome (GOLD analysis project Ga0081534, IMG submission 71019) | Hypoxic/sulfidic aquatic microbial communities from Monarch Geyser, Yellowstone National Park, USA - MG (SPAdes) v1 (version 2) | ecosystem: Environmental > Aquatic > Thermal springs > Hot...
TTCCTTGTGATCACCAACAACCACATCAACATCGCCAAGATCCACAATACTCAATCCACTATATATCATGGGTGAGGTGTACAACCAAGACCTAATACGGGCTGGTGCCAGTCGAGAACCTGGTCTTGTACCTACCGCGCCATCCCAAGGGACGCCAAGGATGCCCACATCACCCTTAACCCAACCCCTCCTAATCACCTCACCAACCCTAACATCTCCCGGATCCTTAATGAACTTATACATGGACTCCCTCACGAAGGGCATGATCAAGCATTACCGCTGCGTTATTAAAATGTTTAACTCAGCAACTAAACATCAAGCACCTTAATGCCAAGCCTCCCCGCTCTCCTCCTTAATCTCTCATCGAAGGTAAGCAGAGGTTTACCTAACCTATGGGCGATACCCAGGATGACTGCATCATTAAAGCTCCCAAGCCCTAAGTTCATACTTAACATGGTATGTAGAGCCCATTCGATGGCATCATCTTCGCAAACAATTGCGGTCTTCCCATATTTAATAATGCTAGTAATTATTTCCGTAGCTTTCTCAGCCGGTATGCTGATTGATCTAAAGAACCACGCTAACTCATAAATAACAATGGTGGGCACGTACCATTTACTGAGACTATTCAACGCCTTAACAGCCTTAGCATGCTCCTTCGAGTTCTCAATCACATAAAATATCAATGCATTTGTATCAATTACCGCCTCTTGCATTGTTCATTAGTCCCTCTTCAATCAGCTTATTAATATCATCAACGTTTAATTCCCTACCTAACTTAATCTTTGGTATCTCCTGAACGACCTTCTTAATGACAATCTCATCGCCCCTAACTTCAATACTAACTAGGTCGCCAATCTTAATCCCTAGCTTCTCCCTAACATAGGCAGGTATCGTAATTCGGTAATTTCTGGTAACCTTAATTAATTTCTTCATAAACTGTGTTATGCTTGCTTCCTTAATAAGTCTTCACTCGTAATCTTTAAATATAGAAAATATAGAGCTTTATGATGTAGTACAGTTTACTAATCATTACCACCGCGAATTACGTTCACCAACACTGTGGCTCATAACTCCTCCTAGTCTTACTGTTCCCATCTGAACGTAGCCACCATAATCCTTCCCTGAAATCCCCAACGGCTATTCCTAGTAGGCCGGCTAGGTAATCGCTGATTAAAGTCTCCCTTTCAGTCTCAGAAATTATTGCGTTTGGGGATAAGAGCTCCGTTTCAGCATCATCCTCGACCACTGAGACCTGGAGTGAGTTGAGACTGAGGAACCCTCTTAACTACCTCACCAATCCTGATATCCCTGGGGGATCCTTAATGAACTTATACATAGATTCCCTAACAAAGGCACAACAGAGAACCAGTATGTGGCGCTAAAAAGCTTACTAATGATTGCATTGAGCAGTCTCTCTGGAGGTGGTTTTCCACAGTCTCCTTCTCGACGGTCTTCCCGAGCCCCTCACCGCGGTGGTTCGCCACTAGTCGCCTAGGGTTCACGGCTCCACGGGTCTTGGAAACTCAAGGGTACAACTAATGTTCTTGGGTTGGTTCCTAAAACCTAACTTACGATGCATCAGTATTAGTCATCAATAGAAATAAGCACTACAAATAACTATGAAAACTGAAACTGCCTCAGACACCCTAACGTTAAGTCTCTCCGTTATATTAAAGGTGAGCAAAGAGCTACCCGGCTACGAAGTCAGGTTAGAGGTGAAGCTTATTATATTGCCTTAAATCTATTAACATTGCGTCTCGTAACGTAGTCACCATAGACATTCCCTAAGATCTTTATTGAATTATATAAACTATAAAGGTTGATTGAAGCGATGATGGTACTAGATCTTGCCTACTACGTACATTTCCGTTAATCTATGAGAGGGTGACGTGAATACCTCCTCTGTAGGCCCCCACTCAATGAGTCTACCATTGTAGAGGAAGGCTACGTAGTTTGCAACTCTTCTCGCTTGCTGTGGGTTGTGGGTTACTAGGACTATTGTTATGTCCTTACTTAACTCAATAATTAATCGCTCAATCCTAGTTGCATTCACGACATCAACCATGGAAGTTGGTTCATCCATTAAAAGGACCTCCGGTCTTAATGCCAATGCCCTAGCAATAACTAACCTCTGTTGTTGCCCACCAGAGAGTTTCCCGGCTGGTGAGTTTAACCTATACTTAACCTCATCCCAAAGCCCCACCTGCTCAAGCACCGACCCAACCACCTCCCTCAGCCTGGATTTGTCCTTAACAATACCATGAGCTTTCAATGCGTAGGCTATATTGTCGTAAATGCTCATGTGCGGGAATGGGTTGGGTTGTTGGAAAACCATACCAACCCTCCTCCTAAGCACCACAGGGTCCATTAAGAATATGTCTTCACCATCAAGTGTCACCTTACCCTCAACCCTGGCCTCCTTACTCAACTCTATTATCCTATTAAACGTCTTGAGCAGTGTGGTCTTACCCGAACCAGAAGGACCCATTATGGCGAAGACGCTGTTTTTAGGTATTGCTAACCCCCTAATGTCCTTAAGTACATGCACCCTACCAAGCCATACATTAAGTCTCTCCACCTCAATAACCGCTGGTCTTGAGTTACCGGAGTCACGCATATCGACCACCCCTGCCCAGGGATACCCTGGCGGCTAGGTATATACTAAGCACGATTAAGGAAAGGAGCAGTGATGCGCCCCACGCAACCTCATGCCAATTGGTATAGGGGCTGAAGGCATAGACGAATATGAGCACGGGCACCGCGGAGACCGGAGATAACGGACTGTTAGCGAATATGTCAAATGACGTAGCGGTTGTGAAGAGGAGTGGTGCGGTCTCCCCGAATATCTTAGCCATCCCAACCAGGACCCCCGTAACAACCCCTCCCCTCCCCTCAATAAGGAGTATTTTAGCAATGTGGCCTTCCCTCAGTCCAAGCGCTGCGGCAGCCTCGTACACCACACTCTTAGGGATCCTCATAGCCTCTACCGCCTGTATTGTGGTGTACGGTATCATTATCACGGCTAAGGCTATCGAGGCGACCAAGGCGTTCAACCCCAAGCCCAGTGCCAACCCGAAAATTAGGAATACTGATATGCCCACAACTATTGTTGGGAATTCAACCATTAAGTCAAGTAGTGTCCTACCCAATCTGGCAATCAGTGAGTCCTCATGGAGTACGATGTATATGGCTGATAGCAGGGAGAGTGGCGCTGCAATTACTGTCGCCATACCCACTATCAATAGGCTACCCTCCAGGACAGTGGCTATGCCGCCTAAGTCGTTGGTGCCCGGTAGCGGTGGTATGTTAAGTAGGAAACCAAGCCCTGCCTTAGCTAGCACGGACACGCCTTTGTATATTATGGTTCCGAGTATCCAGAAAAACGGTGCGAACGTAAGCACCGTCGCCGCCAATGTTAGGGATAGGGCTAGGACCTCGCGAGCCCTCACCTCGCACCACCCCTTAGCAGGACTAACTTAGCCATCGTTATGAAGGTCAACCCTATTATGAAGAGTAATAGTGCCAAGGAGAGCAACGCAGACTGTTCAATCTGTGTATATGCACTACCGAATTGATTGGCTATGAGGGATGGTATTGTTATCCCAGGTGACAATAGGCTTAGGGACACATTGAGCGCGCCACCCACGGTCAATGCCACAGCCACGGTTTCACCAATCCCCCTACCAAGGGCTAGGCTTAATGCGCCAAGTAAGGACCTAGCTATGTAAGACAGCTTTATCCTAATCGCATCCCACTTAGTGAGCCCTAGCGCATATATGCCCTCAACCATAATCCTGGGCACCCCCACATAAACCTCCCTAACTAGTGATGAGGCGAATGGCGTTATCATTATGGCGAGGACGGTGGCGGCAAGCAGGTAGGAGCCACCGATGGGTTTTGTGGAGAAGATAGGCAAGAAGCCTAGGTTATCATGAAGCCAGGTAAATAACGTTGGGTTAAGCATCGGTCCAAACACGTACAACCCCCAGAACCCATATATCACAGTTGGGAGGCCAGCCATCACGTCATTAATGGCTATTAAGAACCCCCTTAATTTATCTGGGGCGAACTCATTTATGAATATTGCCGAGCCTACCGCAAGCGGCATGGCTATGGTTATGGCGGCGAGGGAGACTATGAATGTGCCGTAAACAGCGGCGAAGCCGCCAAAGAAGTTCGCATTTGGGTTCCACCTGTTGGTCGTGTATACCGACAGACCCTCCCTCATGAGCGCAGGTAATGAGTAATAAATCAGGGCTACAAGCATGGCGCCGACTAACGCGGCAACAATGAGGATGCTGAGTGATGAAAGAGGCCAATGCCTGTTTTTAATGATTTTAACCCCATACTTCATCTTTATCACCCCCCAATTAAGCTAGTTACAGGCTTGCCATTGCATGTTATGTCATTACTGAGTTCGTTAACGAGTTTCTGCGCCACCGCGCTGGGTAATGGTACGTAACCCGTAAGTAGCTCATGCTGTCCCTGGGTTAGTATGTACTTGAGAAATAGGTATATGGCAACAGCCTTATTGCAGTCAGTGTAATTAGCTGGCGCGTGCAGGTAGGAACCGCCGACTATCGGGTATGCACCTTGTGCCTTTATATTCATGAATATGCCAGCGTATGGGTACCAGTTATCAAGCACCGTGGGTAGTTGGGATAGGTCCACGGAGTTTAGGGCATTGAGTGTACTATTGAGGCTTGGGATTACGAATTCCCCAGTGGCTGGGTTCTGAACAGCGGCGACGCTTAGGTTATTGACTATGGCGTAGTTAAGCTCCACGTAACCTATAGACCACGGGTTCTGCTTGACATAGGCAGTAACACCGGCGCTACCCTTACCACCAAGCCCGGTACCCAACTGATCCACTGGCCAGTTAACCACGTAACCATAACCCACACCACTACTCCTCCAAACCTCTGAGGATTTCTGGAGCCATAGAGTTAACGTGAAGGTGGTTCCACTCCCATCACTCCTGTGGACAGCTATTATCCTCTCGTGCGGGAAATGGAAGCCAGGGTTTATCGCAGTTATGTTTGGGTCATCCCAGTACTGTATCTTCCCTGTGTAAATGCCGGCTATTATATCCGCCGTGAGGTTTAAGGTGCCCTTAAAGCCGGGTATGTTGTATATAAAAGCCACGGCACCTATAGAGTCAGGTATAGTAACCACCTTGCCGTAAATCTTCGTGGCATTTTCATAAAGCTGCGTTGGCATGGGTACGTCGGAGGCCCCTATATCGTAAACACCCTGTAGCAGCCTAGTTACACCCGCCCCACTACCGACGCCATCATAAGTAATCGAGATGCCGGGATACATAGAACTAAAGCTGCGTATCCACACCTCCATCTGGGGCTGTATCCACGTTGAACCACCGGCCTTAATCGTAACACTCAACTTCGCGGGATTAATTAAACCAGCACCTGCCCCATGTGTACCAAGGCCTCTATACACTAGTAGGTACGCAGCAACTGAGACTATCGCGATTGCCACTACAATCCCCAACACCACCAGCCTACTCACCATGTAAGACCACCGCCTACATCATAACCGCACCCCTTAAATACATAGTGCCAGTAAAGTACTAACACTATATATTAATATATATTATATATACCATTCGAGAATTCACGAGAGATGGGTACCTCGGCTATTTTAATAAATCATGGTGATGATTGATTTCCTAATTATGTCTTATATTCTTTTTAATATTAATAAATAATATAAACTATATAATTTAGAGATAAAGTAATGGTCCTTTTTATTCTTTTTAAATTTTACTTCTCGTAGTATAATATCGTGAAGTGCAATAAGTCTTATTTTTGACATTATGATAATAGCACGATCAACTATGGCTACCCAGGCCTCGGTTAAGGTTGATTGGTCGTCTCTGTGGAAGAAGGAGGATTGGTGGGCTCTCTGGATAGGGCTCTTAATATTCTTCCTGTCACTGCCAGGTTATTACGGTATCTACTTACTTGGTTGGGTTCCGAGGGTCGCTGCCCCGTGGATTAATCCATCGAAGAGTGTTGTAGTTGTTGGGCAAGCCTTAACCATGACTAAGGCATATTTAGGGCTTAATCCGGTTCTGGGCATATTATTTTTCTATCTATTTCTGTTGGCGATATTAACTATTGCTGCTAAGGCCATGGGGCATAGCGCCAGGAGGTTTGCAGCTGGCTTTACAATAATGTTTATACTAACCTTCGGTTTCTGGTGGTTGTTTGGTTATGCCTACTTCAATGCCACCCCTGACCAGTACGCAAAGTTGCACATTACCTGGTCAATACCTGTGGGTGCGGATGGTATATTAATATACATCTTAATAATCGGCCTTATAATATCGAACCTATTATTCTACAAGAGGAAACTACCCGCTGTGTTGGAGACCGGTGCGAGAACTGAGTGGTACATAAAGACAGCCATAGTATTGCTCGGCGCCTTAGTGGGCGCTGCGTCGCTTAGGTATATATCGTTAGCCGTGACGCTTGTGGAGAGGTCCTTAATAGCCATAGTGGCTGCCTACCTAATATATTGGCCTATTTCCTACGTAATATCGTACAAGCTATTTAAGTTAGACATCAAGTGGGCGGCAACACTTGCATCAGGCGTTAGTATATGCGGCGTGTCCGCCGCAATAGCCACGGCTGCGGCAATAGGTGCCCCAAGCGTTGTCCCGGCAATCGTGTCATCCTTGGTCGTGTTGTTCGGGGCAATATGGCTAGTGGTATTACCGTTCATAGCCGCCATAATCCTTAAGTGGGCGCCGTACGCCGCGGGTGCCTGGATGGGGCTTTCCGTCAAGACAGATGGTGCGGCCGCCGCGAGTGGCGCACTGGCTGACGCCCTGATTAGTGCCCAGCCTGGGCTTGCTGCCTATAAGACCTGGGTCATGAGTACTGCAATCATGACTAAGGTATTTATTGATATATGGATTGGCCTGTGGGCGTTCATACTGGCTGTGATTTGGGTTACGAGGGTCGAGAGGAAGCCTGGCGAGAGGGTTCCAGCCATACAGATCTGGTTTAGGTTCCCCAAGTTCATTCTCGGTTATATAGGGACCTGGCTAATACTGTGGGGCATCGGCTTCATGGTCGGTGCTGCTACGGCTGTCAAGTTCATGCTTGGTGGAGTAACGCCGCAGACGGAGTTGTTTAGGTTCTTCTTCTTCGCGTTGACGTTCCTGTCCATAGGCTTAACCACGAGGTTTAGAACCTTCGCTGAAATAAAGGCTGGGCGCGTAATAGCGGCTTACGTGGTGTCTCTAATTATAATAACACTGATAGCCCTTGGACTATCCATAGCCTTCTTCGCAGGGTTACCACCACCGAAGTAAGGGCAGGGTTTCATGCCCATACTCGTTAAAAACCACAATATTTTAACCCCAAAAATCCTACAGGTGGAGATATCGAGCGCATGCAATGCTAATTGCATTTACTGCCCAAGGACGGTGCTGAGGGATAGGTGGGTTTCCGCTTTCATGGATCCTGGGCTATTTCGTAAAGTAATCAGGGAGGCCCTCGAGATTGGGTCCATAGAGTACGTGCATTTGCAGGGGTGGGGTGAACCAACGCTTCATCCAAACTTAGTGGATTTGATGAATGAGGTGAGTGGTAGAGTAAGTTTTGGGTTCACGACAAACGCTACCCTACTAGATGGCAATAATGCGGAGAAAATACTGAGTAAAGGCGTTAATGTCATCGCGATAACATTTGCAGGGGCCCGAGCAATCACCCATAACTCGATAAGGAAGGGTTGCGACTTCGATAAGGTAGTGAGGAACGTGAAGGACATTCTTAATGCCAAGAGAAGGCTGGGTAGTGATGTTAGGGTCATTGCTAGTTACATGATGCTATCCATGAACGTTCATGAAATACCTGAATTCATTAAGTTATGCAGTGATTTAGGTATTGAGGAGGTGGTCCTAGATAACCTATCGTACATACTAAATAGAGGTATGGTCACTTGGAAGACCTTCTCTGACCCATACGAGGCCAGGCCCAGGCGTGTTGAGCGTATTGTGAGGATGGCCATGGACAGGGCTAGAGAGCTCGGTATTAAGATCTTCAATTACTCATTGACCTGCTGGGAATTAACCGAGTGTCCGGAGAAGCCTACGGAGTCCGTGTTCATAAACGTGAATGGTGAGATATCACCATGCGTCTTCCTAAACCTCCCCATTAGGGACCAAGACATACCCAGGTGCTTCATGGGTAGTTGCTTTAAGGTGAGGAGGTTGAGTTTCGGCAATGTTGCTGATAAATCGTTGCTCGAGATATGGCTTGACAAGAAGTATACAGACTTCAGGTCTAGGTTCATTAGGAGAAGAGCGCTGGGCGACTTAGTGAATATTACAGAGCACTCGTTAATCGAGTACCTGCCACCATCACCGTGCCTTTCATGCTACAGGCTGTATGGCGTATAAATCAACTCACTAATACTGCGGCTTATAACTCTTCCTGACCCTATTGTTCCTATCGGAACGTAGGCGTCATAGACCCTCCCTGAAATCCTCAACGGCAATCCCCAATAAACTGGCTAGGTAATCGCTGATTAAAGTCTCCCTTTCAGTCTCAGAGATTATTGCGTTTAGGGATAAGGGTTCCATCTCCGCATCATCCTCAACAATCGAGACGTAGATCGAGCTTGGGAGTACGTACAATCTCGTTAGTCCGGCCACGGTGCCGAAGATTTGAGAACCGCCCTCAATCAAAACCCTATCCCAAAGATCGAGTCTCCTGGCTAATGATATTGGGGTGAGTATTTGGGGTCTATCACTCTCGAAACCACTATTCACTAATGCCACGGTCAACTCCTCCCTCCTTCGTCCTTAACCTCACTCTCACCCTCACCGCCAAGGTTAACCACCCATGGGTGTATATAAGCACGTACAGCCTACCAATCCTACCCACATTTATTGTTACCCATATAGGAATAAAAACCTTAGGATAGGTTCTACCTAGGCATGTATGACTTAAATGATGTGGAGAATGTGGCGAAGGAATTAATTAAGAGAGGGGTTGATGTACTTGACGTATTGCTGAGCGTGTTGGAGAAGGAGGATCCTCATGAGGCGATTAGGGAGAGAATTAACCTAGCCGAGAAGTACTTAAAGGAGTGCCATGAGTATCTCGATAAGGGCGACCCAGTGCAGGCTTCGGAGAAGGCGTATAAGGCTGCCGAGGAGGTTGTGAAGGCCCTCGCCGCGAAATTCAGAACTGCGGAATACAATGAGACGTTGAGGGAGGGTAGGTGGTACACCTACCTACTGAGTAGGGCTAGTAAGACATTAACTTCGCAATTGAGGGATTGGGTCTCGGATGGATGGAACGCGGCTTATGACCTAAGTGTCTGGGGCTTTCATGAGGGAAAATTATCGGTAGACCACGTTAAGGTGAGTATCAAGAAAATAGAAAGAATGCTAGAAGAGACAAAAAAGATAATTTCTGCCTGATATCGTGAAATAGTGATTTTTAGAGTTAATAACATGATTTAACAATCCCTAAATTATTTACTAATGTTTTTGATTAAGGCCACGAAGGCGTAAATACGAGACCGTGCGCATAACTCCGGTCGAGTATTGAGTTATATTACATTAGCTAGATGTTCGTAATTTCAATTTCACTGCCACTATATAATCTACCCTGCATTATTTATAAGCTTTAATTAAATACTTATTTAATTATTGAATCAATATAGTAATGTAATGCTTTTTAACTATACGGTATTTATTAATATGGTATGTCTGTTCCGCAGAGGTATAGGGGTAGGCCTATTGAGGAGTTGATATCGGCTGGTTATTACGATCCTGAGACTAGGACTGTTAGGGCTATTAAGGGTCCCGAACTTCATGTTCATAGTAGGGATTGGCAGTTGGAGGGTCCTCTTCGGATGCTGTTCCATGTTCTCGATCCCATGGTTGCTAAGGATCCGAAGAACTTAATCGTTTATGGTGGTACCGGTAAGGCTGCCCGTAATTGGGATGATTTTGAGGCTATTGTTGATTCATTACTGACCATGGATAGTGAGGATACGTTAGTTATACAGAGTGGTGAGCCTGTGGCCATTTGGAGGCTTGGTAGGCATGCACCGAGGGTGTTGATGAGTAATGCGATGCTCGTGCCCAAGTGGGCTGATTGGAAAATATTCTGGGATCTTGAGGCCAAGGGCTTAATAAGTTTTCACCAAATGACCGCGGGATGTTGGGCTTATATCGGAACCCAAGGCATACTCCAGGGCACATACGAGACCATTGGGGCGGCTGCTGATAGGCACTTCGGTGGTTCCCTTGAGGGTAGGTTAGTTGTTAGTGCCGGTCTTGGTAACATGGGTGGTGCCCAACCCCTAGCCATCAAGATGCTTGGTGGGGTTGCCTTGATTGCCGATGTAGATG
>Ga0081534_100715_pt1 | contig 10386 bp, 5 predicted proteins | sample MonGeyMetagenome_FD_71019 | JGI IMG/M metagenome (GOLD analysis project Ga0081534, IMG submission 71019) | Hypoxic/sulfidic aquatic microbial communities from Monarch Geyser, Yellowstone National Park, USA - MG (SPAdes) v1 (version 2) | ecosystem: Environmental > Aquatic > Thermal springs > Hot...
GGTTACGTTGACCCTGTAGGTCTTTAGTGGAGCCTTAACCTGCATGTACTCGCACGGCGCGTCAGGCCTAACTGAGGGCTTCTCAATCATCTCACCAGTCCTCACGTCGTACTTAGCCAGGTGAGCTGGGCAAGTGACCACGTAACCATTAACGTCGGTTAACAGGGCGCAACCCATGTGTGCGCAGACCGCGTCCATGCCGTAGAACCTATCCCCATACTTAACTATCAGGATGGGTTTATTGTTAACCCAGGCTATGATTGAATTCCTCTTCTCAAACACCTTAACCAGTATTAACCCTGAAACCCATGAAACCTGGCCAAAACACACCACTTATAAGAGCTACCTAGTGATCCGTTTCCTACACTTAGTCTCAGTTCTTTTTCACTAATCAGCCCTACGCTGTCGGTAAAACTCACGCTTAGGGCATTACTAATTCAGTGCGCTGGGCACCAACTCTCAAATGAATGGTAATGCGCAGGAGGCAAGACTTTTTAGTTGCTATTGATGGGTTTTCGAGATGATTAGGAGCCTTGTCCCCGACGGGCCATTAGGGAGAGCACAATATTCTTTGTGGTTTCTAGGCGATTGATTGCGTTGTTCCAGACATCCTCGAATGCCTTCGGTTCCAGGTGTAATTCGTAAAAGTACCTATGGAGTGGTTCGCCGGCCCCGAGTAGGTCGATGAATGCTTGCTTATTCTCCTTCTCGACGTTGTTGCTCACGTAGTTATAGAGACCCCCATGGCTCCACTCAATTATGGGCACTCCCTTCAGCGCCGCGTGTAGTTTTATTAACGCCGTTATTGCACCCCAAAGCTTCTCTGCTGCCTGTGGGTAATCCTTATTATTGTAGTGACTATGGGCCTCCTTATAGTACTTGTTGAATAATTCCCAGTACTTATTAACCCTACTTGATGGGTTGGCCCATAGGTTCCTAAGTTCATCGCCTACATCATCAACATCCCAACCAGAGACTTTGGCAAGTTCTTTCAACCACACCCTATCAACCTCATTCAACTCTTCACCACGGGAGAGCTTACCTGCTAACAAAAGCAACTCCGGGTATTCACTATATACCTCGAAAACGTCCTCCCCCACCGTACCACTTGGAGGTGGGAAAACATTGAGAGTTACTGTACCTGCTTGGTTACTGATGAGGCTTGGTTGTGGGGTGGTGAGTATGGTTTGTGGTGGAGTGATTGGTTGGGCTGGTGCTCCTTGGGGTGGTTGCATTGCTGGTGCTGGTTGGGGTTGCGCCTGAAGCTGCGCGAGGTTCATCATGATGTATCACCCCTTGACTGGTCTCCAGGACGTCTTGTATACCCAGAAGACCCAGTACACGGGCTCGTCTGCCGGTGACCTATATATAGTGTTCCTAACAACCATTGTTGCCTCAGCCACGACCTTAACCTCAAACAGGCCTTTGCTGCTCTTCACCGTGGTTGAGACCTCTGCCGGTTTCTGCTCGACGATATCAACGAACTCCCAGCCCTCCTTAGGGAGCTCAGGCCATGGTGTAAAGGTGGGTTTGCCCTTCATTGACTTCCTAAGGTCGTCTGGAATGTACTCCGTAGCGACTCCTCCAGCGACCTTTACGTCGAAATAAACGCCGCCAAATGGTGAGAAACCAATCTCCTTAACATCAATAATCAAAATCTTGAGCTGTAGGACAGCGCCATCAGACAACTTAATATCACCAACACCAACAGCTTGACCGGACATGAGCATCAATAACTCCTTTTGATCAATTCCTTATAAAACTTTATCCATGTTAATTACAACTAGCCCGGCTATATTAATAATACTCATCTTGAAGGGTAGGGTTTAATAGTCCCTCCGCAGAGGAAGTTATTATTTTCACTCTGTTTACAGCTGCAATGTAACTTGGCATTAAGGTATTGAAACCTATTCCTTTAGCTATGTTCCTTATGGTATTTTAAGTCAACATTTATTTCCATGCTCATTACTAACCCCCGGATTACTCCTTGCCGGCTTCTTACTAACACTTTGACACATATGAAAACCACCCACTGTCTCAAACTTGGTTACTAACGTACCCCACTTCTCATTCCACTTAACTTTTTTACTAAAAATATTAATTTTAAACCTCCAATCCCCTAGAACCAGGTAACCCTCATTGTGGTAAAAATGACGAAACAATAAACCTCGCCGCTTATGGTGGGGTTGTCTTGCTGCATGGGTTTAAAGCAATGGGTTTATTAAACTTAGCCCCATTAAGGGTTTCAATAGCCCCATAAAAAAGGGGTAACCTTCAAGATCCCCAAGGAATCCTGCCTCTAAGGGCGAGGAAGGGGTCAGATGCTATTCTAAGCCCTTTGTCTCGTCTTATTGGCTTTGGGGCATTATGCCGTATCTAATAGCCTCATTGAATAGTTCATGGAGTACGGTTAGGTAGTCCTCGTCACCATTCTCGATGTTGTCCATGTGCTCCTCAACCATCCTAGTCCTGTCCTCGCTTATGAGGCACTTGAAGTTCACGCCACATTGATTAATTAAATTGTTGAACTCAGCGTCCTCCTGGGCCTTATTACGCCTCGTGCTTAGGTATAGCTTAGCCAATTCCCTATCGCTGGATAGGCATACGTATGTTAATACGCCGCGCTTCGTGGGTATCAGGACCTTGGTTGCCCCAACCGCCTTAACGTAACCCCTCCTCTTAAGGGTCTCTATTATCTTGGCGTAGGTTGATGGCCTGCCTATGCCCTTCCTCTTCATCTCGGCGACAATGTCACCCTCCCTGTATGGGTATGTCGTGTGGACAGTCTTGACAGTCACCTCATCCTCATCGGTTATGGGCAGCTCCATTGATGATACTGGGAATTGGGTAACCCTTATGGTTGGGTATATGGCTAGGAAGCCCTCCTTAACTATGCCCGTTACGAATTCATCGCTCTTAGTTGATAGTACGTTGCCGTTGCGCATTAACCTGACCTCAACCTTAATCCTCCTAACGACGCCGCTGGGCATTTGGCTTGCCATGAACCTCCTGAATATTAGATCGTAGAGCATTATGTGCCTATTAGTTAACTTAAGCTTAAGCACGCCACTGACTATTAGGCTCCTCAACTCCTCGGCATCAATGGGCCTCGTAGGCCTGATGCACTCATGGGCACCCTCCTCACCTGCACCCCACTCCCTAGCCATGAACATACCTTCACCGAACCTGTTGGTTATGTAATCCTTAGCAACGTTAATACCCACCGCCGAAACCCTGGTGCTGTCCGTCCTGTGGTACGTTATTAAACCCATTTCAAACAGGTCCTGGGCAAGCCTCATAACCTCCTCAGTCCCAACCCTAAGCCTAGTGGTGGCCTCGGTTAGCATCGAATCTGTGGTGAAGGGTGGGGGTGGGTTAACCTCCTCTTCACTCTCACTAAGCTTATTGATAACCAGCCTCAACTCACCCTTGTTCTTAGCCGCATCCCTCAAGTCATGCCTAACCTTAGCCGTTTCATCACCATTAGCGGCTCTATCAAAGGAAACCTCGATGAAACTGCCATCACCGAGCCTCTTCCTAACAGTAAGCCTAATCACCTTATTCCTCCTGTACTCAATGTACCTGTCTATTATCCATTTTAATACGGGTGTCTGGACCCTACCAGCCGACATGTTTCTGTCGTTGAAGGCCCTCTGGAGGTAGGAACTGAGGCCGAAGCCAATCCACCTATCCTCAATGCGCCTAACCAGCTGCGCCTTAACCATACTGCTACTGACGCTCCTTGGGTTGGCCAGGGCGTTCATTATAGCCCTCTTAGTGACCTCGTGAAACTCAATCCTCCTTATGTCCTGAACGAAGGGCCTAAGCATGTTGTAGACGTCCCAAGCTATCTTCTCCCCCTCAGAGTCCGGGTCCGTGCCTATTAGAACTAGGTCAACCTCGGTTGCCAGGTCCCTTAACAGGTTAACAATACTCTCACTGCTAACCAGTGGTGTGTTGTCGAATGGGCATGTGGTGACTTCATCGGTGAAGGTCCTCCCGCAGGTTGGGCAACGCTTTATCGTTGAGTATATTGGTATGAAGTTGCCGTCAACCTTCAACACTGAGTAGTAGTCCCTAACATTGCTTGACACGTACCTGGCCACGTACTCGATGTCTCTGCCCGTTGATTGAGTGAACTGCTCAGTGGCTAACTCGAAGATATGCCCCTTGGTGGCCACTATGTTGAGGAGTAGGTTGCCTGAGGTAACCTCGTAAACAACCAGGTTGCCGAGTGCTCTGACGCTGGGTTTACCGAAGAAGTTTGCTATAGTCCTCGCCTTGGTGGGCGACTCAACTATTACGAGGGCTGATTTAAGTGGGTCAATCTGCCTTATGCTGGGTGGTATGTTGCCGCTCATTATCTGCCTAATCAACTCCCTCTCCTCATTAATCGTCTTAAGGAGTTCATCAACGTTAAAGTCCTCGTACTTAATGAACTGGAAGTCCACGAGCCTGTACTTCAAGTCCCTGCTTAGGCTGTTGAAGACGGCCTCATTATCCACTATAAGCACCGATAGTCCGTGCGTTATGCCCCCCAGGAACATCCTCGACGCCCTACCTGTGCCTTGGATGTAGGCTGGTGAGTCGGGTAGGATTACGTAGATTTCATTACCCACACGCTGTATGTTCACGATAGACTTGCCCATTGCCTCCTTCACGTCACCCCTGTTGAGCAACTCCTGGGCTAGCTTAACGGCATTGCTAATCACCTCAGATGCGTACTTATCAAAGCCCTGCAACTGCTCGCCGCTCTCAATGGCCTTAATCAACTGGTTAATCCTATCCTGGCTCATGGTCATTATGTTCCTGAGGCCGGCAACTGCCTTATCAATCCTCAACTTATACTCATTGGGGGCTATGACTCTGAGGGAGGAGAGGAGCATTATGTAGCGCCCTGGGTTAAACTCCTCCATTGAAAGCCTGAACTTCATTTTAGGTACGCCGGCGAACACAACGTACTTGATCCTGTGCGGTAAGTCAATACCCCTAACCAGGGCTGACCTTGAGGTTGCCAGGCCTATTAAAACTGGTATTGAACCCTCCTCAAAGCCCTCCAGGAGCTTCCTCTTAGGCTTCAGGTAAAGCCCAACGTTAACCCCATTATCGGTCAGGTACTTGGCCAACTCCTCGGCGAATTCCTTACCCATGTCGGTGGGTACGTAGATTATGCCGCCATCACCAAGCCTCCTCACCACTTCGAGGATTACGTGCTTCACGTCACCCACAGGTTTAATGTAGAGGTCCACTATGTTCCTAAGCCCCTCAGCCCTACCACCAACATCGAAGCCCAGTATCTCCCTGAATAATGCAGCGCGGGCCGTCCTCCTAACCCTGGTTAACATACCACTGACCACCAGTGAACCTATTACCCTACCCTCAAGCATCCTCCTTAGCTCACTCAACTTAGCCTCCCTCTCCCTCTGATCCCTGGCCTTGGCGGCCTCAAGGGCCTTATCAATGGCCTCCCTCGGCACCCCAAGTAGCAGTAGGAGCCTCTCAATGTTCCTACTTGAGGCCTTCATAACGCTGTCCACGTCATCAACGAAGATTAGGTTAAACCTGAACCTACCAAGCAACTCCATGCCCTTGGGTAGGAAGGCGTTTGTTATGATAAGTACGTCAAAGTCCCCGGACTTAATAGCCTTGAGGGACTCCTCCTTATCCTTATCACTCAGCAGGCCATTATAAGTAACCACCCTGATGCTACTGTTAACGGCATCCCTGTAGGACAAGGCCTTCTTATAGACCTGGTAGGCCAAGGTTGATGTCGGGAACACCATTAGGACCTTACCACCCTTGCTGACTACGTACAGTGATGCAACTATGCCGAAGGTGGTTTTACCACTACCCGTTGGTGCAACTATTGCGAAGCTCTTACCCTTAACCAACCTCCTAGCCCAAAGCCTCTGGGCACCCCACATGGATGCGCCAGTAACCCTCTTGAATAATTCACAGAACTCATTGTACTTAGCCAGGTAGTTCGACATTTCCCTAAGCCTAATCAACCTACCTGACTCATTGAGTATTTTCAACACCTCCCTGAGTGACACAGCCCTAAGCCTGCCCGTCTCAGGGAGGCAGACGTGGCATGGTAGACCGTTGCCTAGCCTATCCGAGGTGATTGGACCACCGCAGTTCGGGCACATACCGTGGTAAAGCACCAGTGGTTCCTCACTGCTGCCGCTACTACTGCTTCTCATTGCGATTCAATCCGTATTGGTTGTGGAGGATTTAAAAAGCGTTTCTTAAAAAACGCCGCACCACCCGCATGGAAGGCCGCCCTTAGGAAGGGGCTGGGGTTCTTCATTAACCAAGGCTTAACTTAAATTAATAAGCGTTTCCCCATTAAAGGCATCTAAAAGCGCCCATGAGTAACCGCACCATCTCTGCAGGTTGTTTCGAACCACTGAAGGGTAGTAACAATAAACACCGTAAAAGATCATGAAACTGAGGCAGCCCAGTTAAGCGATGAAGCATAGGGTTAAGTAATCCAGGTGCAGCTTTAAATAAATCCCCCCTATACACATACACTCCACGTGTATCATTTAGCTGATGCGGTAGTTGAACGGATGCGTAATACGATGGTGGATTTCGGCGGGTACAGGATACACTTTAGGGATAGGGAGAATGAGGCTAGGGTGTTCCTTGGTGAGGCGTTGAGGTACGCGGGCATTCGCATTGTCTATGGACCCTATGGTGCCGGGAAGACCACATTCCTCTCACTGATTAACAGCACCCTTAGGTCACTGGGTGGGGATGTATTCATTGTTTACATGAACTTTGAGGGGAGGGCACTATCAAGCATACTGGAGTCCAGTCTACCCAATGGTAGGGAGGTTGTGGAGAGGGTTCGCTCATTGTTGGGTAACGTGGATGCCTTAAAGGCGGGGATGCTGATAGCCGAGGCCTTAAAGGAGGGCATAACATATGCCATATCAAGGGTTAGGGTAATGGAGGCAAGGCGCCTGCTCATAATCATCGACAACCTTGATAAGTACCTAAAGGAGGAGAGGGGGGATGGCGAATACGTTGCGTTATCCAGCCTACTTGAATTCTTCGCCGAGGCCCACGAACACCCAGACGAGGGGGTTTGGAGCCACTTCACGGATAAACCCAAGGTTACTGTATTTGCACTAAGCGACCAAGCGGCGGTTAACGTTGCAAGGAGGCTTGGTAGTAAGGGGCTTACATCACTTTTCCTCCTCTGGAACCTGCCCAAACCAGCCTTCATAGAGGTGGTTAATGAGGTAGCTGCGTTAACGGGTAAGCGTGGCATTAACGCCGAGTTACTATGGAACCTGCTGGGTGGGAACGTGAGGATGCTTGAGGACCTCACAATTAGACACAATTGGAATGTTGAAAGGTGGCTTAGTGGCATAGTGAATGAGGTTAATGATTTAATAGGGAATGTGAATACGTTAACTAAGTTGATAGAGTACGGTAAGGGGAGGTTGAACAGCCTCGGCATTAATGAGCAGTACGTGGGTCAACCAGATGGAACAGGCCACTCTGAAACGTTCTGGGGGGAGTTTCCACTATTTAAACGATTACTTGAGGAGAATATCCTAATCAGCCTAGTGGGCGCTGAGGGTTTGAGTAACCTACCTGATGAACCGTGGATTGGCAGGTACTACGCATACCAAATCCCAGCCCACTACTGGGTTTTGAGGACTATGATTATGAGGGGGAGCATTAACGTGAAGCCTGAGGATGTGTTTAAGGAGATTGGTGAAATAAGGGTTAATTAAACTCAAGGCCCCTACGCAATGCCCCAGCCCCTTATGCCAAGTCCTTACTCTTAAGCAAATCACTGAACCTTGATATGAAGTTTTGCAGGGTTATGCTACTCGCCTTCACCACTGACGCCGATGAGTAGTGGCCCCAGGCTTTGGCATCCGTGAGTAGCCTTGCTATTGAGTCAACGGCCTCATCAACGTTAACGTAACCTAGGCCGGTGTTGCCCTCCTCAACCAAGTCACTCCACGTGCCACCACTCTTATGGACCACCACCGGTAGGCCCCTCGCCATCGCCTCGGCTACGGCTATACCCCAATGCTCATTTATGGTTGCGTGGAGGAACACCCTCCCTGAATCCATCCTCTCATTTATCAACTGCCTGGGTGCATTGGGTATCACGTAGACGTCGGCCTCCTGGTTTAGGTCCCTTGAAACCCTTAAACCAGCCCTTGAGGCTAGGTTGATGACCCTGTTCATGTACATTAACTGGGTCCTGGTTGTTGCACCACCGAATATGATGAGTTTAACTGGCCCCGCCTCCTTAAGTAGCTTGGGCATTAACTCACCCACAACCCAATGATACCTCTTCTCCTCACTGAACCTACCAAGCATGATAACCCAGTTGCCCCTCTCATCGAAGGGCCTTGGCTTGCTTACTATCTCTGTGTTGGGGGCTATTGGTGGGTTAAGCACGGTGGGCTCCTCACCGTAGACCATCTTAGCCACCCCAGCGGTCCACCTTGAGTTAGTTAGGACTAGGTCTGCATCGTTAAACGGGTTCTCCCTAATGTAGTGTGGGAGTAGCCTAGTGAACACACCCCAGTATATGTTCATCGGGAATCTACTGTACCTCTCCGTAACATAGGGGTCCTCCCCGTAGGCTAACCCGGTTCCCCTAAACCTTGGGTTAACCACGACCTCGAAGGGGAAGTGTATGTACTCTATTATGCTTAAGCCCCTGTCCCTATACTGCACTATCGGCTTATAGGTCTCCTCATCCGTGAACATTATCACGGCCTGGTACCTGTTAATAGCCTTAACCGCCGGGTACCACACGAATAACCTAGTCCAAAGCCCAAAGGCCTTAATGCCACCGAGCGGTAAGGTGACTACTGGGTACCTCGATATGTCTATGCCGTACCAATCCATATACTTACCTGGGTTGAATTTAAAGGTCCCAGTCAACACTGGGTTAAACCCAAGGTGCTCCAGGGCTAGGGCCGCTGAGGCGCATACCAACTGCCCACCTCCAGGTGACCCCCAGTAATGGTGAGTTACGAGGACGTTATTACCCACGCCACCCACCTCACATATTTCTCATCACACTGTAAACCTCATGGCGGCTACGCATTAACCCTATTAGTACCGCTAGTTGAATCCTCCATTGGGCTGGTTGACTGTGGAGTGGTAATTCACATAAACACTGGGCGAGACTCCACATACCCACTTTAACAGCATTATCCATGGGAACTGTTACGGCTGAGGGTTTTTCACTTTTATGCCGTACCTAATGAAGGACCTGCAGGGCCATTTACCCTCATGAAACATGCCGATGCGCCTATGGCCCATGGGAGGGTATTATGAGACTCCCTAGGTTAGGTAATGGTTAACCTATGGGTAATGCTTAAAAATATAGACTGTATAGGGGGTCCTTAGATTGGTATGGAATTCGGGACCCACGTGGAATACTTGGAATGGTAAGGGGGGCTAAGGCACACTTGATTAATAGGATTAGGGAGTTAAGTGATAGGGCTCGTTCAACATTAACAGGCCTAAGTCTAATAGATCCGCACACGCACCTGGGTTCATCACTATCAAGCTTGGACATACTGGCGACGCTGTATCTAACAGTTAACGCCTTTGATGAGGACCCGTTGAAGAGGGACTACATAATACTGTCAAAGGGGCACGCCGCCCCAGCCCTATACGCAATACTCTCCGAACTGGGTGTTGTTAATAAAAGCGAGTTGATGATGATCAATGAACCGTGGAGCCCACTTCAAGGCCATCCGGAGGCTAAACTACCCACGGTGCCCGTGTCAACAGGTAGCCTAGCCCAGGGGTTAAGCACCGCAGTGGGCTTAGCGAGGGGGCTATTGGCTAAGGGTGCGTCAGGCAACGTCTTCGTGGTGGTTGGGGATGGGGAGCTTGACGAGGGGCAGGCCTGGGAGGCATTAATGGATGCGGCTGAGGCTAAGTTAAGCAACCTCTACATAATAGTGGATTACAATGGCGTCCAACTGGACGGACCTGTAAGGAGGGTTAAGGCGGCACTCGTCGACATGCTTAAGGCCCTCGGATTCGCCGTAATAGAGTGTGATGGCCATGACCCAGGTGGGTTGATAGATGCCTTAATCCAGGCCCATGGGGTCAACGGCCCAAAGGTCATTATCGCAAGGACGATTAGGGGTAGGGGGGTTTCCGAGATTGAGGGTACGAGCAGGCAGAGGATACTTGACGATGGGGGTGAACCAGGCTTTGGGTCAATGAGGGATGCCGTCGGGAAGGCACTGCTTGAGGCTGGTGAAAGGTACAGGGACCTTTACGTAATCACAGCCGACGTGGGTGGTTCAACTAGGGCTATTTGGTTTAAGGAAAAGTACCCCGATAGGTACATTGACGTTGGCATAGCTGAGCAGCACATGA
>Ga0081534_100716_pt1 | contig 10361 bp, 12 predicted proteins | sample MonGeyMetagenome_FD_71019 | JGI IMG/M metagenome (GOLD analysis project Ga0081534, IMG submission 71019) | Hypoxic/sulfidic aquatic microbial communities from Monarch Geyser, Yellowstone National Park, USA - MG (SPAdes) v1 (version 2) | ecosystem: Environmental > Aquatic > Thermal springs > Hot...
ACCAGCAAGGCTCACAATAACGGTAAACACCTACGTGCCAGGGCAATACCCACCAATAACAACACCCTGGTACCTAACACCAGCCTACGGAAACACACCAACATACACGCTATTGATATTAGCAGTAATCCCATTACTAAGACGCAATAAGAAAAAGAATGAGCATGTAAAAACGTATAATATAACATAAAGGATTTAAGGTGCATTAATAACGATTTGGGGCATGGTTGTTCTAGCAATAATTACTAGAAATTCCGCGGAAAGAATTAAGGACTTTCCTGAGGTTCTTAATTCCACATTATCAATTCCCTACAAATCAATGATACTAATTGATGACTCAGACACATCAACTACCAAGAACATCGTTAGCAATTTTGCAAAAAGAAACAACAAAGAACTCCTAACATTGAGTAGCGGCGCCGTAAAGACCAGAGCAGTGGCGAGGCAAAAGGCAATTGATGCCTTCCTCGAGAACTATAACGATGAGTGGCTATTCTTTCTCGACGATGATATAATATTAGATAAAGAGTGGTGGTCTAAGGCCAGCGAGTATTTGAATGATGGCTACATCGGGGTAGTGACCGGTTTCGTAATGCATATTGAGGACTTTGTCCGGAAATATTTAGAAATACGCAAAATTGATCAGTGGACATGGTTTAAAATAAATTTTGAAGGTAGAGGATACACAGGGGACACTATGTTCAAAAGGGATGCCCTCATTAAGGTTAAGGAGACCTATGGCTCAATACCACCTTACCTCCATGAATACGAGGATGCATGGTTATTTCATAAAGTTAGATGTCTCGGCTACAAATACATAATTGTCCCAACAAACAGCTACCACCTAGGACACCACAGACTGAGCATAATATCGGCAATCAAAAACCCAATAATAGTTTATAAAATGGGGTTTAACGCAGATGGATTCACACCCAATGTATTAAGTAATTATGAATCAATTAGTGGAGCCTTCATGTTCCCAATCAGTTACTTAAATGATGCGACTAAACATGTTCGTGAATTCAAGAGAAAATATGGCGAAATAAGTAGTGTAACTTTAATGGAGCTTAGAATCCTAGGCACATACATGATTTGGCTGATGATGAGGATACTCTATGGAAGACCTGGTGATCCATGTGAAAAGTAAAGATATAAGGCTAGGGATTGTGTGCCCAATATACCTGCCTAAGTATGGAGGTAGTCCTCGTCATGCATATGAGGTCTTAAGTAGATTGATAAGGGTATTTAATGATATTTCATTACTTCCAAGCTCGGACACATTCCTAGTGCTCAATGATGAAGGTGATAAGGAGCAGGTACTGAAGGTCGCTGATCAATATAGGAAGTTGGGATTTGAGGTACCTGAAGTGTTCAATGACTTATTAGGCAAGTTCAGGATTATGAGTTACGTAGAGAAGGCACGTAATGTTATTACATTAGGCCTTAGTAAGAAATTAAGCAATGAATATTCAAGAATAAACAAAAAATTCGACATACTATTTGACCCTATATTCAATGACCTCGATATAATAATGCTTAGTAAGAAATTAAGCAATGGAAAATACGGGTTCACCCACCAGAACACTTTAACATCTAGGTACCTAATTGGCCGCCTCTGGAAGTATCTAAGGTACTCATGGCCCGCACTCTCACTCTATGGCCTAGCAATCCAGGTACCACCCTCAATAATGAATATGCACATGAAGAGGCTCATGAGGATTTATGGTAAGCCAAGGTTTGTGGCTTTGCTAAATAAGGGTCAGGTTGAGGCTTTAGGTATTGATGAATGGGGAGTTCCTTACTTCATTCTTAACCCTGCTAATGCTGTGAATCCTGAGTTACTTAATCATAGGGGTGTTGGGAAGGATGATTACCTGGTTTTTTACGCTAGAATGCACCCTGAAAAGGGAATCTTTGAACTACCTAAGATCATTAAAATACTTAGGGATGAGTATGATGGGGATGTTAAGCTTAAGGTTATGGGTGCATTCCCAAATGATGGTGTTAGGCGCGTATTCTTTGGTCTCGTGAGGAGGTATGGTGTGGAGAATAATATTGAGTATCTGGGCTTCGTTAGCGAGGAGGAAAAACATGAAATTGTTGCTAAAGCTAAAGTCCTCATTTACCCATCACATAGTGATTGGTTCCCCCTAGTGATCCTTGAGTCGTTAGCTCTTGGAACTCCTGTGGTTGCTTATGATATTCCTGGTCCTAAGTCAGTATTTAGTGATTTGCCAGGTGTGTTGTTTGTTAGGGAGTTTGATGTTAGGGGTTTTGCTTTAATGGTTGCGCATGTGCTTGAGAACTATGATTACTATCTAAGGCTTATGCATGATGAGGAATTACTGGATTTCATAAGGCTCCATACATCGTGGGATTTAGTTGCCAAGCAAGTAGTTGACTTGATTAAGAAATTTTCGGTTGAGTAAGCATTTCATGTGTTATGAATAATGGTTTATTCAACGCCTTAAATACCCTATCAAGCATAAGGTAATTAAGCAGGATAAGGTCAGTGATATTCACCCTCACGTGAGGCGCCTTATAAAGATCCAGGCGAAACCCAAGCCTCTCCCTTACAACATTGGCTAACCACTTCCCATCTAGAAAACCCCTATGCGCTCTGCAATACTCATCCCTAAATAGACACAGAACCTTATACCCCAAATCACGCCTAAACAGGTAAAATGGCTTAACCCATGAAAAACGTGTATCTAAAAGCATAATTAATGCCGTGTTAGCACGAAGACCGTAATAATTGATCACAGGCTTTGTCGTTAAGTTAGCATAGTGATAGCCGGACTTTATGGGTATGTAGGCGGTTCTATAACCTTTATTCCATAATATTAATCCTAGCAGGACATCGTCTAAGTATAGGAATGTTTCATCTATGAATGGTTTCCCTTCTGGGCTTACTTTCCTAACAATTTCAGTATTAATAATCATATATGCACCACTTGCAAAGGTTACATAGTGAGATTTATTTATACCTGGACACTCATACTCAAATATACCTCCACAGATGTTTCCAAAAATCCAATGATCAGTACCATAACCGCCTGCAGTGCATATCCTTTCACTATTGCCATGGTAAATTAAGCCATTTGCGGCGGCTAGCTTTTCATCGCCTTCCATGTAATCAATCAATTCCCTCAGCGAGTTTGGCTCTAGAATTAGGTCGTTGTTTAGGAAGGCTACATACTTTGTCCCTGGATCTCTTGCTTCCCAGCCTAGGTTCATGCCTCCTGCATAGCCCCTATTCGCATCACTCCTAACGAACTTAACCCTAACACTGCTTGGCTTTCTCTCCTCAACGAATTTCCTAATCCTCTCGAAACTACCGTCGCTGGATGCGTTATCAACAATGACAACCTCGTAATCATCGAAGTCGAGACTTAAGGCTGACTCTATAGACCTCAGGGCTATGTCAATGAAGCTTGAGCTGTTATAATTGAGCCAAATCAGTGAAGCCCTAATCATCAAGGCAGAATTTAGGTGCTACTTTTAAGGAATTCGTGTAATAATGGTTTCGATGGGTGTTGTTGCCGTAATTGTGTCTCATGATCCTGAGTTAGACAGATTTGAGCTAGTCCTTGATCGGGTCTCTGGGCAGGTTGGTCGCGTCATCATTGTTAATAATGGTTCTAGGAGCGAGGGTGTTTTGAGGGGGTTGTGTGGTGGTGTTGGTAATTGTGACTTCGTTGAGGTTGGCTTCAACTCTGGGGGTTACCTATGCTCTGAGGGTTGGCATTAACTACGCAATTAAGTATGGGCCGGATTGGTTGTTGCTCCTCGATGATGATGCCGTGCTTAAGATGGATTGCGAGGGCTGCGAATACGACATAATACTAAATGATTATGAGCATGTTAAGTTATTCAGGGAAGTTGTTTTTGAATATCATGCATATGCTGTTCATAGGCCTATTGCTGAGCTTATTAACACAATGAGTAAGGACTTTAACTGTCAAACAATAAATGAGGACTTCTAAGGAAATTCTTCAGTGATTACTCAAGGGATCAACTAGGCTTAATAAGGTGTGTAAAGAGGGGTTAACAATGAGGCCATCTACATTACTAGGTATTGCGTTAGACTTTAAGGAGAATTTAATACACACAGTTAAGGGTAACTTAACATTAGATGCCGTCCTGGCAAATTTGTTAGTGAGAATGCGAATGTTTAAGTCATTAGTCGTAGGCAATAATTTTGCCATTAAGTTGCCTGGTAATATAAGGATCTTTATTAATGATGCAGCCACGTTAAGTATAAACATTCCTGATCATTACATACGTAGGGAGTATATGAGACATCCTGATTATGTGCCAAGTAAAGGTTGGATTGTTCTCGATATTGGCGCCTATGTCGGCATATACTCACTATAGGTATCTAAACTTATTGATGATGATTTCGTGGTAGCCTTTGAGCCAAACCCGCTGGCATTTAGATGGCTAATTAATAATATTAAGTTAAACAATGCGACCAATATTAAGGCATTGCCTTATGCACTAGGTGATGATATTGGAAAGCAGAAATTGTATATTGCAGGTGAAAATGTTGAGGCATCATCATTAATAGTAAATCACATAGTGAATAATCCAATTGGTAAATATTTAATAGCTGGTGAATATGTAGTGCCTGTGGTTACATTAGATTATATAATTAATAGATCTATGAAAATTATTGGTAAATCTATCAACTATATTGATCTTGCTAAGATTGACGTTGAAGGTTATGAAATGAAGGTATTAAAAGGTGCTGAGGAAACGCTACATGAATAAGCTTTGCAATTATGCAATATAACAATTTATAGATCTCATAATATTTATCTACATAACCTTTCTCAAGTTTGCAAAGCTCATAAACCTCATAAGGTTTTATTAATGCATCATTAAATAAATCTTTATAGTTAGAAGTGGATAATGTATACTTAGCTTCTAATTCTTGAAGCTTAACTATGAATTTTAGATAATTATTTTTAGAGGCATTTTTAATTATTAACTCATGATCATTTATGGCTCTCCTTAAATTATAAAATAATCTACGTAATCTATCAATCTCATTAAATGGGATCGATGTATTGTAATTGTGTATCCTATATCTTGTTAATCTTCTTGCTGTATGATAAAGTAATCCACACTCACTAGCGATTGTAGGTATTGCTGCTTCAACGCTGATTTCTATATCTTTTAGGTGCTTTATCTTGCTCTTTATGCACTCCGCTCTTATGGACATTAAGCTTACTGTGGAGACGGCACCATAGTAGTGAAGTAGGTATCTGATGTGGCTTAAGTTATTTGGGTTAATAATTATATCCTTATGTGGTGTAATTTTCTCTAAGCCCAATATTATTTGCCGATACTTTGGATTACTAGGCTGTATTAGCTCACCTTTATCATTAATGTACTTACGTGAATCGTGAAAGAATGAAACTGCATTATATTTGTTAAATATTTGCCCAATCCAATTAAGCTTATCCTGCTCAAACTCATCGTCATCCTCGAGAAATGCTATTATATCACCCTTAGTTTCTTCCACTGCTGCAGCAATTTGTTCACCGTAACGTTTAGTATCAATGAAGATTTCCCTAAATCCGTGCTTTTTAATGAAATCATCAATATCTAAATCATGGAAGTTTTTAGCAACTATAACCTCATAATCCTTAAAACTCTGGTTAACAATGCTCCTTAATGCACTTAAGAGAAATCCTCGCCTATTATATGCTACTACTACAACGGAGATTAATGGTTTCATCATCATTCACTTTGTAATATCCTCTTTAATTGCTTTCTCGAATTTGTCTGTAACCCTGTCCCATGTCCATTGCTTTGCAGTCTCTAGACCGCCTTGAATTAATTTATCCCTAAGTCTTTGGTCATTTAAGATCTTTATTACTGCCTCGGCAATTGCTGCTGGATCTCCGGGTGGTACAATCAGTGAATTATAGCCATCAACTGCGTAATCCCTAATGCCGCCGCAGTCCGTGGTTACGACCGCAGTACCGCTGGCCATGGCTTCAAGCGGAGGTAAACCAAAACCTTCCTTGTATGATGTGAATATGAAGACGTCGGAGCTTGAGTATAGCTTGGCCAGTGTTTCATCATCAACGTTGCTAAATATCGTGTATCTGAACTCAGGCTTTACCTCCTTAAATAGCTTATCAATGGTTTTCCTATCACCAACTAGAATCGCATGTATTGGTTGCTTCTTATTGACTAGATTTAGGGCCCTTATAGCTACATCACCGCCCTTAAATCTTTCGTCTCTGATTATTGCCATAATGATGGGTTTGCCGTTAGAATCAATAATTCTTGTTCTCCTTGGGTAGAAGGTGTTTAGGTCAACGCCAACGCCTGTGACCGTTACCCTAGCTTCCTTGTTATAGTTGAGGATTATGTTCCTCGTGTATGTTGAGTTCGCAAGGAAGTGGAATGGTAGGCGTAGGGTGGTCTCAAAGAGTCTCAGCCCATAGATGCCATCGGCTTCCTGAACGAGTTCATGGAAGTCCTGCATGAAGTAGAGGGGTTTGCTTACACTGCTTAGCCATACTGAGAGGGCTGTTGGGTACCAGGTGGCTATGGCTACGTCAACTCCATGTTCAATTATCGCTTCAGCCAATACCTTAATAAGATCGGTATGAAGCCCTAGCCTCCTCATTAGGGCTGCAACGTCGAAGTAGCTGGCATTTATTTTCCTAGCTTTGGCGTGTCTAAGTAGTTTGTATGTTTTAATGCCTAGGCTGAGTATTCTCGGTGGGCTCACGTAGTGTATGGGGACCTTAACCTTAAACCATGAGTGATCACCGCCAAGTGCGATTATTCTAATGTTGTAACCCCTCTCATGAAGTCTATTGGCAACTTCAAAAATCGCCCTAACACCACCAGCTAAACCTGTTCCATACATTGCAAAGGCAATTTTCACAGGATTTTCACAGGTATATGGCTTTTAAAATAAAACCGTTAGTAAGGATGAGAATATGGCATGGTACGAACTCATAAAAGCCTTCAAGGTGTTGTCTGATTGCAGCTTATAACCCTGAGTTGATAGGAGATTACCTCATAGTTGATTCTTTACTGGCATCAATATTAGTAATTAACATATAGCCCATGATGCATCGCGTGGCCGTTATGGTAATGCTTATTTGTTTGTTGTTTCCTTAGTTTTTGATGACTGTTGTTGTTGGTTTTAACTGGCTTGGCTGGCATGATCATGCTGTTGGTGTTATTGTTGATGGTGAGTTGGTTTTTGCCAGTGAGGAGGAGAGGTGGACAAGGCACAAACATGCACCAAATGAACTATCAATAAACGCTTTGAAACAAGCCTTTCTTTTCCTGAAGAGGAAATACGGGATAAAACCAAGAGATATAGACGCATATGCAATAAACATGGACTTAAAGCTCTTTCCACTAAATATTAGGCGTAGCTTAGTGGCGTCAATGTCTGAGAATTTGATTACTAAGGGTGTTAATCTTGGCTTGTTCCAGGGTGGTCTCATTGGTAAGGGTCTTGGTGCTTTGAGGCTTGGTTTTCTTTATCTTCGTGGTGATTATCTTGATCTTGTTCGTAGGTTTGTTAGGTTTGTGGCTCACTTGATTGGTGAGGATGTTCCCGATAACACTAGGATAATTCCTGTTGTTCATCATCTTACTCATGCTGCTTCGGCTTATTACTTCAGTGGTTTCAATAACGCGACCGTCTTGACTGTAGATGGCAGTGGTGAGTTTGAGGCCACTGTTGTTTGGAGAGTAAAGAATGGTGAGTTTGAGAAGGTGGCCTCAATACCCACTGTCTACGGTTCTCTTGGTCTTTTGTATGATGAGGTTAGTGTCAAGATTGGTTATGACTATCTCGAGGGTCCTGGTAAGGTCATGGGCTTAGCGCCTTATGGTAAAGCAAGTAAGTATTATGAGAAGTTAAAGTCATTCATAAGGTTCGATGATAAGGATTATCCATTCAGGTTTGATGTTTCTGGTAGGTGGAGGGTTAAGGATCCTGCTGATTATATTTTGCCCTATAGATTCATCGCGGATTCCCTCTATCCTAACGATAGGGTTCCCTGGAGTCCTCATGGTGATTTGCATCCTGATGCGATTGACCTTGCTTGGGCTGTTCAGGCTGTGACTGAGGAGGTTATGCTTCACCTAGCCAAGTGGGCTAGGGAGCATACGGGTGAGGACAAGCTTGGTCTCGCTGGTGGTGTTGCCTTGAATGCTAAGGCTAACATGGTGATTCACTACTCCAAGTTATTCAACGACATCTTCATATTCCCGGCAGCCAATGATGCTGGAACACCAATTGGTGCCGCTGCATGGGTTTATGAGCACGTACTTGGCGGAAAGATGAAGAGGCAGAGGCTCAAGGCTGTTTACCTTGGTCCTGAGTATGGTGATGATGAGGTTAGGAGGGTTGTTGAGAGGGGTGGTTGGAACGCGAGGTACATTGGTGATGATGTTAATGAGGTCGTTGACCTTGTGGTCAAGGGTTTTGTTGTTGCCTGGTTCCAGGGTAGGGCTGAGCTTGGGCCAAGAGCACTCGGTAACCGCTCAATAATTGCCGACCCTAGGAGGAGGGATATGTGGGGTGTTGTGAATAGGATTAAGGGTCGTGAGTGGTGGAGGCCACTGGCACCATCACTCCTAGAGGAGGATGCTGGCAAATACTTCATAGAACCAGTCCCGCACCAATTCATGATCTTGATGTACAAGTACAGGCCGGAAATGTGCGAGGTTGTCCCAGCCGTATGCCACGTAGACCAAACAGCAAGACCACAAACCGTTAGTAAGGACGAAAACAAGACATGGTACGAACTCATAAAGGCATTCAAGGACGAGACGGGTGAAGGAATCATATTGAACACAAGCTTTAACTTGGCAGGAGAACCACTTGTTGAGACCCCAACAGACGCAATAAGAAGCTACGCACTAGGAGCATTCAAAGCCATATACATACAAGGATACCTAATACAAAAATAATAAGAGGTAGATAACTCAATGAGAGCTTTCCACAGACTCAGGACCCTCCTATTGAGTAGGAAATTGTTCCGTAATTGGCTACCTGCCGGCATTAGGTACTATTTAATTAAAGTCGGTCTTCTTCGTGTTGGTGGTATTGAGGTTGTTTGCCGAGATGGCTCTAAGGGCTTAATCCCAGCGAGGGCTTATGGCGTCTTGGTTAATGATTATTACGACGGTTATGCCACAGGTTACAACTGCGTGGAGAGTGTTGCCACCTACATGAATAAGGTGCGAGTGCCTATTGAAGAGACTAGGCTGAGGGGTTCCTTGGGGATTGCTGTTAAGAATGGCTGGGTTTACGATATGGTAGGCAGGTTTTGGCTTAGGGATAATGTGAGGTTTAGGCATACGTATAGGTCTATCCTTGAGGTTTTCGACTACGGTGAGTATGAACCATTGAGTGTTGAGGGTAGGGTTGTTGTTGATGTCGGTGCCTTTGTTGGTGATTCAGCCATCTACTTCGCCCTAAAGGGTGCTAGGAGGGTAATAGCCATTGAGCCCCCATCCTAGTGCCTTTGCCGAAATGCTTGATAACATTAAATTAAATAACCTTGAGGATGTGGTTGTTCCGGTTAATGCTGGCTTAGCGAGTAGGCCAGGTAAGGTATGCGTTGAGGATTCTGACGTCAGCGATACCCTTGTTATATACCACAGGCCTGGTGATTGCCCTAACGCCGTCCCAGCGGTAACGCTTAGTAAGTTGATGGATAGGTTCGGTATTGGTCCCGATGACGCCGTTCTCAAGATGGATTGCGAAGGTTGCGAGTTTGACGTAATACTTAGTGATTATGAGCACGTTAGGTTATTCAGGGAGTTAATCTTTGAATACCACTCGTACACCGTTAACAGGCCGGTGGATGACTTACTGAGTATGTTAAGCACGGACTATAAGTGCGAAATGAGAGGCAACAATAAACAAGGAATCATGCATTGCGTTAGAGAATAATCAATGCAATTATTCATGGTTGCATTATTGATTGTAGTGTGTTCCATTCTGTTTTTGCTACGTTTTCCCACGTGTACTTCCTTGTGAATTCCACGGCTTCCCTGCCCAATTCTCTCCATGCACCACTCTCCAACGTCTCGATTGCCATCCTCGTCATCTCCTCGATATCTAACGGTTTCGTCTTTATCACAGCCCTCGTATCCGCGTAGTTAAACCTTATTGCCGGTATTGCGTAGGCAATCACAGGCGTCCCGCAGGAGAGTGCCTCTAGGACGCTTAGTGGGAATGCGTCGAGCCTAGTTGGGTATATCACCAACTTCGACTGGGCCAGCAACCTCATAGCCTCATCGCGAGGTACATTGAACCTAAACTCAACATTACCGGCAATACCCAACTCACTAGCCATTTC
>Ga0081534_100717_pt1 | contig 10359 bp, 10 predicted proteins | sample MonGeyMetagenome_FD_71019 | JGI IMG/M metagenome (GOLD analysis project Ga0081534, IMG submission 71019) | Hypoxic/sulfidic aquatic microbial communities from Monarch Geyser, Yellowstone National Park, USA - MG (SPAdes) v1 (version 2) | ecosystem: Environmental > Aquatic > Thermal springs > Hot...
GAGCCCCGCGCCCCACCCTCGGAGCATCATTGGTCCGTTCCCCACGGGGCTATTGGTTGGTCTCCATAGTGGCTTCTTGGGTTTGTTGATGGCGATTAGTTTGTGTATGGTGTGTGGGTAGGCCAGTCTGTATTAATCACCTTGAGCCAATGCTTGTTGAGGCCGCCCATATTCACCATCCCACATGCGGTTATGTTGGGCCGTAATGCTTAAAGGCTGGTTGTTGTGGGGCGTTGTTGGGTGGTGTTGTGGTTGCATTAAAGTACGTAATCATCGGCATCGTGGTCATTGCCGCCGTTGTTGCCGCTGCCCTAGTCCTACTACCACCAACACACAGAGCATCAATGCAGTACGTTGGCTCACCAAATGGCTATGAAGCATTTGCACCAAGCAGTCAAACAATAAACTACAATGGGCACACTGACCCCGTAGGCACTTTAATACTACCCAACGGAACAACACTAACTAATGCAATATGGAATGGGCAATACGCAGGTACAATAATTCAGAATCATAACCAAATAATTCAGTTGAATAGCCAATTCGTTGGTCAAACTGACCCAGTGAATAATCAACCATACGTACCCTTACAGGACTTCTACGTGATCAAGGGACAGGTACCAATTCAACAGGCAACATTAAACGGACAAACATACTACGTGATAGAGGCTAATAAAATAAATCCAGGAGACATTGCAGGATTCTACACATACCAAGGATGGGTACCTAACTTTGTAGCAGCAATAAACACACCAGGAACATATGCAGCAGGACTACCAGGAAACTCACCAGTATTCCAATGGACAAACACAACAGGAACAGTAGCATACCAAACAATGCTATATGAACACTATTATCCATATTTAAACGGGAGATCTGTAGTAATATTACCTAACAAAACATTAATCTCATATGGCACAACAGATAACCCTTCTGGTTCGGCCATTTCCTTTGCTTCTCCATCTCAGCCATATAATTTATCCAGCTGATTTTTTAGCAATCTTTAGGATATACTTACTATATAAGGTACTCCATATGTTACTATAACCCAATCTAAATACATAAATCCTGACCCTCCTCCTGATCCTGCCGAAACAAACAAATAAGGAGTTCCAATATATACGCTTATATCGTCTTGTAAAGGATGTATAGTAATAGATTGCGATTGTGAAGGACTATTATATTTTTCTTTAAATCCAAAAGTTCCAGGTACAAAATTGCTATTTACATCACTATAAGTAAACTTATTATAGTTATATAAAGCCACTTGATAATTTACAGGTTGATTAAACGCCGTATTATATGCGTTTATGTATGATTGTGCAAATAAAGATCCACATTCTCCCGTAAGTAGACAAAGGAAATATGCAGGTGGCATTGGTGGTATTGCGTATGCACTTCCCCCATTCCATTTATATTGTTCTAAGGCAAGAGAGTAATTGAAAATATTACCATTCATTAAGAAAGATATACTCATATTATTTTCTGCCTGGAACCAGTTATACAACCAAAACACACCATATTGGGAATACTGTGGATTCTTTTGTTGATTTGGTGGCATAAAGACAAAATACTTCGATCCTTCATGTGGTGCTTACCAAAACCCAACCACCCAAAATCAGCAACAAACCCTGGGCGCGTACTTGATGTACCACTGGCGTAACTCCTCGTGGCGAGGAGACCAGTAGTGCTCGACTAGGACCCTAAACTCACTGGGTGGTGCCCTGCCCTGCAGGGTGTTGACTATTGACTCGGGCACTCCCTGGCTTATCATGAATGTGGCGAAGAACTTACGCAACTCATACAACTCAAACTCCCTACTCAGGATCTGCCTAGCCACGTCCTTGATCTCCCTACGCAACCTGGATTGGTCAAACGGGATTAGCCTGAGCTTGGTCTTTTCAATCACGTCTTTGCCAAACAAGTTGCTCGCCTCCCACATCTTTGTCATCCTCCCAACCCAGGACTCTCTGTGCGGGAAGTACACGGACTTAACCCAGTCCAGGAGCTCGGGCCTGAGGAATGTAATAAATGCCCTCTTAGTCTCGGTGATTTTTCCTATGTGTACCACACCGTGCTCAAGGTTCAAGCCATCAATGGTTAGTAGGAATGGCTCTAGTGGATCAAGCAATAGTGGCTCAACAACGCATAAGAAGACCCTCACGCACAGTAAGACCGTAACAGTTACTAACACGACAACCACGGTGACAATCACGAAGACTTATACACAGGTAGTGACGCAGACTTATGTTATAAACCACTACATCGAGTACTACCTCTACCCAACGTTGAAGTGAGTCTTCACCCTCAAGAACATAGGCTACGAACAAGCGCCAGGGTACCACGGTGTTGGCAACCAGCTGGTGTTCACGCCAGGTGGCTTTGGTGGGAGTGGTATTTTTGTCCCCGTGTACAGTCAGGAGGCAATATACGCCCTCAACATTGCACCCACTACAAAGCCTGTGATAACGGGTTGGTATGTGGGAGAGGACGAGTGAGTCATTAAGCCCACCGAGCCTGGCCAGCCAGTCGGTGGGCGAGTTTTTATCGGGCGTGCAGGAGGTAGTGAACACGATAAGGCACTCGGTAAAGTACACGCTGACCAACACGACGACGATTATTAATAATACAATACCAATCACGAAGTGGAGGACGAAGTACATCAAGCAACCAGGGAGCAACAACACAGGCCCGACGAATTCGTCATCGCCACAGCCACCAGTAGTACCAGAGTCCTGGATCACCTTCTGGAAGGCTGGTCCTGGAGGCGTTGGTGGAACCACTGTCACGAACTACGGCCCAGGCGGTGTGAAAGTAATCTACAAGCCATCAGTATTCGGCCCACTACCGCCAATAACACTACCGCCAGGACTGCTACCGCCAGGCGTGAACTCGCCGCCGGGCTTCCACAACAAGTTCATCCACAGTGGTGCATTGGCTGGTGTGCCGATAAACGGTGCACCACCGAGCATACCAATTGGTGGCGCGCCCGATGTTGCCGGTAGTGTCGGTGTACAATACTCAACGGGCTAGAGAATGGGTTGGGGACGATTTTGGGGTTGATCCCCTTCTAATGCCGTAATAAGCACCCAACCCCTCAAAATTAAAACCAAAACCAATTCTTTTTTCTTTTTCCTTTAATCATGGTTTGAACATGGGCGTTGGGCACATTGTATTATTCACGGGGCTTGGCCACGAGACAACACCACCGCAAGTACCACTTGTGAAGACGTAGGCGTGGTTCACGGACTCCGCAGTAATAGTGTAGGACCTCCCCACAGTGTATATTGGGAGGACGCCCACCGGAGCCGGCACCCAACTGGTTCCATTCCAGTAGTACAACGCGAGGTACACAAGTGTTGTGCCATTACCCAACACTGCCTGTGCATAATTCCCGTAGCCACCTAGCACAAGTTCCGTGCTAACCACGGGCTCAATCACGGCATTACCCACTGGCTAGGAGTCATACCAGGTAATGCCCTCGCCGTCTAGAGAGTAGCCGAAGTAGGCGTAACCGTTCTTAATAACCATGACTAGCCAGGCACAGGTGGCGTTAATATAATACGTGCCCTTTACATGAAGTAGTGTCTTGTTCATCCATACGTTGGAGCCGTAATATGGTTGAGTGAGTTGCCCATTGCTCAACCATGGACCATACATGTCCTGTATCCACAGTCCGTTACTTAGTAGGGCGTTTAGTTGTATTGAGTAGCCATTGCTTGTGTCAATGCCCTCTATACAATAGTAGCCTGCTATTGCAGTCGTCTCGGGCCCATTGTAGGCCAAGCTGGCTGGTTGGTTTGCGACCGGTTGTGGTAGGGATAGCGGTGGTTGGGGTAGTGGGGGTGAGTGGTAGTACCTGTAGATCGCGTTGATCAGGGCTGAGTGATAGTACATGTGGATCGCGATGATCAGGGCTGAGATGAGTAAGTGCCCGTAGATCGAGGTGGCCAGGGCTAGGATGAGTATGACGTAGAAGGCAATCTTCAGGGCGTCAATGCCACTGTCGGCCACGGCTTACCACCCCTGGGTTAGGAACTTGAGCCATGCTTGTAGCCACTCCCACGCTGTTTTTAACGCGTTCAATGTACAAACTGCGTATGTCTTGAACTCGCCTGTGCAGAATGCCTCTTTTGAGCAGGCGATGTACCTGTAGTACTCGATGGTGTAGTGTATTGTAACGGGGGTTGTCTTGATTGTTCTTGATCGTTAGTGTTATTACTACTAGGGCTAGTCCTATTATGAGTAGGGGTGTGTCTTGTGTGTTTGCCATATATTTATATTATTACTAGTCTCCAGCTGTTTATAAAACAGACTATCGTGTGGCATGTGATAACCACCAGCTGGTGGGTGGCTCTAATTAAGCCCCACGCGTGGTGGGTGACTACTCGCTTTGGTGATTAACTTACACGTGGAGCGTCACGGGCACCAGCTGGTGCCCAACACATGGCATACTTATTAAACCTCAATGGGAAAGGGCACTTGATCTAAATTGAAAAGCCCTTAGATAACGCTATAGCCTTCAAGTATTCCAACTGATTACCCCCCTTAACGTTGTATGCATAATTGGGCAAACCGATCACGTTGTTGAGGGCGCTATAATCCATGGATTGCAAAGAATTCGTAATAACGCTGTTCACAGCCTTTTGCGCTTGTCTCGCCAATGCACCGCCAGACAAAACCCTGCTAGCGTACCACTTACCGAATGCGTCCTTAGACTCCATGTATTGCATCTGTAGTGGGACGCATTGGTCAGGGTTTTGTACTATGCTTATGCTAGCTAGGAAGTTGCAGAATCCCACGGCTTGGTTTTTATAGTACTTTCTTGCTATTGCTCCTAGTCGTGTTATCTCTACAGGCCCCATAACTAGTTCACTTTATGCAGAGAAGGTATTTAAATTTTTTCTCTACATTGTGCGTTGTTTATAAACAGGTTTCATAGAATGTTAGTAAGTGGCGAATTTACAAACAATCACCACAAACCATAAAGAACGATAAAAAGTCTCTAATTAAGGCACGCGTTGGGCGTGTGCCTACACCACGCGTGGTATGACTCACGAGCCACATGCCAACCCCTAATTAACCCACAGGCAGGAACAATCATGGTGAGTCCTGCCCACTTTGGTGTAACGAGTACGCGTGGTGTGACTGGCACGTTTTGGTGGTCATATCTCGCGTGGTGGTTTTTAAACGCCCGGGCGAGTGATGCTCGCGCCCACGCCCTAATTAACCACCAAGCCCATTGTGGCAAAACCCACGTGGTGAAAGGCACTCGCTTTAGCGTATGCAATTTGCGTGGCGATTGGGGTACCGCACTGGCGGAGTACATGCGCGTCCAACCCCACTACCTATTCCTATTAATTAAATTATAGGAAATTAACAACAAACTCTAGGTGCAAACCTCAAGTACCAACCCCTAAGCTCCTCATGCCTAGGACTCCAGTAGTGCTCAACCAAAACCCTGAACTCGCTTGGTAGTGCCTTGCTATGTAGTGTGTTCGCAACGTTCTCCGGCATGCTCATCTGCGTGTGAATGGCTCGTGGGGCTCGAGATCTGTGGGGTTAATACTGCCTTCGGTGTTTTCGATAAGAACATTGATCAAGATAAAAGGAGACTATTAAGCTTGTCCTTGAGAGCAAACGGGGGCAGAGGTGATGAAGAGACGGGGTTAAATAATAATGAAGAGGAGGAAAAACTATGGCGAAGATATTCCAGATTCCTTAAATAATCAAATCACCATTTATTATTGCCTCGCACACCTCCCTCGCCCTCTTCGGTCCTTCCGCGTTTATTCTATCGGCTATTTCCTCGTAGACCGTGTTCACGGTGCCTGTGGCATAGCGAAATGCCTAATATTATGTGGCTTGAATAATGGGGTTTTGTGGTGAGAATTCATAGCCAGTGTAATTGTGTAATGATAATAAGGACGTGTAGTGAGGGTTAGTCAGGGAGGCGGTTAGGCTCGGCGCCGATGAGGCGCGATGCGAAGGCAATAAACTAATAGTAACATGGAGCAGGGAAGAGGAACCACCATGCAGCTTGAAGTGCCTGGTGATGCAGACTATGGGTGGTTTAGAAAACTAGAAGTATCTGAGGTTAGGTACGAGGATTTGCTAAGCGAAGCCTATTCGCACTACCTAAAGTACCTAAAATTGACTTAAAGATAAGATGAAGTAATATTTAATTGGACTCACGGATGAGTTCGTATGTGCTGCGCTATGGCTGATTTAAGGAGTAAGGTTCCAGAGATTCAAGATCGCTGGCTAAAATTTGTAAAGGATCCTTACTACAGGATGCAAGCTGAAAGTCTTGGGACTGTAATTAATCTTCTTACTGAGCTTATGTACATTGAGCCTGGTCAATTCATCCTGGAGTTCCTTCAGAATGCTGAAGATGCTTTAATGGAAGCTGGTAGGAAAGGATACTTCAAGGTTGAGCTTTATGGAGATAAAGTTATCATAAGTAATAATGGTAAGTCGTTTGATGAGAAGGATCTTGAGAGTTTATGTGCTATCGCAAGTAGGAAGAAGCCTGCACTTGGATATAAAGGCTTCATAGGTATTGGATGGAAGTCTGTGTACAAAGTCTCTAATCATGTAGAGGTATGTTCAGCTGGAGCATGCTTTGAGTTTAATGAGGAGTTCTGGAAGAAACCTGAGGCGCAAGAGATTTTGAAGAAGTACGATTTGAAGCCGGATGGAGTCTTATGGCAAGCAACACCAATACTGATTGAACCAACAGAGGCCTTGCCAAAAGACGAAACCCGCTTCACCATATACCTCAAGGACCCGTCCCTAAGCATCGAAATCGCTAAAGTGCTTGATGAATTGAAGCCTCCAATATTTCTATTCCTAGATCACGTAAGCAGCATTACAATCAGTGATCATGTAAACAACAAACATAAGAGCATAAGCTGGTTTGTAGAAAAAGAGGAGATGTTCAACGATGTAAAGGTAAGGGTTGTAACGGTTCACGTTTCTGAGAAGGGAGGTACCCCTACATGGAACAAGTTCTTGGTGTTTAAGAAGGAGTTTGAGGTACCTGAATACGTTAAGAAAGATCCTGTGAGCGTAACGGCTAAGAGAGGAGATGTTGTGAAGAGGGAAGTGGCAATAGCCTTCGAGTTAGATCCTAACACGGGCGATTTAAGACCTATTGAGGAAGCCAGGTTTTGGTTAATGTACTCATTCCTACCGTTAACAGAGGTTAGAACAGGTCTTAAGTTCCTTATTCAAGCAGACTTCATTGTTCACCCTGGTAGAAGGTACATAAATGTTGGTGCTAAGTGGAATCACTGGATGATGCAATGCTTAGCAGAACTTTTGAAAAACATCATCAATTACGTTAGAAATGAGTTCAAGAAATCGTACCTGGCAGCCTTTGACTACAGACCTGTGGGTGACGAGATCTGGTACAAGCTTATAGAACCATACATAGTCAAGACAATAAAGGAAGTTCTTGAGGACCCTACAGTTCTATGTTACAAAGGGCATGAAGTTAGGTTGAGTCAGGTAGCGAAAGCTTCTGAGGAGGTTTACGAGCTTATTAAGTATAGGCTTTTCGATGAGGAGGACCTCAAGTATATTTATGGTGTTGAGAAGCACATTCTAGATCGAGAGTTTAAATTGCGTGAGGTAGACGAGAATAGGGTGTCTAAGTTAACCTTAGTAGATCTTCTTAATGAAAATCTGCTTAGGGCTTTGATGAGTAGGGGTTTGGATAAGGCTATAATATTCCTAAGCAAAGTCTATGAGCTAGCTCGTGGAAAAGGCATTTATATACCGCCCGAGAAACGCTTCATTGTAACATCTTCCGGGGGGCTAAAGCTTGCTAGTAATGTGTATATTCCTAAGATGCCGGAGCGCGTTATTGAGATTAGCAGTAAGTTCCCTGAAGTAGACACATACCTCAAGTCTCTAGACTTTGTTCATGAGGAGATGACTAAACTTGTTGGTGAAGAGGTTCTTAAGTGGCTTGGCGTTAAAGAAGTTAGTTTGAAGGAAATTGCTGAGAAAATAATCTTGAACCAAATTGTTACGAGAAATCCACCACCAAATAAAGAGAGGTTGCTTGCCGCCACACTCTTGGTTAAGCAGGCAGGTATAGTCGTTACTGAGCCTATATGGGTATTAACGAAGGATGGAGGTATTGAAAAGTCAGATAATGTTTGGAATCCAGAACTCTTTATAGGTTTTGAGGACGTTGCAAAACTTTTAGGAGTTAAGCTGCTTGATATTGACGCTTACACGAAGTATGACGGTGATGTTGAGGGTTGGAGAGGATTCTTTGGAAAGGTTGTGTTGGGCTATGGACCACTATACGAATGCTTTTATTACACCAGTCCTCCGCGCTGTGATTTACACAAGTATGTTCAGGGTCTTATCAACAAGGTTAAAGAAGCTTTGGAGGAGAGAGTCTCCATTGACAATAACATAAAGTTTGTTAGACTTCTACACAGATTGTGGCGGCATTCATCTTTAGCTCAATGGGGCAAGGTTAGGGTAAAGCTTGTTACGGATGAAGATAGCTTTGCGTACTCAGACCAGTTACTGCTACATGATATTTATGGTGCTACTGAGCAGTGGTTTAAGTGGAAAGCTATGGGCTTCACTATAGGACCCTTCGTAAGCCCGAGATATCTTGAGAAACCTGAAGAGGCACCTTATTGGAAAAAATTCTTTGTTGATGTCCTAGGTGTTAAGGAGAGCGCCAGTAGTGAAGAAATTGAGAGATTCGCTGAATGGTTTACTGAGATAAGGCTTAGTGGGAAGGGGTACAGGATTGTTGGTAAGGGTGATGGATGTGATTTCAAGGTTAATGTAAGTGGGGAGGTGATATGTGTAGAGGTTAAGGGACGAAGGGCGAGCATTGATGAGCTAGATGTTGAGTTGACAGAGAACGAGGTAAAGACCGCGCTGGAGCTGAGAAGTAGGTACTGGCTTGCAATAGTCGAGAGCATACCCAATAGCCCGAGACTGTGGATCCTAAAGGATCTAACAGGATTAATCGCTAGGATTAAGATCTACGGTGAGAATATTAAGAAGCACGGTGAGTTGTGGAATGAGTGAGTAAAAAGCTTATTTCAAGTTCTTAAAGCAATTAATGACTTGGTGAATAAGTATCTGGCTGAGGGCTCTGTAGAGGAGACTGTATCATTATACTACATCGTTGTACACGGTTTTGATGTAGCACGTCAGTACATAATGCTAAAGTTCAGCTTCTTAAGCTCCCTAACGCTTATGTAATATCCCCCTCACCCTTCGCAACGACTCTCCTCAGCTTCAATTCCTCTACAGATATTTTAAAGTAGAACACTGTGCAATAACCATCTCCATCCATGTATATGAACTTATACTCCTCAAAACGAAATCTCCTATCCAAGCCCCTCTCGAGAAGGCTGAGAACTCACTAAAGTCATTAACTCCCTTCTTGAGAGACTCAACCTTCTAACAACGTTGTTAAGAGTAGCTTGAGTCTCACTACCTGTAACATATGCTTGCATAGGAGCTCCTTCTTATCTCTCAGAATTGCGGATGTCTTATCCTAAGTAACACTGTGTATCCTTAATCTCCCCAGCTTTTTGATGTAATTCGGATTCCTCTTCTTGAGGTAGTAAGCTAGCTGAAGGCCTCTAGGAGGCGTGATTCCCACACTAGGCAACATAAAGCTTCTAAGCAGAATAAGTTGATGTTAGATGAACTCACGTTGTTCATTTCTAAGTTTATGTAAATAATTTAAACTGGTTGGAAGGGGATGAAACAGGATGAATTATGCTCATGTACTTAAACCTCGGTTTAGACTTGACATTAAAAATGTAGCCAAACAAACCACGGTCAAACCGCCAGCAACACCGCCTAAGATAGCACTGACGATGTCAAACCAACTCATTAAGCCATCACTCACCATGCCTTTTAAAGGCACTGCGCGTCGGCAAAAATCAAGCAGCAAACCCTAGGCGCATGCCTTAAATACCACCTCCTCAGCTCCTCGTGCCTTGGGCCCCAGTGGTGCTTGAAGGGGTTGTGGTTTCGAGACCTTTTCGGTGGCTTGGGCCTAGTTGTTGATGCTGTTGGGTTCGTTGATGTTTTGGGCCGTGGGTGGCTTGCGTGAAGTCGTGCATTTCGGCCTGCAAATCAATAGGCAACGTTTAAATATAACCAATCAATGCCATGTTAAATGGGTTCTGGTGTTGATTTGTTTAGGGGTTTTAATGAGGTTGAGGTTGGTGAGGTTAGTGAGGTTCTTCGTAGGTGTGTTGGTTGTGGTAGGTTTGTTCTCATTGGGCCACCGAGGAGTGGTAAGACGTTTTTCAGGGAGAATTACCTAGAGAAATACCTAAAGGAGAGGCTGGGTGTTGG
>Ga0081534_100718_pt1 | contig 10342 bp, 12 predicted proteins | sample MonGeyMetagenome_FD_71019 | JGI IMG/M metagenome (GOLD analysis project Ga0081534, IMG submission 71019) | Hypoxic/sulfidic aquatic microbial communities from Monarch Geyser, Yellowstone National Park, USA - MG (SPAdes) v1 (version 2) | ecosystem: Environmental > Aquatic > Thermal springs > Hot...
GTCGCTTCCAAGCGCCCTAGCGGCCTTGATCGCCTCTTCAAGTACGTAGACCCCGAGGTCTACCGAGAAGACGTCCTTGTATAGGCCTGAGAGCATCATGGGAAGCCTTGACCTCAGCTGCGCCGAGTCAGCGCCGCCTGAGGAGAGGGCCTTCACCAGCAGGTCAGGCTCTAGGCCAAGGCGTAGGAGCGCCTGCGAGGCCTCGGCCAATATTGCCGTGTTCGCAAGGAGGATCGCGGTGCTGAGCAGCTTAATTGTCGTGGCAGCCTCATGAGAGCCCACGTAAATGGGGTTTCCGACGTCCCTAAGGAAGGCCAGGGAGCTATTGTAAACCTCTACGGGTCCTCCTACGTAAAGCGTTAAGGTGCCTGTCTCAGCGTTAGCTGGGCCGCCCTCCATCATTGCCGTCAGGTACCTCAAGTTCATTGAGGCAGCCTTGGACGCGGCTGCCTTGGCGTCATCAAGGCCCACCGTGGTCATATTTATTATAACTCCCTTGCTTCCCATAATCTCATCTAACACTCCTAAGAGCTCACGAGCTGTGGGAAGCGTCACGAGGACGTAATCGGCTTCTCTTGCCTCAGGGAGGGCAGCAGGCCTGAAGCCTGTGATGTCAGCAAGTAGCTCATAGGACCTAGGGGATACGTCATAACCTAGCACGGAGTAGCCCTTCTTTACGAGGTTCTTGACGATCCCCCTTCCCATCCTGCCGAGGCCAATCACAAAGACCTTGGTCACTCTATTCGCCTGACGTTAGGGTCCTTTCCTTAAATAATAGCTTTAATCCAAGTCGGCGATGTACGGCTACTTTGTTTAAAGCGTGAACGAGCAAGGCTTCAAAGGGGCTTGTCCCCTGTCCGGTGATAAGCCATGGACAGGTACCCGGTAGTGCTCGCGATAGACGCGACCAGCTGCGACAAGAGGATAATATTGTTATCAGAAGAGCTCTCGCAGGCGCTTTCGGGCTTCAAGGTAGGGCTGCCCACGCTCATATCATGCGGTACGGCGTTCCTTAAGGACCTCAGGGACGCCGTCGGCGACGCGCTCATAATAGCTGACCTAAAGCTGGCCGACATAGGGGACATAATGGTAAGGACGACATCGCTGGTCAAGGACTACGTTGACGCCGTCATAGCTCACGCCTTTGTTGGAAGGAGGGGAGGACTTGACGTTCTTTCAGAGGAGCTTAGCAGGTGGGACGTCAAGCTGATCTTGGTAGCCTCTATGAGCCATCCGGGCTCCCAGGAGTTCTACGACGCTATAACTGATAGGGTCATCGGGCTGGCGAGGGACCTCAACGCGTGGGGGGTTGTGGCGCCGGCTACAAGGCCTGACGTGATAAGGGTCATAAGGGACAGGCTGAGGGACGTGAAGATCTTCTCACCAGGCGTTGGCGTCCAGGGCGCGAGGCCAGGCGAGGCGCTCTGCGCCGGGGCAGACTATGAGATAGTTGGCCGCACTATTCTTGAGGCCAGCGACCCCCTCGCCGCCGCTAAGTCGGTGGGCGAGGAGGCCCTGGGGGCGATGAAGAGGTGTCAGAGGGCCTGACGAGCATAGTGACCAGGTCCCTTATAGAATCGGGCGCGTTGCTCTTCGGGGAGTTCAGGCTGGCCTCAGGCGCCATAAGTCACGTCTACGTGGACCTGAGGAGGGTCCTGGGGTCCCCTAGGCACTTCAGAACTCTGTCAACGCTCCTGACCAGCGAGGTCGTAAAGGCTGGCATCGATGATAACACTGTCGTAGTGGGCGTGGCGACAGGCGGCATAGCGTGGGCTACTGCAGTCTCGCTCTCGCTGGGCCTCCCGCTGGCCTATGTAAGGCCCCCTAAGGGCCACGGCACAGAAAAGGTCGTGGAGGGAGCGGAGGTCAGCAGGCGCAGAGCCATCGTGATAGACGACGTGGCAACTACCGGCGGGAGCCTGGCGTCATCAGTTAACTCGTTGCTGTCCCTGGGGGCCTCGCAGGTCACCGCTGTGGTCCTTGTAGATAGGGAACAGGGCGCGTCAGAGGCGCTTGCTAAGCTGGGCGTTCAGCTAAGGAGGGTCACCACCTTACGTGAGGTGCTCGTCGAAGCAGTAAGGCTCGGAGCTGTCAGTGAGCCAAAGGCGAACATGGTAAGCGAGGAGCTCTGGGGGAGGCCTCTGAGGTAGAGAGGCGGCAGGAAGGCCTCGGAACTGTGGTCTCCCCTTAATGTTACGCTTGGCACATGCTAGGGCTCAGAGCTATGAGCGGCCCTTGGCGCCCTCGCCTCGAAGGAGCCCGCTAGTCTAATAATGCCTGGCTCCAACTTACTGGAGGGCTTTTGGGCTGGAGAGGACGTGACGTAGTAGATGTCAGGGACTTTTCACGTGAAGAACTTGAGGAGCTCTTTGAGGTCGCTGACTTAATGGACAAGGAGCTGGCCCAGGGCTCCGTCAGAAAGAGGCTTGAGGGTAAGGTGATAGCGCTGGCCTTCTTCGAGCCCTCCACCAGGACCAGGATGAGCTTTGAGTCGGCCGCTAAGAGGCTAGGCGCTGAGACCATAGGGTTTACGTCGGAGGAAGCCATAAGCGTCTCCAAGGGGGAGTCCTTCGTTGACACGATCAGGATGCTGGACTCATACTCAGACCTAATAGTGCTCAGGCACAGGTACGAGGGCGCGGCCCTGCTCGCGGCGGAGGTCGCCTCGGTCCCAGTCATAAATGGCGGTGATGGGAGGCAACACCATCCCACGCAGGCGATGCTTGACCTCTATACGGTTAGGAGGATCTTCGGGACCATTGACGGGCTCAGCTACCTGGTCCTCGGTGACCTCAAGTACGCTAGGACCGTTGCAAGCCTCCTCCGCGCCCTTGCCAAGTTTAGGCCTGAGGCTGTCATGCTCTCATCACCGCCCGAGCTGAGGCTGAGGGATGAGCTCAAGAGGGAGCTGGAGGAGGCAGGGCTCAAGCTTGAGGAGGTCCCCCTTGAAGAAGGCCTCAGGAGAGCTGACGTAATTTACGTAACGAGGATCCAGAAGGAGAGGTTCCCTGACCCGCAGGAGTATGAGAAGGTCAGGGGCAGCTATAGGATAACAAGGAGGCTGCTCGAGTCGCTCGCTAAGAAGGGCGCTAAGGTCCTTCACCCGTTGCCCAGGGTTGACGAGCTGGCGCCGGACGTAGACTCGACAGACTTTCAGGCCTACTTCATTCAGGCCAGGCTAGGGGTTCCTCTGCGCATGGCCCTCCTAAGCCTCGTGCTAGGGGGTGATTGACGTGGGGGCCGCTAAGGAAGGGAGGATGCTCCTGGTCACCAAGATAAAGGACGGCACGGTCATAGACCACATACCTGCAGGCCGCGCACTGACTGTGCTGAGGATACTCGGCATAAGGGGTGACGAGGGCCTGAGGGTAGCCGTCGTAATGAACGTTGAGAGCACCAGGATGGGCAGGAAGGACATAGTGAAGCTTGAGAACTTCTACCCAAGGTTTGAGGACATAACGAAGATAGCCCTGATAGCGCCGACTGCCACCGTGAACAGGGTCAAGGACTACGCGGTCGTTGAGAAGAGGCCCGTTGAGGTGCCGCCAGTGATAGAGGGCCTGCTGACCTGCCCCAATCCAACTTGTATAACCAGGAGGCCCTCAGAGCCCGTCAAGAGCAGGTTCATCGTGGTCGGTCGGTCGCCGCTGAGGCTCAGGTGCTACTACTGCGGCTCTGAGATAGACGAGGCAACGGTCCTCAAGGAGCTGGCCTCGGTGTGATGGCATGGAGGCCTCCGTATGTGGCCGCCTGGTTGACCCGAGGGGGTTTCTTGGAGAGGGCTGCGTTAACGTTGAGGATGGCGTAATCAAGTCTATAGGCAGGTCGCCCAGCGGCGATCAGGTCTACAGCTTCTACGCGGAGAACGTCTTCGTGACCCCAGGCCTCATAGACCTTCACGTGCACCTGAGAGGGCTCGACCTGTCCTACAAGGAGGACGAGGAGAGCGGGACCAAGGCCGCACTGTCGTCAGGCGTAACGCTCGTAGTCGACATGCCTAACACGAGGCCTAGGCTCGCCACCCCTGAGGCCCTGAGGCTAAAGCTTGAGGCCCTGAGGGAGCGCTCTTACGTCGATTACGGCGTCTACGCAGGCGTCCCGGACTCCGAGGCCTTGGTCGATAAGTTGGCCTCAATGCCGATAGCCGGCTTCAAGATTTACCCAGAGGACATGGACTTAAGGGCTTCATCGGTGTCTAGGGTGCTCAGCACGGGCGCCCTCGTAGTCCTTCACCCTGAGCTCCCAGAGGCCGAGAGGGTCGGCTGGGGCGAGAACGCGGAGAGGGGCGAGGCGAGGGGGTGTTGGCTCGAGGGCGCTAGCGTACATCTCTTATCTACCTATGGACCCCTTAAGAGGCTTCACGTCACGCACGTGTCATGCCCAGGCACGCTGAGGGTCGCGAAGTCTTACGGCGCCACGACGGACACTACTCCTCATCACGTGCTGTACGATTACAGCCATGAGGGCTGCCACTTCAAGGTCAACCCTCCGCTGCGTGACCCTGTCACCAGGTCGTTAATGCTCAGGGAGCTCATAAATGGAGGCATCGACGCCTTAGCCAGCGACCACGCGCCGCACTCCCCGCGTGAGAAGGACTCATGGGCCTACTGCCCTCCTGGCATACCATGGCTTGGCCTCTGGCCGCCTCTGCTTCTAGGCTTAGTGAGGTCAGGCGCCCTGAAGCTTACCGAGTTCCTAAGGCTCACGTCGCTAGGGCCCGCGGGGATACTTGGCCTGGACCACCTCTACGGGCTCCTTGAGGTCAATTACAGGGCCAACCTAGTCGTGATAGATCTCAACGGCTGGGGAAGGTTCTCGGGAACCTATAGCAAGGCCCGCTACCTGCACGCGTTCATGGAGGGCCTTCAGGCGACAATCAGGGCTGTCTTTGTGGGCGGCGAGCTGGCCGCAGAGGAGGGAGAGGTCCTATTAAGGCCTCCTGTGCTAAACCCATTTGAGGGTCGCGAGCTTGGTCGACCTGAGCGTTGACGTGGCTGGCCTCAGATTGACCCACCCAGTCATGAACGCCAGCGGTATCATGGGCGAGACCCCTGACGGCCTCATGGCCATAGCGAGGGCCGGCGTCAGCGCCCTCGTGACCAAGTCCTACACTCCAAAGCCCAGGGAGCCCTATCCCATGCCTAGGGTCGTGCACGTTGAGTACGGCGCCCTTAACGCGGTCGGGTTGGCCAACCCAGGCGTGGAGGGGCTTAAGGGTCACATGAAACTTCTCAGGCAGCTCGGCATACCCATAGTGGTCAGCGTCGCCGGCTCCTTGCCAAACGACTTCGCTGAGGTTGCGTCTGTCGCAGAGGAGGAGGGCGCATCGGCAGTGGAGCTCAACCTGAGCTGCCCTCATGTAGAGAGGATGGGCCTTGACATAGGCATGGACCCCCGCCTCAGCGCCGAGGTCACAAAGGCTGTAGCCTCTGTCATCAGGGTGCCCGTTATAGCCAAGCTGGGGATCTCGGACAACATGCTGAGGACGGCTGAGGCCGTGCTAAGCGCTGGCGCCAGGGCGCTGACACTCATAAACACGGTGAGGGCCATGAAAGTCAACGTGTACACCATGAGGCCGGTGCTAGGTCATGGCATCGGGGGACTCTCAGGGCCTGCCATACATCCAATAGCAGTGAGGGCTGTCTATGAGGTCTACAAGGAGCTGAGGCCCGACATAATAGGGGTCGGAGGCGTTGAGAGCTGGGAGGACGCCGTTGAGCTTATGCTTGTGGGTGCCAGGGCCGTTCAGGTCGGAACCGCCCTAGTCAGGAAGGGCCTGCAGGTGGTGGGCGAGATCAAGAGGGGCATTAAGGAGTACCTTGAATACATGGGCTTAAGAGGGGTGAGCGAGCTAGTGGGCGCTGCCCTTAAGGCTTGATCACGGCCCTGCCCACGAGCCTGCCGTTCAGGGCATCCTCATAGGCCTCGTTGATCTGGTCAAGCCTATACGTCCTGTAGAAGGGCCTTATGGCGCCCTCGCCTATCAGCTTAATGGCCTCCTCGAACTCGCGTTTCGTGTACGCGGCGGTCCCTGTAATCTTCAGCTCCCTCATAACTATGAAGGCGGGCCTCTCTAAAGCTATGGGCTCACCTGTGATGTTGCCTATTAGGACCAGCGTCCCCCTCTCCCTAAGGGAAAGCATGCTGTCGTTTATGGTTGGTCCCGTTTGTCCCTAGGCGCTCATCCTCATTAGCTTATGTTCGCTCGTCGCGCCTAGGGACCTCCACCTCGCCCACGCCCCACGGGCTATCGGCGTGAGCTCATGGGCGGCCGTCGGGCCCAACGGCACGGGGCCCCCATCTACGGCAACCACAACCCTCAGGCGGCTTGGGGCATGGCCCCCATCGCCGCCGAGGGCCCTCAGGAGGAGGTTGTAGCATGCAACCACGTCCCTGTGCCAAGTCTCACCTCCCTTAGAGCAGACGCCGTGCCTGTTCCTGCCATAGACTATCTCAGCCCCATGTATTGGACATACCCTGGACGTGTTCCTGGGGTCAACGTAGACCACCGGCACTCCGTACTCCCTTGCCTTCTCCTCTATGGCCCTCTGTACCCCCTTGAAGGCCGCCTGGAATACCCTGTGCCTGAGCTGCGGGTTCTTAATGCGCTCAATCATGTGACTGGCAGGCTCCTTTCCAAGCCTCTCAAGGACTATGGCCGCCTGCCTCCTGGCGGCCTCCCTTACTATCAGCGTTGCGAGCTTCCACCTTACCTCCCTCTTCAGCAACCTCTCGTTGTTGCTTAGCCTCCTGAAAACCCTCCTCGCTGGCCTGCTGCCCGGGCCGTAGACCCTGTCGTACCTCTCCTGAACCCTCTTCCTCCTGTAGTAGTAGCCCAGGGTCACCTTGCTCAGGTTAGTCTCAAAAAGGTAGACAATTCCGTCTATGAGGACGGCCTCGGCGTCCTCATTTACGTCGACCGTTATGTAACCCTTCGGCCTGTACTCGCTGACCTCCTTCTTGAAGGTTAAATAGAATACCAGCCTCCTCTCCTTGTGGTCCAGCTTGACCCTGGCCTCCGATGCCAACCTCCAGCCCCTGTTAACGTACCTCAGGTAGTGCTTGTTGAGCTCAACGGATACCCTGACCCTGCCCCTGTGAGTTGCCATGCTTATCGACGTTAGGCCCTCGGCCCTCCACAAATGGTCGTCTAGCCATATGCTAACGCCCCTGACCTCAGGGTAAGCCTTCCTGGCTTTGCCCATCTTCCTTAGCCTAAGGAACGAGTGGGCCCTCTCCGCGGCGTCCTGACAGGCCGTGTAGGCGTAGTGAGAGGGCAACTGAGAGTACAGAGACCTTACCTCGCGGTACTTCTCTGCCTTAAGCCTAGTGAACTTAGTTATGCCGTTATTTACAGCATATAGGACAAGCTGCTCAACCATGTTCCTGTACATGCCCTCTAGCTCCACGAGGGCCCTGAAGGTCCTCCTGGGCAACGGCGCAGACCTGACGATGACAGTCCTAGTAACCTCACTCGTGCTCTTCAACCTCCTTCAGCAGTTTCTTAAACCCCTCAACAAGCATCCTCTTCCTACGGCTCCTCACCCCGTAGAGCCTCCCAGCGAAGGAGCTCACGACCTCCACCAGGTCCTCAAGGAGCTCCTGGTGGGAGTCCTTGGGCTCCTCCCCCAGGACCGCCTCAACCCTGACGCCGTACTGCCTGAGGAAGTACTCAAGGTACTCGAGGCCGAACCTAGTTAGTCTATCCCTGTACGCCACCACGATCACGTCAACCTGCCTGTTGACGACGTAGTCGAGGAGCTTCAGTAAGCCTCGCCTATCAGCTTTCAGCCCGCTCGCAATATCGCTCAGCACGTCAATGACTTTGTAGCCCTTGGAGGAGCAGTACTGAGTCAGGTACTGGATCTGCCCCTCCAGGTCGCCCCTCTGGGAGGGGCTTACCCGTGCGTATATGACCGCCCTGACCTCCTTGCTAATGGGCAGGCCCTCGGCAATCCTCCTGACCTCGCTCTCAGGTATCCTGTACTTGCCGCCGGCCGTCCTGACGGCCCTGATCTTGCCCTCCCTGACCCACCTGGCCAGGGTAGGATAGCTGATGCCGAGCCTCTGGCAGACCTCCTTAGGCCTCAGCAGCCTCTCCGTTGCTGACACAAATAATAAAAACAAAACCAGAGCTTATAAACTTAACTATCAATCATAAGCAATGAAACAGTCCCTCATCCTTGTAGAAGCTGAAGCTCGTGACGGGCTTCACACCAAGGCCCTCCAGCAGCCTGGCCTTCTCGGGCGACCTTGAGAACCCGTAGACATGGGCCCCCAGAACCTTGACCAGGTACTGGACGCCGTGGATTCCGGTCCCTCCCGTGGCGCCTGTCACCAGAACCCTGTCGCCAGGCCTCACGCCGGCTACCTTAGAGGCGTGGATAAACGTGGCGATGCCGCAGGCTGCGGCAGCATACTGCTCGGGCTCTCCGCCTTGGAGGGGCACAAGGTTCCACCTGGGTACGAACACGTACTCGGCGTAGCCGCCCGGCTTCCCCTCGCCCAGTATCGTGTAACCCTGACAGAAGTTCTCGTTATCCGTCGACCTGCACTCAGGCGGGACTAGGCCGGGGTAAACGGCGACGGGCCTGCCGTCCTGGTCAACCCCTACCACCTCGTGACCCAGTATTAGGGGGTCCTGAGGTTCCTGAAGCCCCCGCGCCACACAACGATGTCTCTGCCGCAGAGGCCCGTGGCAACGACGCGGACCGGGACCTCGTCATTGGAGGGCGATAGGTCCACTTCCCTTATGACAAAGGGCCTCCTGAACTCCTCAAGCACAGCGGCCCTGAACTTCAATAGGGCCAGCCCTCTTGACATGGCGTGAAAAGGTTAATAAGTTGCAGTGTTACCGACCTCATGGGCGAGGGAAGGCGGGGTAGGGCAGCGGGGTAGGGCAGCCTGGTAGCCCGCGGGGCTCATAACCCCGAGGTCGGTGGTTCAAATCCACCCCCCGCTACTACCCTCGCCCGCTACATTATCAAGTCCTTCTCATGCTGATGAATTCGTGGGCCTACCATAGGAGGTAGCGTCGAGTCAAACGGCCAGGGTTGAGCCCTCTAGAAGCCTCCTCACGGCCTTCACGAACTCCTCGTAGAGCTCGTCGTCAAACGCTACCAATACTACCTTAGCGGGTGGCGGGCCATTAAGATCTATGAAGGCCCTTACCTCATCAACCATGGCGTTGGAGGCTACGCTGTATGGAACCCCTCCGACGCCGGTCCCCATGCCCGGGAACGCTACAGAGGATATATTGAGCTCCCTAGAGAGCTTAAGTGAGGCCCTGACGGCCAACCTTACGTTATCCTCGTTGGTCCTTGAGGCCGGGTAGCGCATAGTAGGCGCATGTATAACATATTTGGCCTTCAGCCTCCCAGCGGAGGTCACAATAGCGTTCCCTATGTCGACAGGAGCCTTTGCCATGGCCTCCTGCTCAATTGAGGTCCCGCCCTTCCTCTTGATAGCGCCAGCGACGCCTCCGCCCATTATCATGAATGAGTTGGCAGGGTTGACGATAGCATCGACCACCTCCTCCGTTATGTCGCCCTGTTTGACGACTATTTCAACCCCTTTGTAGTTGAATGCGAGCAACGCTCAGGCCTGACGTAAAAACTACAGGGCCTTCTTAAAACCCTATCAGGATTAGGGACTTCAGCTGGCGCTGACCTCCAGCTTCTCTATTACGTCAGTGGCGCCGGACTTTACCTCCTCCAGCTTATCAAGTATTTCGTAGAGGTTGTTCATGCTTGTTGGCATGAACTTGACGTGGCCCTTAAGGGCCTTGTAAGCGCTCTGACTAAGCGTGTCATCCCTTACAATGACGGCCGAGGCCCCGAGCTCTAGTATGCCCTCTACGGCAGCCTCCTCGCCAAACTCAGGGGCCGGGTTCTCGTACTGTTCAACGACCTTCTGCTCCTCATCTATTATGGCCAGGATGTCCGCGCTCTTCAATGGCATCAGGACAAAGTCCTGCGACCCGTAAAATACCGCAATCCGCAAACCCTTGCATCTCCAGAGAGCCTTTGAAGGTCCCCAGGGTATTTAAGTGGAGATGAACTACGTCAGGCCCTCAAGCCTCATGACGTCACAGAGGCTTTCTACCTTGTGCGCCCTAAGCCTTTTGAGCTCGGACTCGTCGACGGGCACCTCAACGTCGCCCTTTACTAGGTAAACCCTGTCTATGCCAGCTGACCTGTAGGCCTTTACGTCATTCATGGTGTCACCGACGGCGAAGACCTCCTTAGGGGATAGGTCGGCTAGCTCCAGCGCCAGCAGTACGGGTTCAGGGTCTGGCTTGCCGCGATCCACGTCATCTCCTGCCACAAGAACGTCGGGCTTC
>Ga0081534_100719_pt1 | contig 10333 bp, 9 predicted proteins | sample MonGeyMetagenome_FD_71019 | JGI IMG/M metagenome (GOLD analysis project Ga0081534, IMG submission 71019) | Hypoxic/sulfidic aquatic microbial communities from Monarch Geyser, Yellowstone National Park, USA - MG (SPAdes) v1 (version 2) | ecosystem: Environmental > Aquatic > Thermal springs > Hot...
GGCTACGTTGGGGTTACATTATTCAACGGGTCAATGGGGGACTGGAGTGATGTTAAGTACGATACACCGCTGGTCATGGATGTCGACACACCCGAGGACCTTGATAAGGCTAAGCGGCTATGCGGCGTATTACTGCGGAGTAATCATCATAGCATTTAAAGTTAATTTAACTAATGAGCATATAAGGGGGTAGTTTCGGTTTTCATGATTATTCGTAGGGTTTGTTACCATTGGTGATGAAGCGATGGGTTTATTAACCCATTTCCAACATCCTTAACCGGTTACCCTGGGTTTCCGAGACCCGCAGAGGCTAGGAACCCCTGGCGACAGGGAGGGAGCCACTGCGGTGAGCGGCCCCAGGGAGACCGCCGAGAAGGAGACAGTGGAGGCACCAAGCCTCCACCACCTCCAGAGAGACGGCTAGGCTTACGTTTAAATAACAAGCTTAACCTAGTTAAACTTAAATGAGCGCCATTGAGGCTGTTGAGCTTAGGAAGAGGTTCATAAGCTACGAGAGGGTTGGCTTGATTAAGAGGAGGAAGACTGTTGTGAACGCCTTGAACGGAGTCTCCCTGAATGTTAAGTGGGGTGAGGTCTATGGGTTGCTGGGGCCTAATGGTGCTGGTAAGACGACTACCGTTAAGATACTGTCCACACTCCTAATACCGGACTCCGGGTTCGCAAGGATTAACGGTCTCGACGTGGTTAAGGAGGCTAGGAGGGTTAGGGGTATTATTGGCCTTGTCCTTTACCCGGATAAGGGCTTCTACTCAAGGCTAAGTGGCTTCGAGAACTTAGTCTACTTCGGCAGACTCTATGGGTTAAGTAGGAGTAAGGCTGAGGAGAGGGCTAGGGAACTGCTTAAGTTGGTTAACCTAGACTGGGCCGCCAATAGGCTCTATGAGGAGTATAGCCTAGGCATGAGGGCTAGGTTATCCATAGCCAGGGCCCTCATACACGACCCACCCGTGATCTTCCTCGATGAACCAACCATAGGCCTAGACCCAGTCTCCTCAAGGGCCATTAGGGACCTCATTAAGGGGCTTAAGAAAGAGGGTAGGGCTATACTGCTGACGAGCCACAACCTCTGGGAGGTTGAGGAGGTTTGCGATAGGGTTGGTATAATAAGCTCAGGTAGAGTTCTCATGGAGGGTTCACCTAGGGATATTAAGGATAGGCTAGGTTTAAGGTACACCATTGAGGTTGAGGTTGAGGGGGACTCGAGGGGTAGGGTTATTAGGGTTGAGACCACCGACCCAGTCACTGAGCTTAAGAGGATTATGAGTGAGGTTGAGGGTAGTGGGCTTAGGATAGGTAGGATAAGGGTTAGTGAACCATCCCTAGAGGAGGCCTATGTAAGGGTGGTTTCAGGGTGAGGCCGAGGGATCGGTTAAGCCTACTCTGGGACATAATGCTCAACGAGTTCAAGATAATCGCCAGGGAGCCGGGTGGATTAGCCATACTGCTGCTAATGCCCTACCTGGTGGCTGGTGGGATGGCCTTCATGGCCTCCTTCTTCACCAGAATTAGCGGCATCTGTTTCGTAAGGGAATTCATAGGCTTCGAGGTGGTGATGGTGTCCATGATAATGGTTCAAACGGGGGCTAGGTTCATAAGCGAGGAGAGGAGTGGGGGTAGGCTTGAACACCTTATAGCAACCCCAACGAGCATGTACATGATACTCTTCGCCACATCAATGGTTATGGTCATGGTTAACCTAAGCGCCTACCTAGTGGCCTCCCTACCTGTGGTGTACGGGGTGTTTGGCGTAATAGGCCTATTGAGGCTGATACCAACCCTTGTAATCATATTCATCGGGTTAATGCCCCTTTACGGCATTGGCCTAGCCCTAGCTGGCATTGTAGTTAGGCTTAGGGATGTTGATGCACTGATGAATGTCATAATGGCACTGCTTAGCGTACTCTCGGGGGCCACTTACCCAATATACATCCTACCCAAATGGGTTGACGCGGTGGTGGTGGCCTTACCCATGTATCAAATGTACCAAACGGCGCTGGGCATAGTCATGGGCAGCGGCATCACGGGCCTAATCTACGGCCTAGCCGCATCCACGGTGGCCTACCTAGCCCTAGGTGTGTTCACCTATGGTAGGGTTGAGAGGAGTATGCTTAAAGGTGGTGTTAAGTAGGATTGCCCTCGAGTTTCAGAGGGGGGTTAGGCTACTCTTCTCCAAGCCCGCCGAGAACGTAGCCTTCGTAATCTCTGCACCACTCTGGCTAGCCTTCTTCATACTGACGCTTAGGGGCTATGGCGTGGTTAGGCTTAGCCAAACTGACCTCCAATTACTCCTATGGGTGGCCTACGCCTTCACGCTGTACTCAACCTGGCTGTGGGGGTTTGGGCACGGCATAATGGATGAGGGTTACGACGGAGTCCTCGAGTATGTGCTAGCCGGTGGGGAGGGCTTGCTAACCCACTTCACGGGCTGGGGCCTAGCCTTAATAACGTATGAGCTAATGGACCTAGCCGTAATAGCCGCCAGCTTCACCATATTGTTCAACACACCGGTGAGGTTAATTAACCCAATGCTCTTCGCAGTTTCAATACTCCTAGTAACCCTGGAGTTACTCTTCACCTCCGTCATCTACTCCATGCTTGTGATTAGGCTTAGGTCAAATTGGGTGGTGACCAACATAGCCCAGTTCATACTCCCAACCCTAGGTGGTTTAATACCGGGGGAGGTTAACGGCTACATTAAGTCAATCAACAGGTACTCGCCGCTGGCCTACCCAGTGGTCCTCATGAGGGAGTCGGCGTTGGGCATTAACGAAATCAACATACCCCTACCAGTGCAACTGCTATACTCAGTCATCATAATAGTCATCCTAGCCCTACTAACCTGGCTAACAGTCACGTTAACTACGATTAGGCTTAGGACGAATGGGCAGCTAGGCCTATACTAAACATAATTAAGCTACCCAGCTAATGACCCAGGAACCTGGCCCACATGAGTTAACGCTTTAGATCGAGGGAACGGTTAAGGGTTGTGGTTAGGTTCAGGTTCAGCAATGGGGTAACCGTGGAGTTGATTAAGGGTGACATAACTGAGGTAGAGGCCGACGCAATAGTTAATGCAGCAAACCAGTACCTTGAGCATGGGGGTGGTGTGGCTGGGGCTATAGTGAGGAAGGGTGGCTACGTTATACAGGAGGAATCCAGGGAGTGGGTTAGGAGGCATGGCCCAGTCCCAGTGGGTGGGGTCGCGGTCACCGGGGCTGGTAGGCTTAAGGCTAAGTACGTGATACACGCCGTCGGCCCAAGGTGGGGTGTAGATGACCCAAACCTACTGCGTGATGCCGTGGTTAACTCGCTTAGGAAGGCTGAGGAACTGAACCTAACCAGCATAGCCCTACCCGCAATATCAACGGGGATCTTCGGGTTTCCCTACGATAAGGCGGCTGAGCTAATGGCCGACGCCATCAAGTCCATGGCTAATTCGCTTAGGTCTGTTAGGAGGATTATAGTGTGTCTCTACGGTGATGAGGCCTACAGAACCTTCACCGAGGTCTTCAATAAGACGCTTGGCCCAGTATCCCAGGTGAGCCAGTGAGGGTTAAATAAAGGCGAGGCCCATTTAAACAGTGGAGTTTTTCGTGGGTACATCAGGCTGGCTCTACGACTGGAATGAAGACTCATCACTGGACTGGTACGTGAGGTACTCAGGGCTTAACGCCATTGAGTTGAACGCCTCATTCTACAGGTTCCCCTTCAGGAACCAGGTACTGTCCTGGGTTCGTAAGGGGTCAAGCCTACGCTGGTCCATTAAGGTGCATAGGTACATAACCCACGTTAAGAGGTTAAGGGAAGATGCCTTGGATACTTGGCGTAGGTTTAGGGAGTTGTTCACACCCCTTGACCAATACGTGGACTTCTACCTATTCCAACTACCACCAGGATTCAGGTTCAGTGATGAGAATGTTGAGAGGATTAGGCTCTTCGCCAGGGAGAGTGGCCTTGGGTGGAGGTTTGCCGTGGAGTTTAGGGACAATTCATGGTTCAGAAACGAGGTAATGGATGCTATTAAGGGGTTGGGCGTAACCGTGGTCTCGGTTGATGAACCTGGGGTGACCTGGATCACATCCACCAACGGCGTGGTTTACCTTAGGCTACACGGTAGGGCGAACTGGTACTGGTATAATTACAGTGATGAGGAGCTTAGAGAGTTGATCAACAGGGTTATGAAACTGAACCCGGTTAAGGTTTACGTCTTCTTTAATAATGATCACTGGATGCTTGAGAACGCCAGGACAACCTTTAGGATGCTTAGTGAAGTCTTGAGGCAAAGCAGATAGTGTATAATTTTTCAGAGTTCTACGGTGCTGATCCAGGATCCTCACGACTCATGGTAGAGGTGCTGGTGAAACCACTGTGAGGGAAATCTCCTTACCTTAACGGGAACCTGTATCCTCAGGGCAGGGAGAAGGTCAGTAATACGGCCAGTATGAATCGAAGATGATGACCTCGCCGTTAAGCCCTATTGCAATGTCACTCTCAAGCCTAACCCCAAATTTACCAGGCAGATAAATGCCAGGCTCTATAGTGAACACGGAACCCCTTGGCAGTGGCTTATCGTAGTCACCACTTATGTAGGGTTCCTCGTGGACCTCAAGCCCCAACCCATGCCCAGTCCTATGTATGAAGTAGTCCCCGTAACCATTCCTTTCAATCACACCCCTGGCCACTGAGTCTATGAATGCCCCGGTTAACCCAGGCTTAACCGCCCTAATCGCCTCATCGTGGGCCTCCTTAACTAACCCATAGATCCTGTTGAACTCAGCCGTTGGCTCGCCAAGCGTAAATGTCCTCGTTAAGTCGCCGTAGTAGTCATTGTAAGTTGCCGTCGCGTCAACGACTATTACATCACCTTGTTGAATACGCCTATTTCCAGGTAGCCAGTGTGGTATTGCTGAGTTTGGGCCTGATTGAACAAGCACATCCCCGGGCTCAGCCCCAGCCTCGGCTATTGCATTACTAATCACCCTAGCCAGCCAAGTCTCAGTGACCCCAGCCTTAATGGCCTCCCTGGCAGCCCTAAGCCCCTCCTCAATAGCCCTAACCGCAGCCTTTATGCTGCCTAACTCGTCCTCATCCTTAACAATCCTCATGCCTGCTAGAACTGGGTCAATGTCTTCATCCCTGAACCTACCCAACACACTCCTAAGCACCCAAAGGTTCCTGATCGGCGCATTACCCTCAAACCCAACAACCCTAACCCCACCACAACCTGAAGTAGCCCTCCTAATGGCTCCCAAGGGCCCCTCCTGGTCGAGGTAGGTTAGGTAGGGTAGACCTGTGGCTATTGCCTTACCCTCATCGAGCTTGGGCACTATCAACGTTACCTCACCAGTCCCCACGCATAGGAGCAATGCGCTAAACCTCTCAAAGGCCTTCAGCCCAATGCCAGTTAAGTACCTTAGGTTAACTGGCGTGGATATTAGGGCTAAGTCAACTCCCCTCCCCTCAAGTTCCCTTAGGAGCAGCCTAACCCTATCACTGGGCTTAACCACTGCAGCGTATTTGGTGTTGCTATTTAAAACGTGCCCCTTGATTAAAGCTTAACTGAATAATTGGTGGGCGGCTATGATTAATGGTCCCAGGCATGTGCAGCATGGGACAAGCCTAGTCCCTTAGGGTGGGTTGCTCCACCACGTAGACGGGTAATAACATTCATCGCCTGAACCCCTATTAACCTACCTGTACCCTTCTCCACCAGCTTAACAATCAATTCACCACCTCCTGGGTAATACCTAGCCCTATCTTTAGACTCTAGTAAACATTCACTTGAATCTTGCCTTAACCCTCTCCTCAATGGCCTTAACCTCCTCGTCACTCAGCCTCCAGCCAACCGCCCCAAGGTTCTCCTTAACGTGCATCGGGTTTGATGCCCTTGGTATTGGGAAGGTATTCTTGTGTTTCGTTATTATCCAGTTTAAGGCTATTTGGGCAGGGGTCCTTGGCCCATGGTTCCTGCTCACCATTTCAACCAGGTCCCTTGGGAACTCCCTGATTAACCTTCCGTGGCCAAGTGGGTAGTAGCATAGTATGGCTAGGTTCTCCCTCTTGGCATAGGGTATTATATCCGCCTCAATCCTCCTATCGATTAGGCTGTAGGGCATTTGGAGGGAAACCACCTCGTACTTCTTCAAGGCCCCCTGAGCCTCAATAACCTGGTTTAGGTTAAAGTTACTTAGCCCTATGAACCTTATTAAGCCTTCATCCACCAGTTGCTCCATGGCCCTCATGGTTTCTGTAATAGGCACCCTCCTGTTCGGGAAGTGGACCTGGTAAAGGTCAATGTACCTGACCCCAAGTCTCCTTGCGCTATTCCTAGCAGCCTTAATCACTGAGTTATATTTAAGGTGTGTTGGCCATACCTTAGTGGCTATGAACAATTCATCCCTATTAAAGCCCCTAATGGCCTCAGCCACAAGGGGCTCACTACCGTAAATCTCGGCCGTGTCTATTAGGTTGATGCCGTTCTCCAAACCCAGCCTAAGCGCCTGCACCTTAAGCCTCCTGGACCTTAATATGCCTAGCCTTGATAACACTATCCAAGCCAGGTCGTAGTACGTCCCCATGCCCACGGCCGAGACCTTAACACCACTCCTCCCAAACACCCTGTACTCCATACTTAAACCCACGGCTAAGGGCTTTTTAGTCTTCGTAATTGTTTATTATGCTCGTTGTTCCTTAGAGTTGTTTGTGTCGTTTGGGTTTACGTACTTAACCTCTATGCCGTATAGAGAGGTCTTCAACGTCATCATCTCAATGATCGTGCTTCTGGAGACTATGACCTTGTACTTGCAATTGAAGCTAAGCGTGTGGATGGGACTCCTTACAAAAGCCCCGTAATATCCTCTATAAGGTAAATAGTCTAAGAATTTAACTTTACCTAAAATTAAATCCTCGCATCAACTCGTCTCATGCATAGTTTTACATCAAAACAAATATTAAATGCTTTCTTACAGGAATGGTTAAATATCTCTCTTCATCGGAATTCTAACTATGCAAGCCTATTTAATGTACCCAGACGTAAGGGATGAATGGGTAGTTTTCGTAACCGAAGACGACCTATGGAAATATAATACGAGAACCGGTGAGTTAATAAGGCTTACCTCAGACTTTGGTATAGTCTTAAACCCCAAAATCTCACCGGATAAGAGGTGGATAGCCTTTGCAAGGTATCAGCCTGGTGACCAACCATTATCTGAAGTTTATTTGATTCCCTTTAATGGTGGAGAGCCCAAGAGGTTAACCTATTTCGGTAGCCCGGTTACTAACGTTGTAGGTTGGACCCCCGGTGGAAAGATTATCATCAGGTCAGACTTTAAGAGACCATTTCTAAAGTGGAGAGAGTTATTTTCTATAGATCCAGTAACTGGAGAGATTAAGAGGTTACCATATGGGCCAGCGGACTCAATAGCCTTTGGTGAAAAAAGCATTAGTAATCGGTAGAAATACCATAGATTTACCTTATTGGAAGGGATATAAAGGTGGAACGAGGGGAAGGTTTTACATTGATTACGGCTATAGGGGAGAGTTCAAACCTTTCATTGAGCTCAATTCAAACCTAACCAGCCCTATGTGGATAGGGGATAGGTTTTACTTCATTTCAGACCATGAAGGTAGTGGGAATATATACTCAGTGGACTTGAATGGAAATGACATGAGGAGGCACACGAATTTCAATGATTATTACGTAAGGAACGCGAGCTCAGACGGCAAAAGTATCGTCTTCCAAATGGCCGGAGACATATACTTAATGGAGGGCAAGGAGGTTAGGAAGCTAGAAATCAATGTGCCGATAATGGGAAAGCATAGGATGGGTAAATTTAAGGAGGTTGATAAGTACCTAACTTCCTTTCATTCCGACGGAAATTATCTCGTATCAATTGTCAGAGGTAAAGCGTTTTTGATGCGTAATTGGGATGGCCCAGTAATTCAGCTAGGTGATAGGAGCGGTCTGACTAGGTATAGGAGTATAAGGATTGCTAAGGACAAAGTGTTCACTTTAGCAGACGAAAATAGAATAGAGGTTTACTCACTTGAAGGTAAAAAGGTGAAGGAAGTTAAGGCCAAGGGTTACGTCGAGAATATATTCCCATCACCTGACGGTAACCTAATTGCTGTTGTTAATAACAACTTTGAGTTATGGATTATAGATTTGGTTAACGACACGCAAATGCTTTTAGATAAGGCTAAGTGGTATATTGAGGAAGTAGCGTGGCATCCAACTGGGAAATGGCTGGCTTATACTTATCCGGAAATCAGTTACTGGATGTGGAATAGAGTTAGGGTAAGTGATTTGAGGAACGTTAAAGACGTAACTACTCAAGGGTATACCAACTTCTCATTGTCCTTCGACCCTGATGGAAAATACTTGTACTTCTTGTCCTCGAGGAATTTCGAAGCTATTATGGACTATATTTACTTTCATTATGATTTCGTTAATCCAGTCAAAGCCTATTTAGTAGTCCTCAACAAGGAGGCGTTCTCACCGTTTAACCAACAAATAGTAAGTAAGGAAAGTGAGGCAAGGGTTGACTTAGATGGTATAGAGGCTAGAGTGTCAACTATCCCTATTGACCCAGGGTATTACTACAAGATAAGAGGTGTAAAAGGAGGTAAGGTAGCCCTCCTTAAGTTCCCTCCTAAGAGGGTTATTGGGCAAAGGCAAGATGGTGTTATTGAAATTTTCGATTTTTCCACGAAGGTTAAGGAGCAGTATATCGATAACGTTACTGATATGGAGGTTAATGACGACAACATAATAATAAGGCAGGGTAACACTATAAGGGTTCTAAAAGCCGATAAGAAGCCCGAGCAAGGGCAGAACGCAAACCCCAAGACAGGGATAATTGATCTTTCGAGGATTAAAGTATTTGTAGACCTAAAGAATGAATGGAGGCAAATGCTTAGGGAGGCGTGGGTGTTAATGAAGGAGAACTACTGGAAGGAGGACATGAACGGCATTAATTGGGAGAAAGTCCTAGAAAAGTATGAGCGGCTGATAGATAAGGTTAATACACGTTATGAGTTATCTGATTTAATTAAGGAAATGCAAGGGGAACTGAGGACCTCCCATGCTTACGAGATGAGTGGTGATTATGATGTTGAAAAACCCTATAACGTTGGCGGTTTAGGAATTGATTATAAGTATAATGGTGAGTGTTATGAGATTACTGAAATCTTTGTCGGTGACCCTAACGAAGAAAACGAGAGATCACCATTATTAGACCCTGGTGTTAACGCTGAGGTTGGTGATTGTATAATATCAATTGATGGTGTAAAGTTGGACTTAGAGAACCCACCTGAAAAGTTACTCGTAAATAAGGCCGGAGACCCCGTGGTAATTGAGCTTAAGAGGAAAAGTGGTGAAGTAAAGACCTTCTCCGTAAGAACTTTGAAGAACGAGAAGTACGTTATTTATAGAAGTTGGGTTGAGAAGAATAGAAGGTACGTTAATTCGAAGGGACTTGGATATGTTCACATACCTGACATGGCGGCTCAAGGGTTTTCTGAGTTCTTTAGGCTGTATACTTATGAAGCTTTTAAGTACGGTAGTGTAGTAATAGACATTAGGTATAACGGAGGCGGACATGTCTCTCAGTTATTGTTAGAGAGACTTCTGACTAAAAGGATAGCTGTTGACATTCCGAGAAGAGGCGAACCAGCTCCTTATTCCGTTGTAGCCCCTACCCGCTTAGTACTTATAGTTAATGAACAGGCTGGCTCAGACGCTGATATATTTACTAATTCTTTTAAGCTCTATAAACTCGGTAAAGTTATAGGAACTAGGACCTGGGGTGGTGTTGTTGGAATTGATGGTAGATATTCATTAGTTGATGGAACTTTAGTTACTCAGCCTAAGTACGCTTTCTGGTTTATAAACGTGGGTTTCGGCGTTGAGAATTATGGTGTCGATCCAGATATCGTTATTGATAATCTGCCACAAGACTACATGAGAGGTATTGATAGACAATTAGAGGTTGCTATTGAGGAACTTGAAAAGGAAGAAGTTATGGATTCTGTTAAAGCATTCAGAGATTCAGTATCTCTGACCCCCTCCCCGCCCTGAAGGGCAAGGTTTATCGTTTGTTTTATCATGGTAAAGTTTTTAAATGCCAGTCTCCTTGATGTGTCGTGCCGTTTAGCCACACTAAGATAGTTGGGTCAACTGGTAGGTTTGGGGCTAGGTATGGGATGGGTGTTAGGAGGAAGGTGCTTCAGATTGAGGTTAAGCAGAGGGGGCTTCATAGGTGCCCGCAATGCAGGTCGCTTGTTAGGTTGAGGAGACTTGCCTTCGGTATTT
>Ga0081534_100720_pt1 | contig 10316 bp, 12 predicted proteins | sample MonGeyMetagenome_FD_71019 | JGI IMG/M metagenome (GOLD analysis project Ga0081534, IMG submission 71019) | Hypoxic/sulfidic aquatic microbial communities from Monarch Geyser, Yellowstone National Park, USA - MG (SPAdes) v1 (version 2) | ecosystem: Environmental > Aquatic > Thermal springs > Hot...
GGGAGAGGTATTGGACAACTACCTTAACAATTCTCTCTACATCATTCATCCGGTAGATATATACATACACACTCAATTACAAAGCCAAACGTTATATGTAAAAGGGGTATGTCATTATATTGATGAATTGAGATATTGCATATGAGCGTGGTTAAGGTGATAATTTCTAAGCAATGTATTAATTGTAGTTTTGATATTGTTGCAACTCAGTTTTATAATTGGATAAAAACTAGGAATAAGGGAATCGTTTTACAAAAGTTGGGATGTAATGGTGATATAGAATTTATTGATATTAATTTATGGTGGACACAGTGTAGGTTTATCGATGATACAGATTCACCTAAGAGTATAATTAGGGGAGATTCACCATATCAACACGTTAAAGATTCAGAAGAGAAATCAAGTCACTTATTAATTACGACATCAAATTATAACGCTAAATTATTCTCAAAACTATTTAAACATATTGAAGTAGTACCGCACCCTTATGACCCGCAGGAGATAAATGTAGTTGAAAATGTAAAAGAAAAGAAGTATGATGTCATCACTATCGGATATAATACTGTAGATGACCACAAAGGGTTAAGGATAGTAAGAAAGGTAGTTAAAGATTTAGGTTTAAAATATATTGAGATAAGTAATGAATGTAATGGAGAAGAATGGTGTTATAAGTTCATGTCGTTTTCAAGGACTGAATTATATAAGTTAATAGCACAGTCACGTTTCTATTTAGCTTTATCCCATACCGAAGGTTTCGGGTTACCGTTGCTAGAATCAATGATAGCAGGAACGGTACCCATCTTTGTAAAAGGTCATGCATTTGCCGAATACGCAGAAGGTATACCGATACCTGCTTATAAAAAAAGAGAAGATTGGTTCGAATATGAGTATGAGGATGTTATTAAAGCAGTAAAATATGCATTATCATTATCAAAGAAAGAGTATAATGAAATGTCATTAGAAATCAAAAATAAGGCTAGAGAAAGGTTTGAACCGGAAAAAATATTCAGACTTATTTCTTCTTATTTTCGTTCTTCTTGACTATGAATATCCTAACTTCATCCTTAACTCGAATTTTTCCCATATCTTTTTATTTCGTTTCGGAGTATATAAAATTATGAGTTTCATTAGCGGGATAGAACAGGACATTACTAATTTCTTCAGTGGAGCTAGTGATACTTTTTCAGGCGTAGTAAACTTTGGTTCGAATATTGTAAACGGTGTACAAAATGCTATACAAGGAGTAGTTAAATCAATAGCGAATATTGCCCAGGGAATATATAACGGAATTTTATCGATAGGAAATGATATAGCAAACGTTTTCGGACAATTAGGAGGAGCGATATGGCATGGACTAGTGTCGTTTGCTACCTCATTTGGTACGTTCTTTTACGAAGCTTTTCATATTATTGCAAGTGCAGTTTACGGTGCGTTCCAGAGGATTGCCAGTGGCTTTGAGTACATCGGAAAATGGATGTGGAGCGGGATAACACATATAGGAGATGCTTTATACGGAGTAGGAGAATGGTTATATCACGGGTTTAGGGAAATAGGGTACTCATTAATGCAATTACCCGTGATATTCGGTAATATTTATGCTGACATTAAAGCGTTTTTTGCAACAATATGGAATGGGTTAGTAATAGTGGGAGGTGATATACTTAATGCATTAATATCTTTCACGTCAAGTGTTGAGAACCTATTCAATGGAGCAATAGACTATATAAGCAATTTATTTAACGATATAATGTACATACCCGAAGATGCGTCGAAATATGTAACGTCTAAGATAGCATCAACGTTACCGAGAGTTGTAGCATATAACCTATTCTTTGAAGAGATGAAATCGTTAGACAGGTTAGCAGAAAATATGGCTAAAAAGAATACGTTTTCCCCAATATTAATAAAGACGTTTTCACCGTTCATTGCAGGGTTTACTTCATTAATCGCAGAATCAGCAATAAAGTCATTCTTCCCTGAAATCACTGGCGTGAGTGCATTACAGAGAAAACAGGTGACCACACCACCTAAGTCCAGTGTTACTAGCCAGATAAACATACCGAACCCATTCCAGTCCGTATCATCGAGTTACACACCACCTACAGTGACTCAATCACCTAGTGTAAACGTGAAATTAAGTTCACCAAAGACATTTGAGAAGTATATAGTAGGTGTAAGGGAGAATGATGAAGAACTATTGACAGCATTACCAGTAGTCAGTAATAAATTATTATCACCATATCCTAACAGTGTAACCACAGTTGACCAATTAAATATCTACGGATATATTGTACAAACAACTAGGGAATTCATATCATATAGCGAAACAGACAATGTGTATGTATTGCCATATGCACAATTGAGGTTAGCGAAAGTAAGTGAGAGTGACACCGTAAATATACAGTTCCAAGGAGGGGTAAATATACAGACATATTTATTCGGGATACCACTATGTCAACCACCATCGAATAACGCACCTGTCAGTAATATCAGTGGTGCAATAAATGAGGGTATAGATAGTAGTGTATCAGTTTGTTTAGAACCTGATAACGTTGCATCTGATTCGATATCTGCATCAATATCAACATCATTAACTAATTTAGAATTGGCAGAAGGTACTCAACAAGATAATATAAATGCGACAGCATCATTATCCTTAAGTAGTTTACAAGTAGCCCAAGGGACACAACAGGATAGTGTAAGTGCTACAGTGTCATTATATGCAAGTTCGACGAAACCGTAACATAACCTTAATAAACTCATTACCAAAAATGATAATATGGAGTGTAGTAAATTAGACCCAAAACTTATTAAAATAAAAGCTAAAGTTAAGGGGTTCTTAATTGTTAAAAAAGAGAAGCGTAATAAACCGGAACAAGTCGTAGTTATAAAAAAAAGGAATACTATATTATCAACAGGGTTTCAAAACTTACTTAATGCGTTCCAAGTTTATATGTCAGGTGCTACATATAACGGACAAAACGCAAATCAGGCAGGTATTATCCTTACCATATCATCAGTACAACAAATAACATTACCGTTTGCAAGTACCCCAACTATTTCTGCAACAGAAAATTCTGCAATAATAACATTCTCAGCTCTTGATACTTCCGACGACTCGTATACTGCAACCAGCGAACAATTGATAACAAAAAGTGCAGGGTATAACATTCCTATAGCCACCGCAAATATAACAGTAACTAAAAATTCAGATGAAATATTATCATTTACATGGATAATAACGATATCGTTATCAATACCACCATGTATTAATTATATCCCGACAACATCACCTCAAAGCGGAGGTGCAAATTGTACTGTTTTTTATGGTGCAAACCCGTGTAATTCATGTAAAATAAGTGGTGCAAATTCGTTATATCAAGGCTATTCTTCCTCATGCACTCTTTTCGGGTTATCAAATCAATATCCACAAACAAATTTTATAACAACACAATTATTTACAGATATATTTTATAATAATTACAGTAAAGGGTCATTAAATATGTTTACGCAAGTGAACGGAACAACTATAGTAATTTATACTCTATACTGTATGTCAAATTTCTTTGCAGGAATAAAAAATAATAGTGGATTTTTTGCTTCTTTTTGTAATAATAATAAAATCACTTGTTATTCATATTCCGGTTCCATAAATCCTGAAGTTGAACCTATATATTTACAAGTATACTTCCAAAATCAAACACAGCAATATATAGGTGTACAAGTTGAGTTTACCATATAAAATACGTGGAGAAGTGACATTATATACAATATCGGGTAAAATTATAAAACGTAATACCATAACAAACCTTTCAGTATTATTGAATTTAATAGCATATACGGAATCAACACCGTCAAGTATAGCAACACCTATAATACAAACAAATCAGGGGTCTTCACAAGCTACATATTCTATAAATCAATACGAAAACGGGTACGTTTTTATTTTCACAGCTACTTTTCAGCAACCTATAAACATCATAAGTGCATTCCTATATCCATATTCAATATCGTTATTACAAAAACCATTAGCATCAATAGTATATACAAAAGAAATTACAGGAGTGATACAAATAGAGTGGGCAATATATGTGCAAGATGGAACAGGAATACTTCTAAACCTAATACCACCTCAAATAATCCCATCAGTAAAATTTGCAGAAATGATGTATGTTGAAGACGGTAACGTGAACGCATTATTAAACCTAAATAATTATAACAGATATCTATACGCATATTTTAATGATAATACAAATGGAGAATCAATTAATTACGTTAATACTCATTTCTTCACATTCTTGAATTACACAACACAACCTTCAGTAATAACGATTAAAAATAACTTTGCTCTACAATTAGTACCCACATTATCAACACAATATACCGTCTTCTATTACCTTTGGGACTCCCCGAATTTTTTAATGAAGTTCACTTTTAGTTCCGGCTCATCTCCGTTAGGAGATGGGTTTGCGATATGTTTATATAGTACAACACCTCCAATAGCGTTTAATACTGCATCTATAAATGGAATGACAAACGGTTACTTAGCATATGGGTCTGGAGACCAAATAGTAGTAGAATTTGACCCATATGCTTCACAACCGATTTCAGTAACATGGTGGACATCATCAGGATATAAACAAACAATCTTAGCAAGTAGCGGAAGTGGGTCTGGGACTCCGATGACTGCAGGAGATATATTTGAAATAGTCATCACAGTTTCAGGAACGTCGATGGAAATAACGGTAACAGATTTAACGGCTAACAAAGTAATAGCATCACAGACTGTAACATTACCGTTTACACCACCAAATATGGGCTACGTTATTGTCACTACTAGAAATGTTAAAGGTAATGCAAATTGGTCAATATTAAAGATGATGGACTGGTACCCCTACTCAATATCGATATCAGTTAATTATTCATCACCACAATTATTACCGATAACTGTTACATATAACACAGACTAGGTGAAATAAATGAAAGTAAGGATTACAGGTGAAATAATAATAAGGGATGAAGAAGGAAAAACCTATAGATATAAGAACCAAGTCCAACAACAGTTAATACAAGCGATAATACAATATGCACAAAATGGAGGCACAATCTCGAATTATAATTATACTGTACAGTTATTATCTAATAGTACGGTACTGGGAATATATCAAGGTTCATTATCTTATCAGCAAGTATCATCATCATTACAACTAATATTCACATTCATAATACCAAACACACCATCATCAACAAATACATTACAGTTATACCTATCATCGTCTATAGGAACTTTTTTGGTAGCACAAGTGAATAATGTAAATATACCATCCGGGATAATTCAGATAGTTTGGACAATATCATTTAATATATCACAACAAGATTACTTTACACCATACCTAATTTTCGCATTCTTTTCACCACCATCAAATAACACACCATTTAATAACACACCATTACCGAATGTACAATCTGCAATAAACGCAATACAAAAAATCGGATACCTAACATCACCACCAACGTATTATGTAACATATAACGGGCAATATATCCAAATAAATGTATCATTTTCAAATAATTCAATATCATTTTATTATCAATTACCAATTACGACATCATCAACAATATATAATAACTTAAATGCTGTAGTAACTGCAAGTAATGGGTATGTGAACTTAATAACACCGATACAACAAATTACGGTACAAGTGGGACAGTTAGCATCAATATCTTATAACACTGTATGGACTACATCATAGTTAAATATTTTTTAGTCAGACCTCTAATTTCTAATTATGGGATTAACAGGATTAGGAAAAATATTCTCACAAGTGATAGCTCAAATAGGAAAAGGATTACGCTATATCGGAAATAAGATATCATATTACATAAGACTAGGTATACATTACTTATTCCAATACGTGAAAATGTTCTTGAAATATTTAGGGAGACTGTATGGGACTTTTCAAAAAGACCCAATAACGTTCTTACAATTTGCAGGCTCATTAGCAATTATGACCTATTACGGGGTGCTGTAATGTCTAAAATTGATGCAAACATAGTAAAACAGATATTACTTAACAGTGTGCAAGGCGGTGACATTGATAGAAATGGTAATTTAGTAGCAAAAATATCATTGACTAAACTATTCCAGCAATTCTCAACCGACATGAATTTCATAAAAATATCACTTGACGGTGAAAATATATACTTATATATTTCTGCAAAAATCACACTTGAACCAATACAACTTGAAAACGGGTTAAAAATAAATTTAAGTGAATATACAGGAGATTCGATAATAAAAATACCGATAAAGAAAAAATTCATTGATGAACTGACACAAATGGCAAACATGCCGATTATAGGAGTTGAAGAAGTTAAAATAGGTGATACTACTGACGTGATAATTAAAGTTAACACGGGAAGAAAGATATCACAACAGTTTACACAAACAGGAGGTGTAATTGACTTTTGAGTATACTAAACGAGTTATTATGTAGTCAAATACAATTACAATTCTATTACCACAGTGGAGATTATATCGCTATTACAGACCTATATAGATTATTGGCGAAATGTACCGATACACCAGACCTGATGTTAAGAAAATTGATAGAACTAGGTATAATTACGATGACTGATAAACAAAATGTGGTGCAGTTAAAGTGACATTATCACAAGAATATTTATCAGCAGTATCAGCAATGATTATTTTCGGACAAAACCAAAAAGTTACCATGTTTAACTATTATTATTATAGCGGGTCTACATTCACGACTAACCCACCTACAGGTGTAGTGGCAATACTAAAAGATAATGGTATTGTGGTAGCCCAATTAACAGGGTACCAAATCTCATTAACTACTGACAGTGTACAATTCCTATTTTATGACACTAGTGACAATGTCTATAACTTTAATGAAGTAGATATATATACTGAAAATAACGGAGTATTACAATACCTAGTTTCCAAAAATACCGGACTTAACTATTCTAAATCAGAAAGTGAAGCAGTAACCATTTATTTTACACTTACACTTAAAAATACACCATCTACATTTATTAATTATTCATTTTTATATCTATTAGTCCCGGGATTAACATCACAAAACGTGTTTGAAATTAAAAACTATACAGGCATAACAGGGTTCGAAGTATCCGGAGTAAATGGGTCAATAACACTGGCGGGTACAATGTTAACACTAAACGGTTTCGGTTTGATGTTACAACTTACCACAACGGGAAACGGGATACCTATAATAATAGCATTTACAACAACAGTAGCACCAACATCACCACCAACACCTAAAATTGTTAATGTATTCAGTGCAACGTTAAATGTAAAATTACCACAAACTTCAAACCCGGTTACATATCCTATAGTAATAGGACTTAAATATGAGGTGGAATCATGATATCTGAAGAAGTATTACTTACAATATTTAATTATCTAGCTAATGGAGTAGTATCAGTGGAATCATCATCTACAAATGCCATAACGACGCTTGCACCATATCAAATAATAGCAATAATTAAAAATAATAATGTCGCAGTATCAAGGACTACAATAACTTCTATTAATGTGAGTGATATAATCGATGCAAGTCAACAGGAAAAGATAACTATAAGGTATAGTGGAACAGATGCGTCACCGTTCACTTATACTGCAGATGAAATAGAAATATGGGCATCAACACAATCAGCATTATTATATAAAATAGCAAATATAGAATTGAACCAACCATTATCAAAAACGGAACATGATTATTTAAATATTGAATATGAGATAACGATAATAGCGGGAGCAAATTATACTACTGTTAGTGCATTGACACAATACACAAACGTTATTACGTTTAGGAAATTAGTGGCACCTATCCTATATTTCTTCGGGTTATTCTTGGTACCATCATGGACTAATATACTAAAACAAAACCCGACTTTTCCTCAATCACAATTAGTCAATTATATTAACCCATCTACGTTCCAAGGTATAAACGCGATGTATGTTGGGAATGAACAAGTATCAATATTATCGAAACTAGTAGGGTTTGGAAATTCACAAGTAAATTTTGTAGTAAATGGACAAGTATATAGTTCATATTCAAATTTACCAGTCTATATAGGAATAATGACAAATGATGGACTATTGGTAATAGCGTATAACTATTACAATGGGACAATAAACCAATATGTATCAATAAAGATATCCACCACATACGGCAACGCAACAGTAATTAACCAATTCGAAACGAAGACTACAGGTGGGAGTACATGACAATATCGAAAGAATATAAGTCCTTATTACAAACACTCCTAGTTAACGGATATGAAAATATATATTATTATTATTACGGTTATTCATCAACAGCTCAAAAATACACTTTCGTTTTTAATTTCCCCACAGGAATAGCGATGATATCAAGACAGAATGGAGTACCACAAGCAATGGCACTAGCAAAAATAACATCAATAGTGGAAAACGGAGGTGAATTATCAATAACATTCGAAGCTACCTTTACTACTAACTTTAATGCTGATGAAATTGATATGTATGCAGTAATAGGTAATTCAGTGTTATATAAAATAGCAAGTGTAACAGGAATTTTTCAGTCATCGGTAGATGATAATTTATCAGTGGAGTGGACTATAGAAATTATAGTAAACTCGATATTTAACGTGGGTCAAAACACTATAACGACATATATCTTACCAATAAACAATTGTAAATCATTAAACGGTCAATTAATAATATACCCGTATTTCGTACACCTAATCATCGCATATACATTAATACCATCAACTGCATTCACGGTACAATCACAATTCCCCAATATACCGCTTGCAACAATGTTAGCTAATGTACCGACACCATCATCACCTCAACAATTAAAAGGTATAACAGCATTTATCTATACATGTAATGGAGAACCACAACTATGTTATCCCGTATATAATGGTTTAGGTACTGCAATAATAACATCAAACATTAACTGTAACTCACCAACAATGATAGTATTATACCAAATCGGTAGCACTTATTTAGCATATATGCAATTACCAGTATCAATAACGTTTAATATAGGTAATACGTACAATTACGAAATAGGAGTAAGTGTATCGTAAATAATAAAGAAAATATGTAAACGATGTGAAAAAGATGGAAAATATTCATAAAAAAAAGAAAGTTGAAATATCTTATAAAAGTTTATGAATCCATTTTTTCAAATTCTCTCACGAATAGGAAGACAATGGGGATATCAATACCAAGACCGAAGCCAAGACCAATCAGCTGAAGAGTTAAAATGTCTGTCTGACCTTCCGAAATACCCTGTGCTTGTGATATTTGGGCTTCCTGAGAATATATAACATTATGGGTAGCATTATATACAGTATATAGCAGACCTCCATATGCATATCCCTGGTCTACATCACTAGCAGACATATGTATACCGATAAGAGTCCCTAGAAAATAACCAAGCACCGGTATTACCACTAGTCCCATGATACCTATTATTAGTACAAAAATTCTAATAATTCTTATCGAAAACCAGGTACTATTCGATGTACTGTTAGGTTGGGACATAGTTACCTATTAAAGAATATGAGTTGTGGTATAAATTTTTTACTCATAGTCTCAAGAGAAAAAATAATTAACGAGGAAACAAAAACATGTAATAAGATGAGTTAATATGGAAAACATTGGAGATTATTTTAGAAAAAAAGATTGTGACTACTGGAGAGAATATCCATATGCATATGGAAAACTTGACATATTTGGAAAGACAGTCCAAATAGTAGGTGCCGATTGTGGAAGTAGTGCCTTATATTTCTTGTGGAGAGGAGCAAAATACGTGATACAATATGAGAAAGAAGAACACTTAAGAAAAAAATGGGAAGAGGTATGTAAGACTTTTAATATTTGCGACAAAGCAAAAATGAAAAGTGAATGGAAAGGTGAGTATGATGATACAAATGTGTTTGTAATGGACTGTGAAGGATGTGAAGAAAAACTGAACGTAGATGAACTGAAAAAGTATGAGCAATGGTGTATAGGAGTACATGATTGGACTAAAAATAGAATAGAATTACTTAGGAAACTAGAGGGAACAACATTTACTTATGTGAGTGATGACGGGAGGGAAATAACGCTTTGTAAAACCTAATTAAGATTTATATATCAGGAACTATACGCCTACTATATTCATTACATTTCAAAACTAATTTGGTGTGATAATTTTCTACATTAAGATAACCTTCGACATATACATCCCCAATGCGACCCCATATTTTATGGTCATCATAACTCTCGACAAGAG
>Ga0081534_100721_pt1 | contig 10296 bp, 12 predicted proteins | sample MonGeyMetagenome_FD_71019 | JGI IMG/M metagenome (GOLD analysis project Ga0081534, IMG submission 71019) | Hypoxic/sulfidic aquatic microbial communities from Monarch Geyser, Yellowstone National Park, USA - MG (SPAdes) v1 (version 2) | ecosystem: Environmental > Aquatic > Thermal springs > Hot...
CGCCGTCGGCATGTTGTTCATATTCGGCAGAAACTCGACGTGGTGCTTCTGGATGCACGACACCTACCTCCCCCTCAGGTTGGTCTGGATTTCGGGATCCAGAGCCACCCAAGAGGTCCTAGCTCAGCCCCTCAACGACACCCCCATATGCGGCTACGGCGACAAGGTCCTCGAGCTGGAGCCGACGATACCGCCGCCCACCGTGGTTAGCTGACGCGCGGCGGGACGAGCAAAGACTCGACATCGCCTGCGTCGGGTAGTAACCGGCGTTGACGACTGGCGGCTGGGCTGACCTGAGTGAACTAAACCTACAGAATTCCGTTTCTACTACCGAGAGTTCTGGGCACATGTATAGTTGCCCGCTACTACCTGTGAAGAAAGAACGCTTAGGATGGGCAGAAGCTCACCGCAGTACGAATTGACCCATATTAACCGGTATGTTATAGGGCTAATAGAGGAGGAGGGATCTCTCCTTTAGCCCATTGCGAATAACCAGGCGGCGGTTATTTAAAGGCGATCAGTGGCTGTCTCAGCCAAGGCCGATAGTTGCCGCCCTCGACATCGACTTGAGGAGGGCGTAGAGTCCGGCACCGCTCGCCGTAGTCGCGGCGGGCCGACACGCGGCGGCCGAGGGCCCGGCCGTCACACGAGCTCGTCCAGCGTGTGGTAGCGGCCGCAGTACTCGCAGGCGAACGTGGGCGGGTCACCCCTAACGAGCACGAACGACGTGACCACGCTCTCCCTGTGCTGATTGGTTATGCAGTTGGGGTTTCTGCATTTGAACTTGCCCCTTATGACGGGGGGAGGCCTCACCTTGTACTTCTTCACCACCTCGTAGTTCTTCACGATGTTTATCGTGGCCGTCGGGGCTACCGCCGAGATCACGTCGACCTCGTCGGGCGTCAGCTCTCTGCCCTCTATCTTCACTATGTCCTTGCGCCCCAGCTTCTCCGAGTCCACGTTCATGACGAGCGCGACCCTCAGGCCCTCCCTCCCGGTTATCCCCAGTATCCTCAACACCGCCAGAGCCCGGCCGGCCGGGATGTGATCTATCACCGTGCCGTCCCTGATCTTGCTCACTATGAGCTCCTTGGCGGACACGTGATCTATTCACCCCCTTAAAAGAATTGTTGCGCGCCGGCCGCGGCGCTCCGAGACCTTGAAGCCGCGCGGATACGCGCAAGTCGCCGCGCATCGGAAACGCGCCAATCCGGCCCCATTCTTAGCATTCAGGTATCGATACGGTAGCTGAGACATCATTAAGTACCCTGAGCCCCTTGAGCGTTCATAGGCAAGTCCCCACCCAATCGACTCGCCCTCCCCTCGGCACAGCACTAGCATACCTCTTATCGCGATCGGCCCTCGCTCCCAACCGCTCTCATTAGCAATAGGCGGACCACCAAGAAGGCCGTGAATGAGCTTGCGGCTGCGAAGTAGTAGGCGTAGGAGTAGTGGAGTTGGTAGAGCAAGCCCATTACCGTGTTGGCTAGGAATATGCCGATACTCCTGCCGAAGGACAGGAGCCCCATCCCCATGCCCATCCTCTCCCTGGGGGCTACCTTAGATATTATTGTTGGCTCGAAGGTCTCGGTGGCGGCCACCGCAACGCCGAGCAGAAAGGCCGCTGGGTATATGCCCGTTATGCCCACCGGCGACAGCAGGGCGAAGCCCAGCGAGGCGAAGACGCCGAGCAGGTAGCCTAGGTATGAGAGGCCCGTGTACTCATTTATCCTAGACTTGCCGAAGACGTAGCCGAAGACCGCCGAGGTGGCTAGGAAGACGCCGTAGGCGACCACCGCTAGGTAATCCTCGTGGGTGAACTCAGCCGTTGTTATCACCGGGAAGCCGAAGCTGTACTGGCTGAAGCCGAAGAAGAACGTCGACACCACGACCAGCCACAACGCCCTGCCCAACCCCCTCAACTCTGTGAATGAGGCTGAGCCGGCACTGGAGCCACGCCCGGCGTTGACTAGGGCTATGAGAAGGGTAGACACCGCCAGCGGCGCCGCCGTTATTAGGAGCAGGTACTCCACGGGGAACTTCACGAAGAGCAGTATAGCCGTGTATGTTATCGACAACGCAGCTCCGGCTATGTCCAGCGCGTGCAGTATGCCGAAGGCCTCATTCCTCTCGCTTGGGTCGGTGACCTCGGTCATCATGGCCCTCCTCGGCGGCGACCTGAAGTTCCTAAACCACCAGCCGACCATGAAGATCAACAGGGCCTGCCACCAATACTTGGCGAAGCCGAGGAACGAGACCGGTATTATCAACGCGTTGCCGAGTATGGCCATCCTCTTCCTGCCAAACCTGTCGCCAGCCAAGCCGCCCAGGAACGCCATTAGGCTTCCGAGCCCATAGTTGATAGCCTCCGCAACCCCGTAAAGCCACATGGGAGCGCCCAGGTATATCACGAAGATCAGCGGGAACATGACCACCGCCGCCTGGTAGCCGAGATCCGCGAAGAAGGCTGAGAAGGATATCTTGAGAACCTCATTAAGGTTCTTCATGGTGCGCCCGGCCGACGTGGATTTTAAATGCCTTGCCCTTATCGATGCAACCTTCTAGGTGGAATCGTTGCACGCAGGCTTGAGGCCGCGCCATTCCGAGACCCTGGAGGGATCCTCCAATACGTAGCGGCCCACTATCTCGAAGTCGGCGCCTGCCCTTATCGCGTCCCCGGGCCTTCCGCCCTGCGCCCCTATCCCCGGCGAGATTATCCTGGCGGAGCAACCCAGGGCGCGTCTCGCGGCCGAGACCACCAGCGGCTCGTTGCCCGGCGCCACCGCTCCGCGGAAGCCGGCGACTTGCCCCAGCAGCTCCCTCCACAGCCCGTCGTAGCGGGAGCCGGTGGTCATCTTCACCAAGACGTAGAGCCTCTCGTCCTTCTCCAGGCTCGGCAGTAGAAATCCGTGCGCTATGGCGCAGCACGCGCCCGCGGCCGCAATCTTATCCACGACGCGCCTCACTATATAGGGTATGTCGGCCAGCTTCAGATCGACCACGACCGGGCCCAGCCGCGAGACCGCCTTGATGGAGTCCAGGCCGGCCTCGAGGACCAGGTCCCAGCCCACCTTAAAGCCGGCGACCTCGTCCCGCAGAGATTCCGCCACGGCCAGCGCCTTCCTCAAGTCTACGTCGAGGGCGACGACTACCGGGTACATGGAGATGCGGCAACACTTATTTAATTGCATAATCTACGCGTGTCCTGGCGGGGCAGAGACGTGGTCTCCATGAGGGATTTCTCGAGAGGCGATCTGGAGGTCCTATTCGAGAGGGCGAGGGAGATGGAGAGATACGCCAGGTCCGGCCTCGACGTGCTTAGAGGGAGGGTCATGGCCGTCGCCTTCTTCGAGCCGTCGACGCGGACCCGCCTCAGCTTCGAGACAGCCATGAAGAGGCTCGGCGGCGAGGTCGTCGGCTTCTCCAGCGCCGAGGGGACGAGCGTCGAGAAGGGCGAGACCTTCTCCGACACCATAAGGATGCTGGACGCATACGCCGACGTGATAGTCGTCAGGCACAGGCTGGAGGGGGCCGCGCGGCTCGCCGCGGAGATAGCCCAGTCGCCCGTCGTGAACGCCGGCGACGGATCCTTCAACCACCCGACGCAGGCCATGCTGGATCTCTACACCATCTGGAGGGAGAAGGGCAGGATCGACGGGCTCAAGATCGGCATCATGGGCGATCTGAAGTACGCGAGGACCGTCAACTCGCTCCTCGAGGGGCTTTCCCTGTTCGACGTCGAGATAGCCTTGATCTCGCCGGAGTTCTTAAGGCCGAGGCAGGAGACCTTGGACTACGTGCAGTCGAGGGGCCTGCGCCTGAGGGCCTACACGAGGCTTGAGGAGGCGTTGGGCGAGCTCGACGTGCTCTACGTAGTGAGGATCCAGAAGGAGCGCTTCCTCGACCCGCTCGAGTTCGAGCGCGTGAAGGGCAGCTACAAGCTGACGGCCGAATCGCTGAGGGGGGCCAAGGACGACCTCATCGTCCTGCATCCGCTGCCCAGAGTCGACGAGCTGGACGCGTCCGTGGACAGGACGAGGCACGCCGCCTATTTCAGACAGGCGGCGTACGGCGTGCCGCTGAGGATGGCGCTCCTCAGCCTCGTGCTCTCCTGAAGTGCCGTTTATACAGATAGCCGGCCACCCAACGGCCTCTTTTGGTCAGATCGTAGTATATGCCTGAGCCCTTGCGGTCCGGGTTCCTTCTCTTTACTTTAAGCCACGGCTTTATTGACGAAGTGACGAGGCCCTTGAGGCTACCCCTGTACCTCTCCAGCAGACCCATTTCCTCCAGCCTCCTGCAGGCCTCCTCCACTTCCCCCTCGGGCGCCACGGGGGTCCAGCCGGCCGCGCCCAGGAGACGCCGCGCCATCAGCCAGGGCGTGTCGGGGCCGTAGGCGTATATATGTGCCAGGATCTTCCTCTCCAGCTCGGTTAGGCCCTCGGCCGTCTTCTCTATCTCGGCCTGATCCACGACTCCGCGTCGGGAGCCGCTTAAAAGCTTGCAACGACGACTCTGTAGACCCCGCCTCCCTTGGCTATCAGGATGGGGGCGCTGCACCGGATCTCCAGCGCCCTTCTAACCGCGTCGTAGTCCCGCGTCAAGACCGCGCAGCCCTCCGCGCAGGCGAGCTCCACGGCCAGCTCCTCGGCTGGCTTCCTCTCAGAGAGGCGGCAGTCCAGGCCGTAGCGCCCGCAGAGGTCGAGGTAGCGCCTGGCTCTGCCCAGATGCGTCTCGTGCCAGGCGTCTAACACGAAGATGGCGCGTATCCCGGCCTCGGCGAACCCGCTGAAGAGCTCCTCGGGCCTCGAGAGCGAGGCGGCCACCGAGAACGCGTCCACCACGACGCAGCTGTGCCGAGCCAGCGCGTCGGGCTCGAGCTCAACGTCCAGGGAGCCCCACCGCTTCCTCACCCTCACGCCTGCGGCGGCCTGCGCGGTTAAAATATTTATGGGGCCCCTGCCCCGCCGGCCGTGAGGGTGGTCGTGGTGGGAGGCGGGATAGCGGGCGTCTTCACCGCCTACTTCCTGCGGAAGCTAGGAGCCGAGGTGGTGGGGTTCGGCGGCCGTATGGAGTACCCATTGACGTCGCTCGTGTTGACGCTCTCCATGCCGGACGACGAGGATATAGAGATGGCGAGGGAGAGCCTGGCCGTCTATAGGGAGCTCGCGCCCGTGAGGCCGATCACGTCGGTGGACATAATGCCGGCGACGGCCGATCTGGGGAGCTTGAGGCGCGCCGGCGTCAAGTACGACGTCGTCGATAGGTATGGAGGCCTCCTGCTGGCGCGGGACGAGATGGCCGTGATAACCACAGACTATTTGATACCTGTGCGCAGAGTGGTGGCGAAGCTCAGGAGAGAGCTCGGCTTTTCCGCCGAGAAGGCCAGGCTGGCGCGCGAGGGGCGCACGGCGTACGTCGTAGCCGACGGGAGGAGCGTCAAGGCCGATGCGGTGGTTCTGGCCGCCGGCGCCAGCAATAGGGAGCTGGCGTCGCGGATAGGGGTTGAGCTTCCGTTCAGGCCCTATTCCTGCTACGCAGCGATCCTCCTGGTGCCCAGCTGGCTGAGAGGTCTGAGCATAGGCGACTACGTGATGTCTTGGTACGGCAGGCCGGGCCCATGGCCGTTCTACATAGCCGGCGATGGATGCGGCGAGGCCCGCACGCCCCCTCCCAGGGGCTATGCGGCGAGAATAGCCAGGATGATCTCCCGGAGAGCCGGCTGGGCCGTCCCTCTATACGCCAAGGCGGGTCTCTGCGAGGGCTCGCCGACGGGCGGCCCCCTTGCGGGCAAGGTCGGAGGGCTGGAGAACCTCTACGCGGTGGGCGGGCTCGACGGCTACGGCAGCATGGTGGGCCCCGCGGTCGCCAGGAGGCTGGCCGAGGCGGTAGTCGGAGGGCGGGCCGAATCCCTGCCCGACTTGTCCGAGATCCCGGAGTTCAGCCCCTGCGTGGAGCGCCACGACTGGAGCTTCAGCCTACGACGATAGTGAGGTTGTCGAGGGATCCGTTCAGCCGCTGGATCAGCCCAGTGCAGGTGTTGTAGATGCCTGTGGAGTTTATCGCGAGCTGGCAGGGCGGAGCTATGGTGACAGCCGCAGAGCTACCCTGGCCGTACACGACCGCGCTGATCGGCGAGCGGGGGGCTGAGGGACCGGACGTCGTGAGGACCGCGGCCAGCCCTATCGCCAGCCCCAGTATGAACATGGAGACGGCCAGTAGGGTTGTCGAGAAGGGCTCCTCCATGGCCTTGAGAACTGTGGATTTAAATAAAGGTTTCATATCCGGCGATGGGGAGAAACCGGACGTGCGAGCGATGAGCTGCTAACGACGGGCCGACGCAAGGGATATCAGATACAGTAGCTTCGCGCCGGCTCTAAAGCCGCCCGCTATGGGCTCGAGCAACCCCCACTTGACCAAATAGCCGAGCTGGCCAGGCCCCATGCCTAGATCGAGGACGGTTCTATACGCGAGGAAGCCCAGCTCGGCTATCTCCTCGAGGCCCTCCCGCCGTATCCCAAGCGCCTCGGCCACCCTCTCGGCCGCCCTCCAGTACTCCACATCGTTCCAACGGCCGCCGGACGGCTTCTTGACGACCGGCGTGTACTCCTCGCCGCCTGGGCCCACGTTGCCCTTGAAGGCGCCCACCAGACGCCGCCTCACGTGGCCCGGCACGGAGTCGGTGAGGTAGATCCGGCCGGGCGCCTCGACGGGCCTGGGCACGATGGCTTGCAGGTCGACGCCTAGGCGCACGGCGAGGTCCATCGTCTCGAAAAGCCCCGAGAGGTCCCAGCGGAAGTCCACTGCGGCCGAGGCCGGCGAGTTGCTCAACGCGGCTATGGCCGCTACGGCGGGCGTCGGGTAGGCGGATATACAGCCCGTCGCGGCGCCTCTGTACGGCAGCATGAACGCCAAGTGGGACCTCTCTAGAGGCAGTTGGCCGAGGAGCAACACGGGGTCCATCTCGGCGAGGCCCAGGACCCTTTGGTCCACTAGATATTGGGCCACATCGACGCCGAGGGCGGCGCGCACGGCCTTGGCGAAGAGCTCCAGGGAGGGCGATGAGAGCTTGAGGGGAGGCGGCTGCCCCCCGCATAGAGGCGACACCACCACCTCGACGTCTCTTGCCAACACTATATCGGCGCCCCTGTCGATGACTATGGACAACACGACTTAAATAACGCCTTTATTATAGCTTATGAGCTTGGCCGGCGTCCGGTTTGACTATATCCACGCCGAGAGGGTAGCCTCGCCGCCGCCCAATACCCCCCTCCAGATCCAGATGAACTACCAGATAGAGGCCGATAGGGCCGTGAGGAGAGGGGGCGTCCTGGAGTTGCCCTTCGCGCTGGCGCTGACCACGAACCCCAGCGCGGTTACCCTCACGATACGGGGCATCGCGGTGGTGCAGGGCGAGGTGGATCTGGGCAATCTGCCTCCCCACGTGGCCGTCCCCCTGATGCAGATGGCCATGTTCGAGGCGTCGCTGATATTGAGGGAGCTGGGGATGCCTCCCCTCGTCTATATTCAGCAGGGAGGCGGCTCCCAACAGCAGCAACAAACCCGCTATTTCTAAATACATCTATATTATCTCTATATATAGTAAACCTTATTTCCCCGTAGGTATTTTTACAGGGTGCTCGTCGTCGTGGCCCTAGGGGGAAACGCCTTCGCGAGGCCCGGAGGGCCCATGGACCAGGAGGAGCACGTCAAGAACATCAAAATAGCGGCGCGTGTGGTGGCCAAGATAGCTGAGGAGGACGGGGCGCAGGTGGTCGTAACGCACGGCAACGGCCCCCAGGTCGGCCTCCTCGACGAGCTACAGCTCCTGGCCGAACGGCGATATTTCAGGCTGGACGCCCTGGTGGCGGCGACCCAGGGGCTTCTGGGATATCTCCTCGTCGAGTCCATAGACGAGGTGCTGGGCCCCGGCAGGGCGGTCGCGGTGGTCACCAGGACGCTGGTGGACGAGGGGGATCGGGCCTTCGAGAACCCCACGAAGTTCGTCGGGCCTGTGTACGCCAGGGAGGACGCCGAGAGGCTGGCGGCCAAATACGGCTGGGCGGTGAGGGAGGACGTGGGGCGGGGCTGGAGGCGCGTCGTGCCTTCGCCGGAGCCCGCCGCAGTGGTGGAGGCCGAGGCCATAAAGGCCCTTTTGGACAGGGGGCTGATCGTGGTGGCCCTGGGGGGCGGCGGCGTGCCCGTCTCCAGGCGCGGCGGCGTCGAGGCCGTTGTCGACAAGGATCTCGCAAGCCAGGTGCTGGCCAACGCGCTCGGCGCCGAGGCGCTCGTCATACTCACCGACGTGGACGGCGTCTACGTGGATTTCAACACGCCGAGGCGGCGAAGGCTCGAGAGGATAAACGCAGAGGAGCTGGAGAGGCTATACAGAGAGGGGCAGTTCCCCGAGGGGTCCATGGGGCCTCCACTTAAAAATTTTACCGCCGGCTGGGCGTCTGCGCCGTAGCGCCTCTGTTCGCCCGCGGCCTCCTGACGGCGTGGGCGCCGCCGTCCACCGCGAGGAAGATGGTTCACTGCTCCGTTATGGGGATCGGTGCATCGATTCCATTTGCCTTTGCCGCCGTCCGGACGCTCGGCGCGTCGGTTCAACTTGCGGCTTCCGCCGTCAGGATGCCCGTCGCATCGGTTCCGTATTCGGCGTCTCGCCGCCTTTCCCTCGGCGTGCCGGCTCCACCTGCGGCCTCCCCCTCCGCCGCCTCGGTTCCGCCTAGGCTCCCGTCGCCGGAGGCCGCCAGGGAGATGACGGGCTCCGGCAGCTTGACCAGGGGCGACGTGCCGTTGTATATGACGTCGTAGACGGCGTAGGCGAACGTCCTGCAGTCCTCGCTGACGCCCGCGGGGGGCCTCAGCTGGGGCGCGAGGCCGCCCATGTACTTGACCGAGCCGAACCTGGGCGAGCTGACTATCAGGTAGGGCGCGTCCGTCTTGAGGGCCGTGATGGAATCGCCGCACCTGTCCACGTAGGCCGTGAAGCCCGTCAGAGGCCCTCCCGTCCCCACGGCGAGCGTCCCGTCCGTCCTGTAGGCCAGCGCGTACACGGGCGCGGTGTAGTTGACCGCCTTGACGACCGCCCCGTCCTTGAGGACGGCCACCTCGCCGTTCTGGCCCCCGACGGCGACGGAGACGCAGTCCGTGGCGAGGGCGGTGGCGTTCAGCTTGACCACGGCGCTCCAGAGGAGGCGCCCGTCCGGCGTGTACAGCGACACCGCGGTCCCCAGGAAGGCGGGCGGGGAGGCGGACTGGTTGTACGCGGCTGAGGCCACTGCGAGGCACGACCCCATGGGGTCGGACGCTATGAGCTGGCCCGGCACCGACCACAGCACGCGGCCGAACGCGTCTACGGCGCCGGCCACGCCCCCGAACGAGAAGTAGAACATGTCGCCGGCCTCCGTGGGGAGCACGGCCGCATGAGCCGCAACTGCAAGCGCCAGCAGCAGCGCGGGGATCATCCGGATGACCGTTCGGGTTTGGGACATGCCCCCGCGTCCGTCGGCCCGGGATAAAGAATCGAAAAGAGGCCCCCTCAGGTCGGCCGGAGGGGCGATGCGCCCCCTCCCCGATCGGCGTTCGGATGGCCCTCGTCGCATGCGGAAAGGCGGCGTCGGCTCAAGGGAGAGGCCTACCCCGTGGAGGAGGCCGCGTCCGTATATCGGACGCGGCGACAGGGGAACCCCTTGGGATCCCTTACAGGCAAGTTCTTGCCTGTCAAGCTTCCCGGAGAACATCCCTGTAAGGAGGGTACTAGAAAGGGGATGGAGGCGGTAGTTGGGGAAGCGGTGCATGCAGTAGAGCGTCAAGGCGGCGTCCGCCGCGTGGAGCGCCACCAAGAGAAGGGCCCAGGTCCTGTACCCCATGGAGAGGGGGGAGGCCACGCCCATGTGGATCCAGCGTCCACGGGGAGCGTGCTTGTAGGGAGCAGTTTACAGGGAATATTCATGAAAAGTCCGACAGGGGGCTAGCCCCCTGTCAAGCCTTTCTTGCGTACTCCCTGTAAGGGAAATGGAGAGCTGGCCGACGGGAGGAAAAAGGGCGGGGGTTTGCCGGCGGGAGGCTCGCTACTTCCTCCTCCTCAGGACTACGGCCGCGGCCGCCGCTGCGGCCAGGGCTATGAGGGCTGCGGTGTAGGGGCTCACCGGCGCCGCCTCCACCTCCGGCCTGCAGAGCTCCCTGGTCTCTATGGCGATGTAGACGGAGCCGTCGAGGCCCGCCTTGGACGTGGCGTTGCAGAGCCTCGCCGTCGCCAGCGGGTTGGGCACGCCGAGGGCGTCCCTCACC
>Ga0081534_100725_pt1 | contig 10251 bp, 18 predicted proteins | sample MonGeyMetagenome_FD_71019 | JGI IMG/M metagenome (GOLD analysis project Ga0081534, IMG submission 71019) | Hypoxic/sulfidic aquatic microbial communities from Monarch Geyser, Yellowstone National Park, USA - MG (SPAdes) v1 (version 2) | ecosystem: Environmental > Aquatic > Thermal springs > Hot...
CCGATGGCCACGGTCCTGCTCCCGTTGAAGATGACCACCCAGCCGGAGTTGTTGCCGACCCTATGTAGCGCCACAGACGTGAACGTAAGATATATCGCCAGGCCTGGCGCCGGGGGATCCACGTAGACCTCCACGCGGCCCTGGGATAGGTAGAGGTAGGCGGCCGCGGCGAGGATTACAGCCACAAGCAACGCGACGGGCCAGGACCTCATGTAGACTTGTGGCGGGGGTGGTTATAAACGTTAATAGAGGCGCGCTATCAGGAGGGCGGCTGGCAGGCTCCATATTATGTTGTATGCCCAGCTCACCGCCAGCCTGCCCGGCGCGATAAGATCTAGAAAAATATGGAGAACGCCCAGCGCCAAATATGCAGGGCTGTGCAGATATGCAGAAATAACCACGGCCGCCAGCATCGATATCAAGCCGTGGTATTTGCTCCGGCGGAGGCCCTTGTGGCCCAACATATCGGTGGCGGCGGTGTGCACGGCCGAGGCCGCGGCCGCCGAGACCGGGTCGACGTGGAATATGGCCAGCGCCACGACGCCCCACAGGATGTGGGTGAACCACTTCACGAGAGAAGAAGAAAGAAAAAAGAAAATAGAAAAAATGCGTCCCCTACCCCCCAACCCTACATCCGCCTATTTTTCAGAGTAGATCTCGGCCACCGCGCGGCCCAGCTCCGCGTCGTATCGATAGACGATGGTGCAGTCCCCCATATACACACAGTCTCTAATCTTTTTACATATGTCTCTAGATATCTCCTCGTGCCGCGCCGTACATATGTCGAAGAGCTTGACCACCCTGAAGTATCTGTGGCCCACGCGGTACAGCCCCTCCTGTTTGGGTACCGCCAGCATCACTCCCTGCATATCCTCACCACATAATTCCTGTTCTGATCTATATAGACCTTTATATCCATCTCTTGGAGCACAGCCTTTATCTTGGCTGGCTTTATGTACATCTCCAAGTCTTTCGCTATGCGAAACCAGTACCTGTGCTCCGTGGTTGTGTAATAGACGCTGTCTAGCTTCGACGTCACTATCCTGTCTATCTCGACGGCACGGCGGCGTATCTCCCTTATGAATTTCTGCATGTAGATCACGCCACATTTATAGTCCGGGTCGACGGGCTCGACCAGCGTCAGGACCTCGTGGGGATTCGACACGCGCGCCGCGTCCTCCAGCTCGCGCCTCGCGTCATGTATAATCCTGTTTATTATGTCGACGAGGGTCTGCTTTGGGTCGCTTAAGGCGGCGGTCTCCCTCGCATATGCGAGTTGCGCCGCCACGGCGGCGAGGGCGTTGTTGAATATGGACACGTCCTGGCCCAGACCCGCGGCTATCTCTATGACCGCCTTGAGGGCGCCGACGCCCTGCTCGGCCGCCAGCTGGCGCCACTTCGGGTAGAACACAGTGGGCAGGACTATGCCTATGGAGTAGAGCCGCTCCCGCAACCTCTCGGTTGCCTTAAGTATCTCGTACCTGTCGTACATACGCGGCGGCGCCGCGGCCTTGACCACCACCACCCACGCACGGCGTTCGCTACTATACGTCGTGAACTTGTCGGTGCTGTCCACCACCACCACGTTGGCGAAGGTGGAGAACGCCTCGACCTCGCCCTCATCGACCCTCAGCACCACATTCTCCTCGTCGAACGCGCTTTCGGCGAGGAGCTTAAGCTCGGCGAGCTTCTCGTCGTCCAGCTCGTCCTCCCTGATTTCATCCAACGCTATTGTGGGCATGGCGAAGTCCACGGTCCTGTAGAACGCAGCGGGCGAGGAGTTGACCACGAGTTTAAGGGGCCGCGCCGCCAGGAGCCTGGCCGTCTTAAGGAGCGTCGAGCCTCCCTGCCCGAACCCCGGTTTCCTGATTATCAACAGCTCCGAGTACGGCGCCGCCCACCGTATATACGTCAGCACTATCCACGACGCCACTACGTCGTAGTACTCACCCCTCGGCAGGACGACGTATTGCTTCAGCACCTCCCCCACCTCCCTCGCCACATCCGCAAGCAAATACACGTCCTCGTAGTTGACGTCCGCTGTGTTGTAGTGCCAGAAAAGCCTGTCCAAGTTCTTTATACGCGCCACTACGTTGTAGGCCTCCCTCACCTCGTTGTTAGCGTACATGCGCCAGCCGTCCCTGGTGTGGTAGAACGTCTCGACTAATTGGCCCACGGGGTTCCCGGTGGCGACGTCCACCACGTCCTCCATATTCATGAATATGGCCCGCGGCGCCTCTATTGTTTTTACCATGGTCATGTTGGCTATATATGAAACAACCCTCGACACGTCAGACACGCCAAATTTGCGAAGTGTCCTTATTAACTTTTCATTTTGTACATGTTTAAGCGATAGATCGGTAACTTTGCCGTCGGCCGCGATGGATACGAGCAGCTGTCTGCCTACACGGTTGACCTCTATGGTGACCGTCCTGTCCAACTCTTTGACCTCGATCTTGTTCCTGCCGACCTTATTGATCTCCATCGCCGTAGCCAGCGCGCCGAAGTAGATAGTTGACGAGCTCGTCGTAGTTCTTGAACCCCAGCTCGACCTTCAATATCGCCAACTTCTTCCACGTCTCGCGTTTTACGGATATGGCCGTATCCTCCCGGAGCGTTTTTTGTTGTTCCATGAATCAAAAATTTTTGTTATTTAAATATTTATGACCCCAAAAACGGCCGTCCAGCTCGCCGAGCTACACTTTATATGTGTATAACCATATTAAACATTTATCTATTTTTTATCGGCAGAGGATTGATAAAAGTAATTCGTTGATGCTGGATACTTGCCACACGAAAACGGCAACGAATTGACTTATTTATATCGGACGAAGGCACACGACTCGGTTACGAAAAAAGCGCACGAGTCTCGGCGCGGGGGGAGGGGGGGTAGTTTTTGTGTGAGTTGAAAGCTTTTCTGGCTTCCTTGACATATGTTGGTTCATTAAAACTAATTCTATATAGGTCTATATAGAGATGGCGGACTTATTTTCGGCATTCATCTACCTTTCCATATATTCTTTACAAATATCCAAGACTTTACACATTATGTCTGGATTTTTCACCAGACAATACCAACGACGTCATACGTAAAGAGTGTTGGCCGCATTCAACTGTCTGAAAAACGAGTGAAATACCCCTCCTCCCCCCCTACGCTGAAGCTCGTGCGCTTTTTTCGTAACCGAGTCGTATGGGCAAATACGACGTAAGTTTGTAAATTCGTGTGGGCAGTCGTATGCTCTGTATCCAGATCCTATAATCTATTTATATCAAGCTCCACCGACAAAAAACTACATATATGTCTAAATGTTTTGGGTTTATGTAAAACGTAAAGACACGCCGACCCCTCCTTTCACATTGTTGAAAACATCCTACACCTTCACCTTAATTAGAACTCCTAAATGTCGTCGTTATTGCCAAAACTCGTCGTCGTTAGCATTAGCATATGTCTAAGCGGGGAGGGCCTCCGCCGAGAAATCCGGCGGGGTAATATTCCTAATTTTATTACTATTTTTGAGGGGCGCGTCTTGAGGCCCGCGGCCACAGCTGTTTTTAAACCCACGCGGTACACGTGGACATGTCAAGCGAATATAGAGTCGGCTCGATACCCGACGCGGTGCAGGGCTCGCCGATGGTCGAGCAGACCGAGGAGCAGTACAAGCTGGGGTACGGGATGGGCGTATGCCTGTACTTGAAGCAGGCGTTCCCCGAGGACTTCCAGCGCCTATTCCCGGGCGGGGAGGCCGAGTGCGTGCAGAAGCTCGGCACGGCCGCCGACGCCTACTTCGACATGTGGAAGGTCAAGTATCCGCGCGGCGTGGCGAAGAAGGCCCTCGCGACCCTCGCCGCGGCTGGCCAGGCGTAGGCCCCAACCCGTTTTTATTTTTCCCCCGTCCTTACCTCCATGCAGTGCGACTGCATGGAGAAGGTGCTGGAGGAGCTCGTCAGGCGGGGCGTGGTGGGCGCGCAGGAGGCCGAGGCCATAAGGGCCAACATAATGAAGAGGTCTAGGCTGATATGAGCCTGAGGGAGGTCGCCCTGGCCGCGGCCTACATAGCGGCGCATGTGGCCCTGGACGTCGTGGAGGCGGGGGCGCCGGTGTCCGCCGCGGTGGACGTGGCGTTCCTGGTGGGCTTCCTCTACGCGCTCATGGACGACGTGGAGAAGGAGGTCTCCGAGCTCGGCATACACGGCATATACAACGTGATGCTTGTGTCTTGGGTCGCCGCGATTCCGCAGACCGTCGTCGCCATATACTTCGCCGAGGCCGGCCTCTACACGGCGGCCTTCCTCGACTCCATGGTGTCTACGCTCATAGACGCCTTCATCGTGACGGCGCTCGTTAGACTTCAATACCTCGACGCATTCAGGAGGGACTGGCACCTCATCCTCCTCTGGATCGCCGCCACCCTGGCCTTCGGCGCCACAGTTGCGGCGCCGTCCAACCTAGGCCTCCAGCCCGAGCCGTACTACGCTAGCTGGTTCCTGATCGGCGCGGTCGGCCTCCCCCTCCTCTTCGCCCGGGGGGTCGCCGGCAGGATTTCGATGAGCGCCTCGACGGCCGTCAACCTGGCCATCAACACCGTGCTCGTTATCTACACCGCCTGGGACCTAGGCCAGGACCTGGTGGCCTGGCACATGACCGAGAGCCAGCTCGGCACGGCCGCGGCGGTCGTGGCGACGCTCCCCGACGTAATTACGGCCCTCCTGATAAGGGCCGTGATAGGGCGGGTGACTGCGGAGCTCGCCGCGTCGGAGGACGCCGTGAGGACCATGTTCGCCGCCGCCATCCACGACCAGATAAGCGACCCCGCCCTGGTCCTCCTCATGGCGCCGATCTCGGCCCTCTACTTCCCCCACTGGCTCAACATATTCATATCGCTCCTCAAGCTGACGCTCCTCGACAGGCGGGCCTTCCTCCTCGTCGGCCTCCCCGCCGCCGTAGCCACCACGGCGGCGCTCATGGCGGGGAGGGCTGTATTTATAGTTGCATAGCGCATCGGCCATGAGGCGGATACTCGCGGCCTACCAGTTCGCCGTCGCCGTCGGCCTCGCCATGCTGTTCACCGACATGGCGATGGCGGGCGCCAGGGGCGCGGGCCAGGCGGCGTGGATAACTGTCGTCGCGGGCCTACTGTCGGCCGCGTTCATATGGGGGTACTTGACCTACGCCATAGAGGAGTGGGGCGACTTCACGCCCCAGTCGTGGCAGTACATGGCCGTGTTCCCCCTGGCCTATATTGTCATATTCTTCGCCGTCACGGCCCTCTCGCTATTCGGCGAGGGGGCGACGAACATGGCCGTGTGGGCTGCGTTCCTTGCGTCGGCCGGGCTGATACTCTACACGTCGCGCGGCATGCCGCTCCACCTCTCGTCGGGCGACCCCCTGGGGGACGCCCTGGCCGGCGTCAAGCTCCTGCCGCTGGCCCTCGCCGCGGGGCTCCCCGGCTTCTGGCTCGCCCTGTCGGCCTACGAGGCCTTGAGGGCCGCCGCCAGGAGGGCCTGGCTCATGGCCATATCGATAGCGGCGTCGATACTGCTGGCAATCCTCGCGCCGTTTACAGTGACGGGGAGCGCCAGCATAGCCAGCCTCCAGTACACGGGAGTGGAGGTCCTGGCGTGGCCGGGCATAATAGCTTGGGAGGAGCTGATATCGAGGTTCTTGCTGCCCGCCGTGGGGCCCCTCGCCAACTACATGTTCGTAGTCCTCCACGTCCCCTCCAGGACGCTCGACGCGCTGACCTTGGCGCCAGCAATAGTGGCTGTCATCTCCATGGCGACGCGGTGGGTGACCGACGTGTACAGGCGCCATGGGCTGATAGGCTCCATAACGGCCCATGCGGTCTACAACGGAATGATCTCCTGGGTCGCGGGGCTGGTGTACTACCCCGTCACGACGCTGGCGTCGCTCGCCGTCCTGGCGGGGCTGTATATATACGCCTGGTCGAGGGGTAAGCTATGACGGTCCCCGCCCGCCTGCTGGCGATAGCGAGCCTCGCCGTATTCGCCTACGTCCTGCACAACGCCTACGTCGCGTCGGGCGTCGTCAAGCCGCACGGCGAGGTCTTGATAGTCGCCCACAACGTCACCGTGGTCAACGCGACGTGCCCGACCCAGTGCGTGAGGCAGGTCGGCGCTATATATGTGGCGGTTCTTCAGAGCGGATATGCTGAGGTCCAGGACGGGTTCGTCCTGGGTCTATATACTAACCAGCAAAGCTAGGTTTTTTTCGCCGTCCTGTATTCCTGCAGCGTCATCTTGCACTCGTTCAGCTCGCCTTGGTAGCGCGTGATGAACTGGCGCCACGCGTCTAGGTCGGCCTTGTCCGCTATCCCCAGGTCCATGCGGGCCAGGGCCCAAGAGGCCCGGGCGGCGTCCCACGGCGGGGCGAAGACCTCAATCGAGACGCGGTGGGGCTCCTGCCCTGCGTAGCCCATCGCTACGTAGACCTCCGCCGGCGAGGCGGGGAACCGCGCGGCGGACTCTATATGCTCGACCTGGACCAGCCTCCCCACGCTGTCGCGCAGGAAGCCGTGGTTGTCCACATACACCTCCCACACAGAGACGCCAGCGGGCTCTATGAGCACGAGCATGTACTTGAGGAGCGCCACATAGTCCGCCGTCTTGCGCACATAGGGGACCCTCCTCTCCTTGAGGAGGACTTCGAACTCCTGAAGGGCCTGGGTCGTGTATGGCCAGCACTGCCTGCCGCCTATGCCGAGTATGCCCAGCGGCGACGCGGCGACGCAGACCTCCCTCCTCACCCTGTCGATCGAAAAATCCACGTAGCTGTCGCTCGACGCGTCGTAGAGCTTGTACGTAGCCGTCACGGACATAGCACCACCAGGTCGATGCTCCTCTTGTCCAGCCTAGTCAATATGCTGCGCAGCTCCTCGGGGAGGTCCTTCGTGTGGATGTACATATATACGCCGGCTTGTGTTACGTATATCTTGCCCGTGGTCTTGACGCAGATCATGCCTTCCGCCCCCGGCCCCGCCGCCGCCCTCCCTGCGGCTCCGCCCCCGCCGCCTCCCCCGCCCCCTCCTTCTTTTCCTTCTCCTCCTTCTTCGGCCGCCCCCGCTTCTCGAAGCACCTTTTCTGCGCGGTCGAGAGGACGAAGTCCAGCTCCGCCTCCAGGAAGTGTCTCTCCAGCTCGAACCTCGATACGTCTATCGCCCGCCGCAGGATGGGCCGTGCCCCCTGCGGCGACAGCTCCAGGCAGAGCAGCTGGGGCGTCCTCACCGCGAGCCTCAGGACCCCATCGAATATATATTCGTAAAGAGCCCTCTTGTAGGGAAAGGCCTCCACCGTCATCACGTACACGCCGCGCCTCCTCAGCGACGCTATGAAGAGCGGCTGCTCCCGCATCAGCCGCTGGCAGTGCGGACACTCCCTCGACACCACCAGGAAGCATGCCGTGCATGCCGACGCGGCGGCCATCGCTCATATGGACGCCTTGAGGGCCTCGGCGTAGAAGAACGCCGCTATTGCACGGAGCGCTTGCACCGTAACGAGGGGCACCAGGCACGGCGGGTCGTAGGTAACGGCGTTGAAGTAGGTGGCGAGCTCGTCGTGGATGTACAGCAGGGGCCGGAGGACTGCTTTAAGCTCCGACAGGGCGGTGCAACAGCGGAAGTCCGCGTAGTAGTATCTACTGTACATAGGATACCTCTCTATCTCGTCGGCCAGGCGGTCGGCGACGGCTTGGATGTAGGCTGGGAATAGATAGCCCCGCACCGCTGTATAGACCGCAACAGCGTCGGGCTTCTGCGCCATCAGCTCCTTGAGGAGCTCTAGGGGGTACGTATAGGCCTTCCTCTTGATCAGCTCCGCCAGCTCGGCGTAGGCGTCGGCGCTTGCCCCCCGCGCCGCGAGGGCGGCGGCCGAGCCGGCCACCTCCTCCGCGGCCTGGGGATCCATTGCGACCCTTATCCGGCACATATTCAGAAACCTTATGGCTGTTTAAATACAGGTGACCTATATTTAAACCGGAGCCATATGGATCTTTATGGCTCCAAGCTCAGGCGGAGGGATGAGGGTCGGCTGGCAGTGGATAGCCGCCGCCTTCATAGCGATAGTAGCGATCTGGTGGATGTGGTCTGTGAACGCGGCGCCGCCGAGGCCCGCCAACGTGGTGACCATAACCGCGACGCAGCCGCCGCCCCAGCAACAACAGCCAGCCATCGTCGCAGGCGCCGCGCCGCCGCTGGCGGCCTTGCCGCAGGCCGCCGGGCCGCCGCCGTGCCAGGGCGTCGAGGTGACGGAGCGGTGGCTGACTGTCTGCGGCGCCGTGACCATGGACTCGCAGTATGTATATCTGTACAGGGGATACATCTACGCGCCCGGCAACCTGACGGCGTTCAAGATCGCCGGGGACACCTCGTCGTGCGTGTTTAGCGTCGTGTCCAACACGCTCTATGTGAACTGCACGTCCATGATAGCGGTCGCGAGGGCGAGATGAGCGCGGTCGAGTACGCCCTGGCGGCCCTGGTGGCTGGCGCCGTGGTCGCGCTGGCGGTTGCGGCGCGGGAGGTGGCGAGGCTGGCCAGGACCGCCGAGATGATATACGCCCTGCTCTACTACTCCAAGCCAGCCGCCGCCGAGGAGGCGCTCGTAGAGGGGGCGGGGGTTGAGCGGCAGGGCCAGCAGGCGGCCGCCCAGCCGCCGCCAGCGGCCGAGGGGGCGCCCCAGCAGGGCGGGGACGAGTGCGTTGTGGACGTCGTAAGGCGCTATGGGTGCGTGCCCCTGGCCGACGTCAAGCTGAGGTGCGGCGTTGGGATTATGGTCCTGAGGAGGCTGAGGAGGGAGGGCAGGATAAAGATCACCAACGACGGCAGGGTATGCCCAAAGTAGACCCCCGCGACTTGGTGCTGGCCGTCATGCTCTACATAGGCGGCGCGGTCAGGTACACATACGACTACGTATCGTGCAGGGACGTGGACTCGCTGGGCAGGAGGGTCTGCGTGGCCTACGGCGACGTGGACTTCATAATCGCGGAGCTGGTCGCCGAGGAGCTGGTAGCGAGGGAGTGGGGCGGCGTGCTGCGCCTCACCGAGGCCGGCAGGCAGGCCGCGCGGGCCGCGGCGCGGCGCCTCGGGCGGAGGGGCAGGGACGTGGCGAGGTACGCCGCCATGGAGAGCGACATATCCAAGATAGTTGAGCTACTTGAGAGGGAGAAGGTGGTGGAGAAGCGGGGGGATTACTACAAAATAGGTCTGTTTTAGAGCCCCCGCGCGTCGGGGGCCCATTTATTGTCCAAGATTCTGTCTATAACACATCTGATGTGCCTGTAGCCGGTGTATTTGCCGCACTCGTCTGCGCTCATGGGCACTCGCCGACACGCAGCGGCCTGTCAGCAACCACGAGCTCGCGCGTTATGAATTCCAGAGCCTCGGATAGAGAGTCGAAGATCCACATGTCCTCCTCCTCCATATGTCTCACGACGTAGCGGATCATCCCATCGCAACCGACGGCGTAGATGCGGATTATATCTATCCACTCTTGCCCCTTGAAAACGCAGTACTTCTTGAGCCTTTGCGCGTTCATACTTTCAACTGACATATCTCCTTCGCCTTCTCGGCGTCTTGGAAGTCCCTGAAGGTGTAAAGTTGATATATGCCGGACATTACGTCTCGGGCCACCGCCAGCGCCCCGGCGGTGAAGCACCACGACTCGTCCCCGTCGCGGACTACGTACACGGCGGCTCCTGGCAGTATCATGATACGCCGCTCATAGTTCCAGACCGACTTGAACACCGCGCAACCGTATATCCTATCGATTTTGTCCCAGTCCATCTTGGCATGGAAGCGCCCGCCCTCATGGCTGGTCGTGCAGTAGTCGCCACGCCGCGGCTCCTTCAGTGCCGCCGCGACCATATGGACGAATTGCCATTCCGTCGGGGTCTGTTTCGGGGTTTGTTGGGTTTGGGACATGTGTATAATGAAAGCACTAGTATTTAAAGATTTCGCCCCTTATTTAGGGGCGGAGAAAAAGGATCAGCGCCAGGTTCAAGCCCATCGGCCCCTTTGGGGCCTGGACGGCCCCAGCGGACGCTTCATCACGTGGAAAAGACTAAACCAAGCGCTGTAGCGAGGTCTCCGGAAATAATGAGGAGCAGTACGGCGACGGCACTGGCAACTTGTGATGAAATATATAGCTCCACACCTCCGCTACTGTCCAATCGACGATTGGATTCACAGCCACACCCCATCTATAAGTCTCAACAACCGCGTGGTCCGCTCGGTTCTCTCT
>Ga0081534_100727_pt1 | contig 10239 bp, 11 predicted proteins | sample MonGeyMetagenome_FD_71019 | JGI IMG/M metagenome (GOLD analysis project Ga0081534, IMG submission 71019) | Hypoxic/sulfidic aquatic microbial communities from Monarch Geyser, Yellowstone National Park, USA - MG (SPAdes) v1 (version 2) | ecosystem: Environmental > Aquatic > Thermal springs > Hot...
GAGCTACGTGCCCAAGGCAGACGCGGCGTGTGAGGGTCCGGTCTTCGAGATGAGCCTGATGATCCACGGCCTCTTCACCAAGAAGGGGATATGGAAGGACACCAAGGTTACCGTCTTCTCGCCAGGCGAATACCTGAGCGACCTCAGTAGGCAGTCGAGGGAAGCGGTGAGGCAGATCTACCAGTCTCTGGGAATAGAGCTCGTGGAGAGCTTCAAGATAAAGGAAATAACGGATAAGGAGGTTATAGCCGAGGACGGGAGGAAGATACCTGCTGACCTGACGATCCTCATACCGCCCTACGCCGGGCACCCGGTGCTTAAGGTCAGCACTCCCGACCTGATTGACGACGGAGGGTTCGTCCCGACCGACATCAATATGGTGTCTATCAAGTACGACAACGTTTACGCCGTGGGCGACAGCAGTGCCATAACCGTCCCTAAGCTCGGCTACTTGGCGGTGAAGACTGCTAGGACCGCCGCCACGCATTTGGCGAACAGGCTAGGCTTCCCTGTGGAAGTCGAGAAGTACTACCCGACGATTATATGCGTCGCCGACAACCCGTACGAGGGGTTCGGCGTCGCCGTAAAGGACGACACCTGGTACGGCGGGAACGTGAGCGAGGCCGTTCCCTCGCCGCTGAACCACCTGAAGAAGGAGCTGTTCGCCAAGTACTTCATGTGGACTAAGGGAGACATGGCTCTAGAGAAGTACATGGCCTCCTGGTGAAAGCCTTATGGCAGTAGTTACCGAGACGCTGAACCTGGAAAGGGTGCTGACAGAGGACAATTTGCTCACGCTATCAAGAGTTCTGGACATCCTAAGGGTCGCCAATAACAAGTACGGTCTTCTCGATGTGGCTCACGGTATCCTGGAGGACGAGGAGACCGTCGCCAAGTTAGTTAACACGCTGACGAGCGATAAGGTTCTGGGACTGAGCGATAGGCTGGACAACGTAATTGACCTCGTTGATTACCTCACCAGAGAGGACACCGTCTTCGCGCTTAAGGACGTCCTTGACCTGGTGAAGACCCTGAGGAACACCGGCCTAATGGACCCCATCAAGGGCTTGCTTTCGGATGACGACTTCATGAGCATGGTCGGCCACTTGGTCTCCAGCGACATCATGATGAACCTCCTCGTGAACTTCAAGCAGATCGTCGATGACTTAGGAAGGCTGGACTGGACGAACTTCAAGTACTACACGTTGCTCGTTAACGAGACCGGTGAGGCCATAAAGACGAGAGAGATCAAGCCGATCAAGAGCGTGTTCGACTTGCTCAAGCTCTTCAAGGACCCCGAAGTTCAAGTAGGGCTGGGTGTAGCTGTTGCGGTGTTGAGACACATAGGCAAGTACCACATGAAGCACGTCAGCGGAAACTCCCAAGCTGGCCAAAAGTGAAAACAACGATTTTTATTATTCTAATCGGTAAACTATATAGACACTATAGGTTTTTCATTAAAGTGACCTACTTTTATATAACTACGTGATGAACGCTTACGTCGAGTACTTGAAGTACCTTTGCGAGAAGAAAGGCGAGTGCTGGGAGCTCGAGGAGTTCTTGACCTACGAGGAGCTGGCTGAACTCACGCTAACCTCCTCCAAATCCTTACCCCTCATCTCGGGGAGCAGGTAGATCGTCACTAACGCTGAGGCCAAAGCTACGGCTGAGTAAACCCCTAGCATAGCAGCTAATCCCAGCGCGGAAACGAGGCTCGGAAAGCCGTTTACCACTAAGCCCGTGAACAGCCTATCCACATCCACGGAAATGGCCTGGGAGGTCCCCCTCACCTTTGTCGGTACTATTTCGGGCGTCACCATGGCGGAGCCTATTATCGAGGCGGGCCCTAAGGCGGAGAAGAAATAATTCAGCATGTAGAAAGCGAAGGCCAGCTCCGCGGCACCTCCGTGAAGCAATTGGGCAGCGGTTAGGACGCTTTTCACCTGGAAGTTGAAACCGAAAATCTCCGGGTGCGTTAAGAGGAGGCCGTACATCGCCAGCCAAAAGGCCACTCCTATGTAACCGACGACTATCAGCTTCTTCCTGCCAACCCTGTCCACCAAGTACATGCTCACGATCTGACCGGGGATCCCCGCCCCCAACTGAGCGACGTAGGTGAAGGTTATGGCGGTCATGCCCAAGTTGTAGGCTATCGTGATCGGGCCGTAAATGGCGAAGGTGGACGAGTACATGTCGTAAAGCATCCAGAGAACGGTGCCCACCACTATCATCAGGGCGCTAGTCCATAACTTCTTCATGAACGGTGACCTGTCGAGGGAGGGCTTCAGGTTAAGCCCGAACTCCTTCCTCAGCGTCTCTAACTCCTTTTCCACAGGCTTGACCCTGGCCAAGAAGAAGACGGTCTCCGCTATCTTCCTCCTGAAGTAGAACACTGAAGCCGCCGGGATAGCCCCCGCTCCTAGCACTACCCTCCAGGCCACGTCAGGGCTCAAGTTCATATTTGCGTCAGCTGATCCACAAAGGCAGCAACAATAGCCCCCCAGCCCCAAAGGAACGCGAAGGTCAGTATCATGGCCATCCCCCTCCTCCTCGCCTCGACGTTCTCCGCGACTATTATCGGGGAGAGCACGTAGTCCGCCCCTATGCCCATGCCTAGAATGAACCTTGAGGCCACCAGCATGGGGAAGCTAGTCGCGAGGGCCTGGGCTATTGCACCGATCGTCATTAGTAGGACGTCGAAGCCGTACATCCTCTTCCTGCCCTCTATGTCTGAGAGTAGGCCGAACAGGAGGGCTGAGAAGGCGGCACCGTAAAGCGATGAGGCGACGAGAAGCCCTTCCTCCAATTGGTTGAGTTTGAGTATTTCGACCAAGGAGTAGGTGACGAGGGCTATCGAGTACAGGTTATAGCCGTCGGAGAAGACTCCTAGGCCTGAGACCAAGACCGACCTGATGCTTAGCTTGCCGTTCATGACAAGTAAGTACTTACTCACCAGATATTTAGGATTTTCGTTGAATTAGTACATACTTATAAAAACTTACTGTATCCTTTTTCCGACTTTCTAGCCCTTCCCTGTCTCCCGCTTTCTTCGCCTGAAGCTTCGCCTTACCTCCTCCCATAAGTGAATGCCCTAGGAGGAACGTCATATCAACAGTTGCTCCCACAACTAGAATTGCTGACGTTTCCAAAGCCGTCCGCTCAGATAGCGTCGAAGGCCGTAAACAACAGTACCATCCCGCCCAGTACTGCCAGGCCGTTGGCGAGGGGATCGTTGTACCTGAAGTGTGCTAGAGCGTATCTCACCCACCTACCGTTCCTCTTAACGTAAATCCCCCTCTCCGTGAAGACGTCCAGGAACATGTGGGTCGGGCCGACCAGGACTCCGTAGACTATGGCTAGCGTGATTAGCTCTCTCAGTTGGAAATAGGTCGCAATTCGCTAATTTGGAAGAAACTAAAACCCCCAGTTAACTCATTATCATCAATAATTTCTTGTAATTCATGAAAATTCGATGAAACTCAATCCTCATTTATTTTCGTATACTTCTTTGCTTTCCAGATCTTCCATCGTTTCCGTTGTATATTTTCACCCTCATCTTTCATGCCTTTCATGTATAATATCATGGCTGTGATAGAAAAAGGAATGTAATATACGGGAATGTGGTCTATCACTATATATTCAGACCCCCATTGATAAGGAAGTTGAAATTTGAATAACCAATATAGAGCGTCTTCGAGTACTGAAAAAGTTAATGAGTTAGCTATCCAAATCTTTAAATTTCTATCGAATCCCGCAACTGCCCCCATTAGGAAAACTAACAAATGATATGGAGAAATAAAATTACCGCCATTTATGAGAGTAATGAAATAAGCTTCCAATAATGCATATATTAAACTTACTGCTATCGTTCTAGCTATGCTTTCCCTCAACCATATTCGCTTTTGCCTTATCAATAATTTAAAAGATTCGGTTTAACTCTAATCGGACACTATTAAACCCCGAAAGCGATAGCCCCCAGCAAAAACCCGATAAATACCGCTAACGTGTTGGCGAGGGGATCGTTGTACCTGAAGTGTGCTAGGGCGTATCTCACCCACCTACCGTTCCTCTTAACGTAAATCCCTCTCTCCGTGAAGACGTCCAGGAACATGTGGGTCGGGCCGATCAGGACTCCGTAGACTATGGCTAGCGTGATTAGCTCTCTCAGTTGGAAATAGCTGTAGTGGTAATAGGAGCTATGCAGGGCGAAGTAAGCGAGTAGCGTTACGGCAGCGGTGACCAGAGACCCCCACAGGATTGACCTGAACCACGTGTGAGTCAACGGCGTTCTTCTGGGCAAGTACTTGCCTTCGACCCAAACCATTTCGTGTCCCAACCGATCTATTAACGAATTAGCCAGAACCGAAACGATCCCGGCGAAAATCAGAGCGTCGAAGGGATCCCGAGTGATCAGACTGCCTAGAAACGTTAGTACGCCCGTTGAGAAGACGTAATGGGTTCGTAAAAGCATCCGTCTCTTTTACGTGTTTCGCCAATCAGTTCAAAAGCTTTATCAATCTATACCATCGCTAGTTCGGGTAATCGTTCTTGGAAGAAGTTCAATTAACTCCTACTGGTGCCGAAAGGACAGCTCAGCTTTAATTCGACGGACGCCGTCCTGATCTCCAGGTCTTGGCGAGAAGCTCGGGCATCCTGACGAGGATCAAGTCCGTTTACTTCCTCGAGTCCGTGGCCGGCGGGTTAGTTCAGCCTTACTACTCCTTCTTGAGCGTGATTAACGGCGTAACCGGGCCGTTGCTCGGAGTCGTCAGCTCCGCATCCGTTGTGATTACGGACGTCGTGCCTTACGCGTTGAGGAACCTGAAGTCCCTGTATCCGTCCATCGGGTTCATCGTCGCAGGCATCGCGTGGCTCGGCATAGCGCTCGTTTCCGTGAACGGCATCTCCTTGAACCTCTACCTGGCCTCCTTGGCGGGCTTAGGGATGGCGAGCTACGCCATCCAAGTGCTGCTAGAACCCCTGAGCAGGGGTAGGAGAGGTGACGTTCTGGGAGGGGTCACGCAATACTCCAGGCTGGGGAGCCTCACGGCCACTTTAGTTACCGGATTCATCGTTGGAAGCGATTACGACCTCAACAGGATTTTCGCTACCCTAACCGGGCTGCTTTACTTGGCTTCCGGAGTTCAGACGCTAAACATCAAGATAAGCGAGGCAGTGACGAGGACGGAGAGGGTAGACTTCAGGTTGGTTTTGGCCAACTCCGTCTTCTTTTACGTCTGGTCGTTGGCGTGGCCCCTCTTCCCTCTCCTTGAGGTCTACAAGTTCCACATGAACGAGACGAACCTGGCGATAATCTCCACCATAGGAGGGCTCTCGGGGATAGTCGGACAACGTTGGGCGAACAAGCTCATCAACACGAGACCGGTGCTAGCGCTCTTCTTGGGCAGGTCAGCCCTAGCGATCTATCCCTTAGCTTACGCCCTGTCCACGAACGTCTACGAGGTTTACTTGGCCTACCTGGCCATGGCCCTAACCTCAACGACACAACCCGCGTTGCTGGCGGTGGTTTACAATAGGTCCCAAGACGTAAAGCGCTCTTTGGCCCAAGTGTACTTCTGGCAGGGGATCGCCTCTCTTTTGGGGAGCGTGACGTCCTCGACCGCGGTGTGGGCGTTAACGAAGGGATTGGACGCTCAAGCCATGGTGTCATACGTGGACGTCGCGATGATCGTGATCGCTACCCTGAGGTTCGTGAGCTCCACGCTTTACGTTCTGTTAATTAAAGAGGCGCGTTCAGGTCCTTCTCTTAGCCCTTAGAAGCCCTATAGCTGATGTAATGAGATAAGCTACGATCAGAACGGCCGCTATCTCCATCCCCAGCTGGACCACCCCGGGGTTTCCTCCCCCTATTATGATCGGGATCGGTCCGATCATGATCACCGCGACCGCCCCTCCCTGAACGCCTCCCTGACTGACCTGGCCTGAGGCCTGTTGGCCTTGAACATAAGGGGTTCCTCCTTGTTGTGAGGACATTGGAGTGATAAAGGAGGCCATGACTAGGGCTAACCCGATGAGCAGTAGGGCCAAACCGAGGTAAAAGGCCTTGTTCATACCCGATAGACCTTCGAAAGCGGAGGATTTTAACTTAGCTCAGTGCTGAAGAGCTTCCTCACTACTCGGAAGCCTAGGTTGTCATCACAGCTTCCCCTCTAGGAAGATAGCTCGGCGCGGAATTAACAATCTTCACTGTTGACCAAGCTAGGGTTTGCGTCCTAGGAGCTGAAGCGATGAGAGGTGCTCGATTACGTACATACTCGGCCAAAGAGTCGATCTGAAGTCACGGCATTCTCCTCAACCACATCTTTGCGGAGTGCTTTAACCCCAACCTACTTGGTAAATCGTTAGGTAAAGAGTATTTGCCCTCACCGGTCTTAATCACGAAGCCATAAGCGACTAATGTTTTTAACAGTTCGTAAAGCCTTGAGTCCCCGATATCCTCTTTGTATAAAGAGTTCATGACATCCCTTATCTCACTGAGAGTCCCTTTATTACCCAACCTCGACAGCGAGAGGATGATTTCGGCGTAACGTCTGGGTGAATTAGAGTTGCTCAAGAATCTAGTGAACTCCTTGGAGACTTGTTTCGCCGCCTCCTTCACTACAACTCTAATGTCGATAGGGTGGGAATGCTTAACAGAATAGGAGTAACTCCTTCCGAAAAGGGCTAGCCATCCCGGGATCCCGTCGAAAAGTCTTACAGCCTCACCAATGATCTCTTCCTTAACTTTGATTCCCTCCTCCTCAAAGCCCCTCCTTAAGAACTCCTCGGACTTGGTTTCATCGAACCTTTCGAGTTTTATCCTAAAGAACTTCCTACCGTAGAACGGCTTCTCTTCCTCGACTTGATTTAAAATTTCCTCAGTCACCCCAACAATACTGCCGGAGACTATTATGACCGTGTTTTCACACCACTCGTAAATGTCATGAAAGAACGAACCTATATCAAACCCATTAACCTTCTTAAGGTTTTGTACTTCATCTATGAATATAACCAAACCTTTCTTATTATCCCTAGAGATCGAGTCCAAGGCTCTGGCGATCTCGTTGACGTCTTCCGTTTTAAACTCTCTAAGTTTTACACTAATTTTAAGCCAATTTAATTCTAAAATATCTTCCGGATTTACACCTAGTTTATTTGCGATAATCTTCGAAACCTTTCCGGCGAAAGTGTACTTCCTCAAAAATTCCGCCGCTCCTTCTAAAAACAGTTTCGAGAACGTTTCCATAGGATAGGACTTCTTACTTCCTAGCCTACCCAAATTTAATGTTAAGGTAACGTGGTCCGGAAGTTCATTAAGCGTTACTTTCACCAGGCTGGTCTTACCTATCCTCCTGATCCCCAGAACCGCTGCGAAGTCCTTATGCCTAATCACGTCTTTTAGTTCCTCGATTTCCCTCTCCCTATCAAAGAAGTCCTTCTTTTCCGTTTTGGGTCTCGTGTCAAAAAGAATCTTCCGCCACCGGAATGATTTCGGAACCGGAAGTTTTAAGCCTTATAAATCTAAAGCTACCCTCAGCGAATAGCAACTTGAGTCAGTCGTCGTTCGCTAACCCGTCTACACGCTGACGCCTTAAGGTTCCTAGGTGTTCTGGTGTCTGCGTGGAGTGCCGAGGAGTACGCTGTAATATCCCCTTATCTGCTTCCCATAGTCGGCCTTCTTAACAATATTTCCATTTAATCCAAAGCGGAATTCAAGCGAAAGCCGCAGAACTCGCTCGTCCCACCGACTACGCCATAGAAGCCACTGAGAAGTGACGTCGAGAACTCACATTACAACAGTCTAATATTTTACTAATTTCATAAAGAATGTTAATGTTAGAGGTTCTAGTCCTTGAGTGATGAGCCTCCGACCATACTACCTATACCGCCTGAACCGCTTATATACCATTATACCCAGAAAAAGTAATGAGATGAGGGAGACCATTCCACACCCATACAGAGAAAATAAGTATTATAATGAGATGAGGGAGACCATTCGTCGGGCCCTTAAGGACCTTAACCCTGAGATAAGAGGCCTCGGGAACCTAACATACGGTATGTGGTCTATAACCTTTTTCATCGCTGCTGTGGGCTTTGTCGCCTTCATGCTCAGTTTAGTTGTGGCTTTGTCGCACTCGAAGTCTTTACCGGCGGAATCTCGCTTAATCCCGACAGCCTCGTCTTCACAGACGCTCTTAGCCGCGTACACGCAGGCTTCCGCTTTCTTACTGAAAAACGACATAGCGCTCGTAATAATGAGCGCCATTTTATTAGCCGGAGTCCTCAGCCTATTATACGGAGTCTACAGGACGTATAAGGGATTCTCCTACCTTAGCAGGTACGTGCCTTACACGGGGTTAGGTAAGGCTGGGGCAGTCCTCTACTTACTCCCACCCTTGATTCCAGTTGGGAACATACTGTTGGGGATCTCGCTTTTCTTTGTCGGGTCCAAGTACGAAAGTGTCAAGCTGAAGGTCGGAGGGATTATGACTGCCATCCCGTTCCCGCTCCTGGGGCTCGTCATCGAGATGCCGACTGGACTCCTGCCCTTGATAGTATTTATCTTGCTCTTGGCGACTATCACAGGGCCAAGTATAGCGTACAATGAGGGGTATTCAATCCTTAAGAAGTACTATTCTTCTGTTTCTTAACGAAAAATTAGGCCATACGGAGCCGGAAGCTCACTCAGACGGGTCTGTCGACTTCGGCTGGCACGATACTGGCTCGGGCCATGGCCATCATTAATTCCTCAACGTTCATGAAGTGTACTCCTACTTGACCTAAAAGTAAAGTGTTTTGCTATTCTAAAACAGTCCAAGTGGAAAATGTATTATTATAGTAAAACAGACTGAGGACAGCTTTTCGTTAACGACAAACACCCAGGCGATAAAGAACCTAGGTTATCGTCACCGCTCCTCTCTAAGAAGATAGATCAAGCATGGGATTAACAGTATTCTCAGGTCGAACCGCTGGGCTTCACGAACTGAAAAGCCTCATATCGTTATGAGAGACTTTATGAGGGCTAAGTAGTCGCTCGTCACTACCGAGCACTCCTTCACCTTCCTATGGAAGGTCTCCGGATCCACGACGCCGTTGACGTAATACTCCCTCCTTACGTCCTCCAGGACTTTGACCGTCAAAGGCTCGCTCTCGCCAACCAGAACGAGACTGACTGTCATCCTCCTGGCTGAAACCAGACCAGGGACGTCCTTCCTGAACTCCCTGTTCACGTCTATTGAGACCTGGGACACCTTGATGTCGAGGAAGGCCCTAGGATCTACCTTCACGTTGGCGGCTATCGCGCTATACGCCCTCCTTACCAGACTGAGATCCACCGAGAAGAAGGTCTGGGCCTCGGTTATGCCTTCGTTCACGAGGCTCTCTGCGGAGCTCAACACCTCCTTCGTCTCCTTCAGGGCTTCGTCGCCCTTTACGACCCTCAACCGCCTCATGTCCATGAGCTTGTCGTTATGTATCGAAAGCCTCCTTTCTCCGTCGAAGTACTGGGCGTAAACGCCCCTCGCGTCGCAGACGTACTTCAGGGCTAGAGTCCCGTAATTGAAGTCGAGGCCTAGTTCGGACTCCTTAACGCTCATCCTGAACGAGGCTTCTGGCAACAGCTCCTCTCTGAGCTGAGATTTCATGATTTTATAAACATGGTTATCTAAATTTTATAACGTATCTTCGAAACCCTACCTGATCAACTCCTCGAGCTCGGCGATCACTTTCGCCCTGTCGCCGAGCATTACCTCGGCTATGATTACCTCGTCCAGCTGGACGAAGTACCCCATGGAGTTCCTCAGGGATCCCTGCCTCTCGCCTTTACACCCCTCGCAGTAAGCTACGAGCAGGAACGTCCTTTCCGTCCCTAAAGCCCTCCCAAGGAGCCTCTTGCCTTTGATTTCCTCGCCCGTGGGGAACGCCCTCTCGGCCCTCCTGGAGACCTCGAACATGGCGAGCTTGACCAAGTCGACCTCGTCGAGGCCGTGCTTTCGAATGGCAACAGGTAACGCGTGGGGCTCCTTGATTGAGGCCTTCGCCAGAGTCAGCCTCTCCTTGAGTTCCGTCACTTCCTCCCTTAGGAAGCTACGGCAGTCCTTGATTTCCTCGAGGCCATCCTCGGAGCCGGCCATCGCTTTCATTAGGGAGTACGCGAAGTCCTCGCAGGGCATTCGCGTCACCTCACGTAGACCAACCCTATCGAGCCCCTCGTCACGAAGCTCACCATCCCGAAGGCCC
>Ga0081534_100728_pt1 | contig 10237 bp, 12 predicted proteins | sample MonGeyMetagenome_FD_71019 | JGI IMG/M metagenome (GOLD analysis project Ga0081534, IMG submission 71019) | Hypoxic/sulfidic aquatic microbial communities from Monarch Geyser, Yellowstone National Park, USA - MG (SPAdes) v1 (version 2) | ecosystem: Environmental > Aquatic > Thermal springs > Hot...
GAATAACCTAACCCTGGTGGGTGTTTTCAAGGATGTTGGTGTTAGTGGCGCAAAGCCCGCGCTCGAGCGCGAGGGCTTTAGGCAAATGCTGGCTGCCCTTGAGTCGATGCCGGCGATAAGGACGATCATTGTCTTCGACATCACCAGGCTGGGCAGGGACCTGCTGGACGTGTTGAACACCTACAAGTTATTGACGGAGAGGGGGTACAACATATTGTTTATCAAGCACCCAGAGCTCAACGTCATCCAGGCATCGCCCCTGGGCGAGGCGATTAGGAGGGCAACCCTGGCGCTGCTAAGCGTGACCGCGGAGATTGAGCGTGCCTTGATTAGCGAGAGGACGAAATCAGCCCTGGCGCGGGCAAAGGCGATGGGCAGGCACATTGGGCGTAGGGGCGCCGACATCCCCGCCGAACTCGTTAAGAAGTACAGGAAGATGGGCTTGTCCTTCAGGGATATTTACAAGATACTCGTGGCGGATGGGTACCTGAGGTACAGGGAGAAGGGCGAGACAAAGGTACTGACCTATCGATCATTCCTAAGGAGGGTGAAGAAGCTCATTACAACGCCTTTAGGTGCCCAGGACGGGGGGTTGGATGAAGCTGCCATTCCCAATATTCACTAGGTTGTGCGAGCCATTCATTAGGCTGGATTACGTGGTGACTAGGGATGGCCGCGTTAAGCGCGAGTTGTACGAGCCTGCCAGGGACGATACGGTGGTGATGATTGATGTTGGGCTAAGGATGGCGAGGTTGAGTGGCGTGCCGGCCACCATGGATTACATAAGGTACGTTAGGCACTACGCCAATAAATACGTAACGCTGTTCGTAATACCGGATTCATGGTGCTACGCATTGCATGTTAACAATGCCGAGAGGTTTATTTCCCTGGCCAAGAGGTTGGGCAATGTGGATAACATGGTGCCAATATTCGTCGCCCACTACTACCTAATGCGTATCGAGGAGTACATGCCAATCCTTGAGGAGTTGCATGGGGTGTTCCCAATAGTATTGATCGGCGTGGCGGGTAACCTAGTCACGTCATCGCCATCGACCGTGTTTAAGTGCGCGAGGAGACCAACCCTGTGCAACCACTACGTAGAGATAGTAGTGAGGGACGCATACTCAAGGGGGTTCAAAACGCACATCCTGGGCATAACAAAGACTACGTTGAACTACGTAGTCCAGCACGGACTGTATGGCGTGGCCGCCGCAGACACTGACAAGCCACGCGGCAGCGGTAGAGAGAAAATGGCATCCAGGAGTGAGTACTGCCAAGCATTTAGAGAGTGGTTGAGCGGCTACGAACAACCAGACCCAGAGGAGTGGCTTAACAACCTTGTTAAGTAGCAGTGAGGAGACTGCCGACCTCCTGGTGATGAGCACGCACTTAGCACCTACACGGTAGGGCCCTCAGGAGCATCCTCTCCGCTGTGCCGTAAACAAACGCGTGGATTGGCGCACCCATTTCGCACCATGCACGGCACGGGTCTATCCTATAGTGCCTAATGAATTCCTCGTCCTTTGGAATGCTCATTCTAAGATCCGTCAAGACCCATTCGATGACCTGCCCAAGGTACTTGACCGCGTTCTCAGTATCGATGTGGGCCAGGGCAAGGTTCCTAACCCACTCGCCCCAGTCGCGCCACCCACCACAGCTGTGGTCCACCAACCACTCCCTAGTCAGTGAACCATCAACACCGCGTTTTAGAACCTCAAATACGCACTCCTCATCCCTATCGCCCCTAGCAATAACAGTCCTATTGAGGACAGCCCTAGCGAGCCCCACGTCATGCTTGTGGAACAGCAGGTAGTATGTAATGAGGAGGCCCTGGTACCTATCCAGCGTCCCTAGCCTATCGAGGATACCAGCGTCGCCGTTACAGACAAGCCTCACAAGCCCTATGTAGTAGTCATTATTTACCTGTGGCTCGGTGCAGACGTACTCACCGTACTCGCCGAGGTCCATTATAAAATAGTCTATAGTGTTTAGTATCGTTGTTGGCCTGGGCCTTATGAAGATTGGTGGGTACATACAATGGGCACCAACCAGTGTGGCTTAATTAAAGTAATGCTTGCGAACCTAGGCTGTGCTTTTAAGTATTCCTTAACTAAGACCTTAAGAGGTTGGGTTAGGTTTGGGGGTATGCTAGGATTGGAGGAGGGTGCCGATTAGGCGGTAAAGGGTGTCTATGACGCTATCTACGTTGCGGTTTTCAACGCCTATTACCCTCCACTTATTGAGGAATTCTTGACAATATTGAACGGCATTTTCGATAGGGTCTGGATACACAGTAACGACGCATTCTATGAAATCCCTCAATGCATCAATGTAATTTTTAGGAGCAATGGCTTTAAGCAGCACATTCATGAACGCATGTGTAAATGGCGTTGAAATCAGTATTTGACACCGCGTCCTGGTGGGATTATAGGCGGCGCCGTAGATTAACAACAACGCATCGTATATCTTTGCGGTACTGAGCACCGTGCCACAAGGTCTTACTGAGCACTCCCTTCGAATAATAGATATGGAATTTATTGCACCATACCTCCTGATAGCTCGTGTGATGGTAAATAGCGTCTCTCTAGTTTCGGGGTCGTTCACGATTTCATTCAGTAGCTTCGTGAGCCTGACATAAACCTCCTCGCCATCCCCTACTACGCGTGTTAGGTAACGCACTAAATACCTATGTAGGAACCCCGTGAATGGCAGGTACACCGTAGGGGCTTTACCGTATTTGAACTCCCTCAGGTCCTCGCGAAGGACCTCGACGGCATTGCCCATGCCCATCACCGAGCAATCCACCGCTTAAAACACGTGCTTATAAACCTCTCATTCAAAACGTGGAGCCGGGGCTGGGATTTGAACCCAGGAGGGAGTGGGTCTGCAGCCCACCGCCTTTCCAGGCTCGGCCACCCCGGCGAACTGTTTTCCGGCTCCACCAGCTTAATAAGAATTTCTTTAAGGACTGGCACGAGACTGGCCCTTGGGTTGCCACAAAACCGTTTGGTTGGTTTTGATTGCTCAATAACGACAGCGTTGGTTTATTTGCCACTCATTAATTTACCTAAAAGAGTTGGCAATATTGCTTTGGGGACCTCGATCCACTCGCTCCAGCTCCTGATCATTGACTCCCTAACCTTTGCCTCATTCCCATCGTTCACTAAACCCACCTCTTTGAGCATCACAATTGCGAACTCGATAATCTCCATCGCCCTCTTACTCACAGCATCCAGTACCTGTGAGGGTTTTTGCGAGAAGTCAATCCCTATGCGGTCGAGGTCTAAAGCAAACGTGACTGTGTTGTCCTCACGGTCGAGAATGAACCGCATGCGGCACGTGATTATGTTATTCTCGTCTGGAAAAGCCACGTAAGGCATACCGTATTTACCCAACACCTCAACGATTTTTGCCTTCGCTTTATCTATCGAATCCACAAAGAACACGTATGATGCTACCGGCTCGGGGACTGCTGGGCACGGCGTCAGTACCCTCCTCCAATCCCTCAAATCAACGGTGACCATACCCCACCAGCCCCGTACCCAGAACCTCCCTAAAGGGGGTAGAGGGTTGGTAGAGGCGGGCCAGGAGGCACGCTATTTCCCACGTCATCGAGTGCGCCAAAAAGTCCCACAGTGCAGACTGCTTGTCCAGCATGAAGCAGTGGCTGTCGTACTTCCTCAGAAGGCCCTCGTCACTCAACCTCTGTAGTACATTATAGGCGCGCCACGGCACCTCAGACGACGTGTACACACTGAGTTGGCCGTACTGATCGAGGAATGATGCCCCCAACACCTTAGAGGCCTTTAGGCACGTTGCGCTCCCCCTGTTACGCAAGACCAGGTTCTTCATACCCCTAGCGATTAGCCACAGCAACACGTTATCCTTTATGTAATCCTCTATACAGAGCAATCGCTTCCTCACGGCGACCCCGACGCCGGGCGCGACCTCCACCACGTAGTCACGGTATCGGCACCAATCATCCATAGCCTACCCCCGCCTGATGGGGCCTTAAGGAATTAACTCCTTTTTTAGATTAATTTTAAAATTAACCACAACATAGTAGTCCCAAAGCGCATTATAAACCCACGGTTCCATAGGCATTGCGTTGAAATCGCCTTATCAAATACTCAAGGGCCTGGTTGGGCCTCTAGCCAAACTCTCTTTCGGAACTCGTCCACCCTTATCTTTATCCTGTAGTGCTTGTTCATTGTTGATGTTACTGCGTCTATGATTAAATCAATTGCATTACGCGACCGCATCAACACGTCATCGATTTCACTCTCACGGGTACACGCCAACGCCGTGTTTATCTTGTTCCTCGCCATTATCAAGTACTCCACCGCCTCCTTAACCGCCTCCACCTCATCATCGATCGGATCACAACCTATAACCACATCCCTGAACTCCATACAGCCCTACGCCCAAAAGCATGCTTATAAACATAGTGTTAAAGGATTGGCGGAGGGGTGCGTTCATTGCTTCCCAGGCTCGGGTGTTGAGTGCCGCGTGCGAGTTAACCCCTCCGAAAAGGCTTGAGTGCATGAGATTTTTTAGATTTAACGCTTGGTGGTGGAGGGGTACGCCCAACGCTGAGCTACCTGGCGAACCTTGAGGAGCTGATGAGCTGGTGAACCAGGCAACCTCGCCCCTCCATTCATGATTGTGCTTGCTTGATTAATAAGGCTAACTCTTCACTACTCAATTCTACACCGACCACGAATGCCAATGCCCCACGCAAAACCTCGATTATCCTCTCCCTGGGTACCTGGAAGCCCTCGGTTAGTATGAGCTTGAATTTCCTCATTTTCCTCCTTAGGTACTCATCCGACGTTGATGTTACCGCGTAGCACATCCTCCTCGTTTCCTCATCCCAAATGAACCAACAGATGTCTTCGTTGTTGTGCAGTTTCTTAATGTACGACTTGAACAATCGCCACAACCGCGTATCCCTGACGATGGCGATGCCGCAATCGTAATCGCCCCTCAGGTACTCGATCAAGATGCCGATGGCGTTCGCTCTGTCGTCATCGATAGGCAATACCTTGTTGCCCTTATTGTAGTTCCTCCAGAATTTGAGGGCAACGTCCTCCCCCTGCCTATCCTTGACAACGACTCGACAGTACTCACGCCTCCCCTTTTTCCTACAGCCCCAACCCTCTATGAATACTAAGACCCTCTTCATGCCCGCCCAGCCCCCATGTAAGCCACTGGTTTGTAAAACTAGTGATTACACTGGTGCGCTGCCCCTAGGGGGCCCTCCGGGTATGTGAAACACTGCGCAGTTGTTTAGCGGCTGTGGCAAGGTGTTGTTTCACGGTTCGTGGGTCGGCTATACTACCTGCTTAACGACTCGATTAAACATTGATTAACCAATCTACGGGGTTTTTGAAAAGCGTTGCTACGTGAAGTAGCGGTACCAGGACTTCCCCTTTGGGTTATTCACCCTCTAGATCCTCACCTCGACAAGGTGAGACCCCTCGCATTAGCGCCCATGCCCAACCACCTTGTGTAATAGCTCGGCGACGCCTTCGACGTACTTGCCGATGGCTGTGACAACGTCGTTACTTAGCACTGCGGCCAAGGCGGCACGTGATAGGTACTCCACATCTGGGCGGCAGACCGGCCGGCAGCCCACTTCCTCGTAGAGGTCCTTGAGCGTGCACCCAGGCGGTGGCGTGATGGGGGTGGTGCGCCAGTACGATGGGCCCATGAAGCACTGGGCTCCGTCTCTGCGGAGCAAGCACACGGCCTTGGCCATCCCCAACACCGCGCACTCCCCACCGCCCACGCCCTCCTCCGCGCCCCTGAGCAGTACCTCTAGCTCGATTTTCCCAGGCCCTATGCGCACAACGTGTAGGTCGCCTAGCCACCTACCGACATTGAGCGGGATGGCTGCAAACGCGAACACCGTGATGGGCGATACAACAAACCTCGTGTAGCTATGACGCAGCGCGAACTCCATACCCCACCCTAAATCGCCGTACCTGAGCCTCCAAAACAGTCCCCACAACCCGCCCGGCACAGCAACGAAGTAACCCCCACACCTCAGGTAAAGCGACCCCTCCACCCTCCCCACACCCTCTGGCTTACACGATGCCGAAAACGCCCTGTACAGCCTGTACCTAGAGACTCGCGGTAGGGACTCTGCGTAGGGCGTGAGCTCCTCAATCCACTTGCCAATGAGCTCGAGCGCCCCCACAGACCCACACTGCCTTCTAGGCTTTAAAAGAGTTACTACTCACGGCAACCCAGGCACCAGCCCAGGCATGCCTAGGCATGGGATTAGGGGTTGGTGGGTTGTGGGCAATAGTGCGGCGCTAGGACGTAGGGCACCACGAGCGCGGCACTTAGGATCACGATCACGAGCCAGAGGGCAGTGGCTGCTTGCTGCACGCTCTTCGTGACTGTGTAAACAATCTCGATTGTGGCCAACGGCGAGACAGGCACCACCACAACTATAACCTTCCACGCGCGGTACAGAGCACACAACACGCACCTCCCCAGCGCCGAAAACCACCGCCTAAGCCCCACAGGCCCGCACCACACACCCAACTAGTAAAAACATATTTATTACTAATTGTTAGCAACAACCCTAGCGCCCCCTCCGGCGCTCAACCATAACCTCGACAAATACTATGGCGGCGCCAACCACGGTGGGGAGTATGGAGTAGAGCAGCAGCCCAACCCGGTCGTTGAACCAGGCCCACACCGCGTAGGCGATGCCTAGGCCGAACAGGATAGCCCCAATGGCGAGAGTGAGCGACACCCTAAGCGGCATCTTGCACACAAACAACGCCCTGCCCCTCCCGGCAGTAATCAGCCCCTAGGAAGGCTGAGACTATTCCCACGGCGGCTGGGGCAATTATTACTACCAGTTCAGTGAGGTTAGACAACCACGTGCTCCACCTAGCAATAATCGAGATGGTGGTGATGAAGAATACTTCCAAGGGCATGAGCACAAGCATAGAGAGTGAGGCACGATATGTAATGCTGATCAACGTACACAACTTGCCCCTCCAGAGGTTCGTGCTCCGCATGCCCAATCCCACAAACCAACACTACACAGGCGACTAATAAAAATTATTGTTAAAAAGTAGGTAGTTAGGTACATGCGTGATTAAGGATTCAAGCACTGACCCAATGAAGCCAATACCACAAAAGGACGCACAAACAATAATAAACAAGCTAAAGACCAGGACTGAAACCGCTTAATACACCATAATGTAGTGATTGCATCTCATATACTCATTTGGTTGAGAACATTACCGAACCGTCTATATAGCTCTCTTAGTTCATTTAATTCTTGATTACCCACACGCATGCCTAGGCATTTAGCAACGTCAGCATCCATATTAAGCCTATTGCCACTTTCAAGCTGCTCAATTAATCTCTTGTTATCTAAAAATTGAGCACTTGCATATTTATTGAAGGTTTCTGCCAAGCACGTTAACTTATCAATGCTTAATGCTGTTACGTTAAGTACAGGTAATAATCTCCACTGGGACATCTTTAAGCTAGTAAAGAGACCCTCAGTCTCCTCCCTATTAATAAATATCGTTAATAGTCCCCAAATGGAGTTAAGCCAAAAGACTAATGCTTTCTCAGCTAATTTTCTAATATTCTCATCAACCCTAAGTCGTACAGCATAGAATAAGTTAGACAATACAGGCGTTTCGGAGTAAAGCGCTGACACATGCATCGTGTTCCACCTAACCCTATCGGGTAAAAGCACCCTTCCGCTGAAGTTCCTGTAGATCTCATTGGCTCTACTTTCTTTAGGCTGTGCGTATGCATTTGGCTTAACAATCATACTCCTCCTCACATCCTCACCACCACCATGAAGTACTGGGTATGGATAATCTGATCTTGGGGCTGTACTAACATCGAAAAGATTGTGGTATTGATGCCTATCAATACCTATGCTAATGATTATATCATTAAGGCGTGTCATTGGTACCTGTATCTTAGTGCCACCAAGCTTAATCTCGTTATTGTTGATGAGATCCATAGCGTATTGTATTAGTTCAATATCAGGTAGTGCCACGAACCTACCCCAATTATCAACATACCTTATTAAATCAGCCCTCTTAACCTTATAAATAACCGCATTACCAATACTAAAGAATTGCGATTCCCTGTTCTCGGCAAGACTATCCATTATCATATTTGCTAAGTAAACGGCTTCCAATGCGGTTCTCGGCTTCCTCAACAAGTTTATGAATACTGTCTCCTCATTGTGGGCGTGTTTGTCCTGTCTCTTGGCTACGATGAGGACCTCGCTTAGGCTTGTGCCCTCAGAGAAGTTGTAGCCATTCCCTGGGTCGCTACTCACGATAACGTACTTAAGGTGGTACCTGGTAGCCAGGAGGACTCGGGCCAGGAACCACGAGACACCCATCAGGAGGTTCCTCGGGAGGACGAAGGCAATAACGCCACCGTTTCTCACGAACCTATGGGCTAGGTATAGGAATAATAGCCCCTCCCCAGCCTGCCCAATATTCAAGTAAGCACCAAGGTCCCTCCTACCATCGATGATCTCCCGAATTATGTTTGGGAATATGTCTCTGTAAGCCCTAGCGTTTTCGATCAGGGATTGCCTAGCCCCATCCCTAACATCGTCAAGTCGGTTGAGTAGTTTCTGCCTTGCGTTTTCATCAGCTACGAAGCCGAATAACCCCCTCCTTTCGCGTTCTTCACCATAGGTTTCAGGTCTACCAGTGGCTCTAGTGAAGGGTGGGTTCATGATTATCAAATCGAACTTATCTGGAATTGTGAATGTGCCCTCGACACCGCTGACACTAACCTTCTCCACAGCACCCCGTAACCCACCTTCAATATACGCCAGGATACCTCCAACACGTTTACCATTATTGAGTAGTTCAAGTGAGCCCAACCAAGGTCCTTTATAAGGTACACTAGGGTCATTTAATATGCCCAGGCGAATCGTGAGCATATTCTCCCTAGTTATTTTACCCTGTGGGCCTATTAGGGCTAGGTTTATCGCCGTTATCTGCGAGGCATACCTCAACGCATCAATACCGTACACACCATCCTCGATTAACCTCTTACCCACATCATCAAGGTTAATGTCCAGGTTATGGTACAGCTTGATTGCTGATGCCAAGCCCATTAATGCACTGTAGGCTGCAGTCAGCAAGGTACCACTACCACACGCGAAATCACCAACCCTAATATTACTAATTTTACTTATTATATTTCTTATCATATTTTGAACCTCCTCACTTAGCTTGGTAATCAGCTTCTCATCGGTATTGAATAACGCATTCACCGCAAGCGTGGCTAGTAGGTAGGCTGCCGGCACCTCCGTGTAGAAGGTGGCGAACCCCTTCCTATGGACAATGTCACCGACAATCCTATGGTAAACCCTACCGGCAAAGTCCCTCCTCAATAGGTACCTGTTCTGCGCAAGCTCGATCCCAAGCTCAACTAACTTCTTAACCGCACCAGCCACATCGGGAGGTAGTGTGTTTAGAATCTCAATTGTCGTCTCTATCGCAGTCCTATAATCAAACCTCAACAAATCCTCAAGGGCCTTGGCAAGGCCCTGTACGGGCCCGTAATTACTCATGTACGCATTGAGCGAGTTTAGGTTGTGTAGTGCACGGATGTGCTCGTAGAAGGTGGAGGACAGTAGTATCGATAAACCAGCCTGCCCAAAGATTACCTCGGCATCCCTGGCCTCGGTTAGTTGTAGTCCGTAGAGCCTGTAGAGTATGTCGTATATTCCCTGCCAAACACTCTCGGGCTGGTTCCTCAGCACGTTAATGAAGTCCGTAAGCTTCTTATTAACCTCATTTATCGCCCCCTCAACCTCCTCCTCAGCAATTAAATACTCGATGGAGTGCATAATCAAGTCCCTGATGAAGTTTAGGTCAACATCGACGAACCAACCGGCACTTAACTTGGCACGAACTCTCCCAGCTATGAACTTAAGCAACTCCGACTGTGGAGATTGTATGAATATCGCTGCGTCAAACCTTGAACTCCTTATCACTTTCTCGAGCTCGCTAGTGCTTAAATCAGAGCGGTACCTGTCCCCCTCCTTAAGCCACAGCGCTATTGCGATGTCGAACCCATCCTCCTCAATCCTCCTCCTGGCATCCCTCTCGGCATCATTCTTATCATAGGATGACTCTACGACGATGTTGAATCCCCTGTAATAACAACGAATATCGGGCCTCCTCCTACCGCTGGGGCGCTCAGGCTCACAATC
>Ga0081534_100729_pt1 | contig 10226 bp, 14 predicted proteins | sample MonGeyMetagenome_FD_71019 | JGI IMG/M metagenome (GOLD analysis project Ga0081534, IMG submission 71019) | Hypoxic/sulfidic aquatic microbial communities from Monarch Geyser, Yellowstone National Park, USA - MG (SPAdes) v1 (version 2) | ecosystem: Environmental > Aquatic > Thermal springs > Hot...
CTTAGGCCCGCTCTTCAAAAGCTCGAGCAATTCACCCTTGACTTTTTGATAGAGTGGGTTCTGTGCATAAACCATGGCCTCTATGATTGGGTGGGCGATCTCCCACGCATCATCAACATCCTCCGCAGTGACCCTCAACACAACACGGTTATCCCTAACCTCAAACCTCTTCCTGATTAGGGCTAGCGATGCAGCGAGTGACTTCAGTGCCTCGGAGGCTCTTGAAACCACAGGCTCAACCTCGAGGTTGCCCAAAAGCTCGCCGATATACCCCGAGCAAAGCCTCTCGCTGTTTTGCTCGCTCGGTGGAGAGCACTGTATTATCTTGGCTTTAGCGTTTTCCGTGAACTCAACCACATCAACCCTCGGCAACTCCCTGGCTAGGTACGCCCTGATAAGCCTAGCCCTCCTCTCGAACTCCTGTTTCGTGCTTGTGTCCGTCTTGACATAGACAATGTGGTATATGATGTCGGGCAGAACCACCCTCGATGGGTCCAGCATTACGGGCACCATCCTCGAGATTATTTGCTCATCAAGGAGGTGGCTGTACTTGTCCTGGATTGTTGCGAAGATAACGGGTTTGCCCCTTAGGCAGAGCTTGATGGCTTTCCTCGTGTTGTTGATGTTGATCACCGTGTCATAGCACTTAGGTGCCCTATCCGTGACGTCGCTGATCGCTTGCTTCATGAGGCGTTTCCCTGGATCCTCCTCATTCTGCCCAAGCAGTAGCCAGGAGGGTTCATTCACAAACCAAACTCTGTGCTTCATATCGAGCACGAAGCCGGGGTTCTCCATTGCGTGGTAGAACAATGCCAACGGTGAGGAACCCAGGCTCTCTGTCTCGAATAGCCTCCATGCCCTTGGTGTAACAGCCTCAAGGGCCCTCAGTAGGTTGGTTTTGCCACGCCCCGACGGTGCAATAAACAGCACGCTTAACCTGTAAGGCTCAGGCAGCCTCGAGGAGATAACCGCCAAAAACCCAACTTTCTTAGCGATCTCATCGCCAGCGTGAACACGCCCAAGCGTGTCGATGGTGAACCTAAGCAGATCCTCCTTAAGCCCAGGCTCCTTAAGCGCCTGTTGATAAAGCTCCTCACCAATCTTAGCCCTAAACTCCCTAGTCCTCCTCTTCACCTCGCTTATTGCTTGTGTGATCGCTTCATCAATGAGGCTTGCGATCCTGCCGTTACTCGGCAACCCCTGCCTATTAGTGTGCAACAAAACCCTGACATACCTCAACAACTCCTCAGCGTCAGGTCTATCGAGGGACTCAACCTCGGTTGTGCCGTTCTTATCAGCCAAGAAGACGGCAGACCTCACCCTGAATTTAGTGCCCTTACCACTCACGATATCAAGCCTAATGTGGACAACGGGAGAGTCCTCAACATCCCTCCTCCTAACGGCGATGTCGATAGTATCCTCATCAGGAACCCTTGCTTGAGCCTCGAAGTTGCCCTCGACTACTCCGACACCATTGAGGGCAAGAAACGCTGTGCTACCCTGTCTCCCCTGCGTTACCTGACCTTCAGAGAAAGCCTTATTAGTTCCCGCATTACTTCTGTTTTGGGTATTGTTCTCCGCCATTGCTGTCACCTGCCGTGTTTGTGTTGTTGTTTTGTGGTGTTTGGAGCGGCATAACCATCGCAACATAGGCTTTATTCACGACCATGACCTGTCCACCAGCCGTCACTAAGTACCAGAATTTACTTGCAGCACTAACCACACCCTTAATCGCCTCGCCACAGCCGAGCTTGATGAGACACTCCCTACCCACAATTAGCGAGTCAAACCCACCGAAGTCCCTAGGCTTGCTCTCCTGTTGCTTGGGTTGTTGCTGCGGTTGTTGAGGCTTGCCCTGCGGTTTGGATTGAGCTTTCTGCTGATATTGTAGTGCCTTCGACCAATAGGGGTTGTAGTAGCTCACTCCTCATCACCCTTGCGTATCTTGTTTCTTTTTCAACTCCCCTAAATTCTCCAGAACCCACACTATCTCCTTGTTAATCCTCTTCAGGGCCCTCCTCTCTATCACGTCAGCCAACGCTTTCAAGTACACATAGACGCAGCGGGGCACCCCATACTCTATTGTTTCGCCGAATAAGCCGCGCCCTATTGTTTTCTCCAACTCCATGCCCAACTCCTTGCTCGCCCTGGCCCTCGCCTCCTCAATCTCGTCCTCAGTCAGGAAGAGATTTAAGCCATGCCTCAGTATATCTATGTACTCAAGCAGCTTATTCAGCTCTGTTTTCTCCTCTAAATACACCTTCTCAAGCTCTTCCAACGTTTCTCGGTCGAATACTAAGGATCCATCGCTTGCTAGGGCCTCCAGCAATCCTCTGAACACGCCCTCAAGCCTTACCCCTCCTTCGTTTACTCCATGGTTTATCCTCGTTTCATTCCCCTCACGAATCATCGCCCCGTTACTCATGTTCTCACCCCTTGGTTTGGTTGCCCCGCCTGACCGCCCGACGGGGCTGGGGCGCCCCTGTTTGAACCAAGGGAGGCCGGGGCGTCACCTCCCAGAGACTTGACTGACCTTATCCCGTCCTTCAGGTTTGTGAGGTTGCGTGTTTCTTGGTCTAGTTGTAGGAGTTTTGCGTCTATCGTGATGTACACCAGGAACATCGCGTTGCTTTGCCAGAGTGGTATGAAGAACCTCTTGAGGTTCGACGGTATCCTCACAAACAGGCTGTGGTCGTTCTTCCTCTCGTTTATCACAGCAGTGAAGGCAACACCCATGTCGGGCACATACACCCTAACAGGCTTGTGCAGGAATTGGCGTAGGTGCTTCTCAACCACCTTATCGTACTTCGCAATTATCATCCTCAACTGCCTTTCGTTCTTTGTTATGTAGGCATTGGTGGCTACCGTGACCTCATTCCCCGCAATACTTATAACTGGCCTAGGTGGTGTTGGCTCAGGTGATGAGGCGTCCTTTTGCGGTACGTATGCCGTAGCAGACACCCAACTGATATCTACTACCACCTCCTTATAAATTTTTTGACCCGTGTGTTTGTGATTTTGGTATTTTTGTAATAACACAGTGAATGGCAGGTTGCTAATCAATCTGTTTATCAATCTGCTATCACTTTACTATCAAGGTTTATAAACAGTCGTGGAACAATTTGCCAGGTCTTTGTTTCATGGACTTGAACAGCTGTTCTATGGTGGGTAGGGGGTTCGTGGTTTTGGTACTTTTCACGAGGTAGGTTGTAAATAGATTTGCCCCAATCGTGCCCGACCTCAGGATTTCCAAATATCAATAGTGAGCACTCGCTCGATTTTTAGTAAACTCAAGGTTATTGTTTTGTATGTGGTGGGTGAAAGTTTCGCTTAACTCTCTCCCTCGTGTGCTCATGCCTAGGCGGGAGACTACCTATTAATAATTAGTAATTAGCAGCAGACCTTGGGTGCGAATTTGATGTACCAACTCCTAAGCTCCTCATGCCTAGGTGACCAGTAGTGCTCTATGAGCACCCTAAATTCAGAGGGTGGCGCCCTGCCTTGCAGGGTGTTCACTATGGACTCCGGCACTCCCTGGCTAATCATATGTGTAGCGAAGATTTTCCTAAGCTCATACAGCTCGAAATCACGCCCAAGCACCTGCTTGGCTGTGTCCTTAATCTCACGCCTTAGCCTGGATTGGTCGAAGGGTATGAGTTTGCGTTTTGCGTTCTCAATGACTTCCTGGCTGAACAGGTTGCTTGCCGACCAAGCCCTACCCATCTTCTCAACTCAAGTCTATTGACGTGAACGGGACTTCCTTCGTGCTCTTCATGACACCCAATTATGAAAAAACTTCCTTAAAAACTTTTCGTAAATGGGTGTCACGAGAGACATAAACGACACGTGAACGATTTTATTGAGGACTGAACGCATAACTGGCGGGCCCGGTGGGATTTGAACCCACGACCTACGGGTTAAGAGCCTACAAAGCCGTAGGTAGAGCCAGGTCTAGCCGTAAATGGGTTTTACGAACGTGCCACCCAATTGCACGGTTTCAAAAACACGAACCCGTAAACGACTAAGACCTGGCGAACTGCATGGCGAGGTAGTAATAAGGAATGTTCCTGGCGTCACGCTTAGCCTCCTCCCAGGTCGAGTAACTCAGCCCCATCGAGTTGAGCATGCTTAGGACCAATGTCCTGGCTGCATCCCTAACAGGTGGTGGTGAGTCATCAATGCATGCCATGAACTCGGCAACCGAGTTAGCCCTCCTACACCTCTCAAACAACTTATCCACATTCCTCCTGACACGCTGAGCCTCCTTGCTCAACACACCGTGCATCGCCGTGCCCGGGTCCACACGCCTAGCGAGGCTCATACTAACAGAATAAAGGCACAACTTGGTTTTAAAACTACCGCACCTGGGAGACTCATCACCGAGTCAGTGCTATGCCATTTCGGCACTCACTGCAGTGGTTTCCCAACTCTCGATGTCTTCATTGCCCTGTACTCCCTGAGTGCCTTGTTGAATTTCTCGGCGATGTAGGACAGGGCGCCAAGTAGTATGAGCACGGCGAGCCCAGTCCCCGCAGTGACTTCCGAAGCGTGCTTTACAGCACCGATTATGCCAGCCACTAGAATCAAGGCGATAAGACCAAGGGCTATTCCCCAGCCAACCACCCTACCCAAACCCATCAAACTAGGGTTTGAAAAGGAGAAATAAAAACCTGTTGGTTTTGAGGCATAAAATTACTAATTATTAATTAGTAGTTACAGCACCAGTATTTCCCTCATTGTGCCTGGCCTCGCTAGCTCGGTTGCTGCTGTTGAGTACCTGCCCGGCATGAGGGGCAGTAGTGGTATAAGGAATGGCGGTATTGCTGGGACTGCCGTTGGCGGTACTGGTGTCTCGATTGTTGGTGTTTGTGTTGCCGTGACCGGCGGGTTCTCTGTGTAGGTGCCCGTTGTCGGTGCCTCATAGGTGGTAGGAGGCGTTATTGTGGTTGATGTTATCCTGGTGGTTTGCGTGGTCTGTATGGGCACGTACGGCGGCGTCGTTATGGCGAAGCCACGCCTCTCGTAGGGAATAACCCACGTCCAGTACTCCTCAACCTCCCTATCGCCGCCGCCCCCTCCGCCTCCAATCCCTATGCCGCCCATGCCCGCACCCCTCTCGCTCTCTCTGCCGGCCTCCCTAGGCGTGGTCTCTGGCCTCTGTATTGTCACTGTGACTTGGCTGCCACCGCCTGTGGCTATTGGTTGCTGGCTTTGCCTGGCTTCCTCGAGCGCCTTGGCTAAAGCACCCAACTCGGCGCCGCCTATTGGTGCGAACCTGGTCTCCATGGACTCTGCCTGCCTTAGCAGCTGCATGGCCTGCTCCCTAGTGAGGCCCAGCCTCTCGAGTTGCTGCAACTCAGTGCCAGCCTCGGCACCTGCCCTCTCCCCAGCACCGCCCACCGCCTCCTCACCAGCCCTAATGGCTGGCGGTAGTTCGGCTTCCTCCTCGGTGATTGTTGTCAATAGCCTGCCGTATGGCGTGACTGCATAGCCAACCCTGGGCAGGTTCTCCGTGCCCTCAAGCACGCTAACCAACTCACCAGTCTCGCCCAACCCAAAAGCCCTGGCTGGGCCGTACTCAAGCAAATATGGCTGACCGGGCATTTCACTGGCTATGAACCTAATGGCTTGGGCACCAGGTCTCACCAAGCCCTGGCTCTCTAGGGTTGCCATTGTCCTTAGGCTCCCCATCAACTCGCTGTACAGCTCGCTGGCGATTGTGCTCGGTGGTGCCTCTAGCCCATACCTCCTGGCTATCTGTGCTAGCTTGGGTATGAACTCGCTGAAGTCCTTACTCGTTATTGCAGCCTCCTCAACATCACGCATGAAACTACCGAACCTACCAGCCTCAAGCCCAGTCACAGGCAACTCCCTGGTGATTCTATAAACCAGCCCGGCTAGTTGTGGCGAGCGCGTCTCCCCAAACACCCTGTTGGCAAGACCAACAGCCCTGGACTCCTGCCACATCCTCCTCAAGGCATCGAAGACATCCAACTGAGCCCTCTCGAACTCAACGTTGGTGCCAGCCAGGAAACCAGCCTCTATTGGTAAACGACCTGGGTAGCCGATTACGTACCTAACCTCCCTAAGGACTTCGGTGGCTCGCTCTGGCGGTAGTTCCTCAACCAAAGCCCTAACCAACGGCACCCTAACACCCCTAGCACCAGCCACCTCTCCCTCACGGGTTAATGCGCCAACGACTCTGGACTCGGTGGGTATAATCCTTATTGTGCCCAGGCCAGGCACGAACTCGCTAATGCCGGTCTGTATTGGGGCTGTCCTGACCCTCGTCGGCACTAGCTCTAGCTCTGGCTTGAACACGCCCTCGCCGACCCTCTCAAACCTCACTATTGGCTCACGCTCAATCATGACTGGCGTCAAGGCGCTGCCTAGGTAACGCATGCCCCTGCCGGCGAAATAGGCAATATCGCCCAGGAACTCGCCTAGGCGGTATATCGATGAGCCGGGAGCAATGCTGGCTGCCCTCGGTGCAAGCCTCTCGGCTAGTGAGGAGCCTGCCGACTCAAGCCAAGCCCCAGCCCTAATCATGCCCCTCCCCAAGCCTGTCATCATGAGCATTGACGGATCTATATGCATTAGCGTCTCAGCGAGCTTGGGCGCCTTCAACCCAGCGATAGGCAGGACATATCCAGCTAGTGCGCCTATTGAGTAGGGCGTGATGTATGGCGTGCCCGTTAGGAACTGCCAAGCCTCCCTAGGCAAGCCCCTTGGTGCCTGTATGCCCTGCCTAGCCTCGTAGGCACCGAGGTTAAGACCTGCGTAGAACTCGGCTGGGTAGTTGAAATACTGAGTAATGCCCTGTGGCGTCCCTAATTGGCTTGCTGCCCAACCAATGAATTGCGAGGTGGTGGCGATGGGGTACAGGAAGAAACCGATGGGCGCCTCCACCGGGTACGTGGCTGGGCCTCCCTCGGCAAGGAACTTCGCAACCCCCACGCCAGCCTTCTCGGCAGGTCTTAGCTGTTGCGTGGTTGTTGTCTGCGTGGCAGTCACCTGCGTGCCAGGCTGCAGCCGGCTCACTGACTGCTCGAAGGCACTCGACATGAACGCCTCGCCCAAACCACCGGGCTGCTTCAACGTGCTCGGCGTTATCGTTGGTAGTTGCGATTGGGCGGTGCTCGGCGTCGTACCCGTTGTCTGTGCCGTCAAACCCTCGAGGACTGGCTTACCCGGCTTGGGCAACGCCGGCGTTGGTTGAGGCTTTGGCTGAGCCGCTTGCCTAGCCTGCATCTCACGCAGGTACTCGCTAACAACCATCTCCTTGACCAACTCCTGCCTAGCCCTCGGGCTCCTCAACCACACACCCTCGAGACCAACATGCAGCGGCGGCCTAACCGGCCTAGCCGTCGCCGGGATTGGAGACTCAGTAGTTGCCGGCTTAGGCTGACCTGGCTTGGGTTTAGGTCTATTCTGCTGGTAAGTCCACGGCATGAACGGGTTATACACAGGCATAGCGCGCAAAACACCAAAAAACACAAATTTAAGTCTAAACGAACGGAGGCTCTCTAGCTCCGTGAGTGTTAAACCTACACCTAAAATTTGGTTTTTGTGGGAATTAAGCAGTCTGGTGCTGGGAATTAGAGGTTTAGCATCGGCATTAAACCTACTTTTGCCTTCGTGAACGCCAGAGCCGAATACTCGAGTAAACCTGGAAGTAAGGGTATTAAACCTACCCCTTGACTAGTTACGTGATGCCTAGCGAGAGGCTCTCTAAGAAAATGCAGTTGGTGCTTTACCTGGCGAGAAAGAGCACCAGGATGGCCACCTATGACGAGCTTGTCGAGTACTTCGTGAATGAAAAGGGCTGGTCTAGGGCATTGCTGAATGCCTACCTGAGCGAGTTAGCGAGGAAGAGGGTCATTAGGCGAGCCTGGATTAAGGCAGGTGGTAAGAGGCATAGGGTGTATCGATTAAGTGAGGGTGGTTCGCCATGACTGAGCCCACCACCCGTGACTGTGCTAAGCGAGTCTTCGAGTACATCATTAACAATAGGCGCGGTTTCCTCAGGAATGTTCGGGTAGATGATGGCGTGCTTAAGGTAACAACAACCATGCTAAAGAGCCTAGCACTCGAACTCTGTGGGCGTGACCTGAGTAAGGGTGGTGGTGTGGGCAGGTTGATTAATGCACTCGCAGCAATAGCGAGGAGGAGAGGCTATGCCGTGAACTACATAATCGCCAGGAGACCATCAAAGACAGAGAAAAAGACCATATACCTCAAACCCAGGGAAAAGGCAAAGCCGAGGGCTAAAACCAATTACTAATATTAGGTTAGTAATGCCGTAAACATATGCTTTACGTAAATAGGTAGTTGGCGCCAGGCGCGTGCACGCCTTATTAAATATGGGCGATTTCACGTGCTCCCACTGTAACGCCGAAAAACTTATAAATCCCTATGCGTATGCACACTGGGGATACGTATGGAAAACCCAACCTTAAACGGAATGGGGAAGACCACGATAAATATGGATAACATGCCTAAGGTGAAGGTCATAGAACTAGACAGGGAAGGGTTGTACTTTATCACTAGGGATCCCAACACCAACCTTTGGATCTACGTTAATGCTGAAGACAGGGAAGCCAGGGTGTTTAATAGCATGGCAGATGCAATCGCATATGGGTTACATACCGCTCCTGAAAGTGTAAACATCGAAATCATAGACAAAGGCATAGAGGAGGTGGGTGGCAGGGGTTGGGAGATACGTGAACATACCTATGTGGTTAGGGTATGCGTGGATAATGAATGCGAAGAATACAGAGCATGGGGTGATGTGGAATGAGCATTAAGGATGGGATTAAGCCACTTACACGCCAGGAGAGGAAGGTTAGTATTGATAGGATAGAGAGGGAGCTTAGGGAGTTAAGGGACAGGTTGGAAGTGGCGATAAAGAGGGGTAGGTGGGTTGATGTTGAAAAGGCGCTCGAGGATTTGGATTTCATTATCGAGCTTATTGAGTCCTATGATCCCTGGGTGGATATTGATGATGAGGAGTTTCATTATCAATGCGAGGGGTATTGCTATCAATCGATTGATTGGGCGACTTGGTGTTTCGAGGAGCATGTATGCCGTGGGTGATTCAAGTGAGGGATTTAAATAGGGACACTGTAACTATGGGTGGTGGTATGCCTAGGAAGCGTAGTGTTAAGGTTGAATTTTGGATCAGTAAGGATGACTACCTAATGCTCGATGCAATAGCTAGGTGGGAGTATGACGGCAATAGATCCCTGGCACTCAGGGCTATGATCCAGAAGTACTATGAGGAACTCGCTAGGCGCAGGGGCGATAAGAATGCCTGAGATCGATTGCTCCCACCCGTATTGGGGACAATCAGTGCAATGCAGGGAGAGGCAGGCTAAACAACAACAGGGTAAGCCCGATGCCAAGCCACAACAACCTAGGCCTCAAGGTAGGCAGAGTAGGCCTAGTGAGAAAAAGCCGAAGCCTAGGGACGGCTTCGATGATGAACTGGCTAATAGGCATGTTAAGATAGTCATGTTGGCGAACGGCAGGACTGAGGAAATCAATTGCACAATTGTGGATATCGCTAAGTACTGGTATAAGGTTCTTGATGACAACGGCACCGTTAGGTACATCAATAAGGCGTTCATAGTCTCAATAATACCGCAATGACGTGGTTTAATATTTCTAGAACAATATAGCCTTAATAAAAATTGGAAGCCTTTATAAATCGTTTTTTGGCTTCAAAGACGTGGGTAGGAGAATTGGGATCTACTTCCGTGGGAAGACGTATAGGCACAATGCTGGAACTGGCTACAACTACCTATGGATCGAAGTGAGACTGAGGGAAAGCCACGAACTCATTAAGGTACTTAGGGATAAGGGTTTCTTTGGCAGGGACATCGAGGGCTACTTAATACTTCCAGAGGATGCACTCAAGGAAGTCTTGGGCGAAGACCTGTACAATAAGCTACTGGAATCAAATGATGATAGTGAGGATAGCGGGCGCCGTTGGGCTCCCGCGCCAGGAGAGGAAACAAAAGGTGGCTCACTATGAGTGGTGAAAAAAGTCTTAATAAATCTTTTCCCCAAGATACAGAGGAAACGGGAAGTGAGGTAGGAAAAGCCGAACAACAATCAACGGAAGTGAGAGGCACCTTCCATGGTGTTCAATTAGGGCACGTTCCCGAAGCCTTGAAAGAACTGGGTTCGGAAGTCAATGTCAAATGTACCCAATTGCACGAGTA
>Ga0081534_100730_pt1 | contig 10210 bp, 8 predicted proteins | sample MonGeyMetagenome_FD_71019 | JGI IMG/M metagenome (GOLD analysis project Ga0081534, IMG submission 71019) | Hypoxic/sulfidic aquatic microbial communities from Monarch Geyser, Yellowstone National Park, USA - MG (SPAdes) v1 (version 2) | ecosystem: Environmental > Aquatic > Thermal springs > Hot...
CCTCCCCTCCCTCAGCCCCTCAGGGAGCACCATGGTCTTCATGAGTGTGCGAGCGTCCTCTGGTACGTCTCCAGGAAGTCTAGGCCTGCGTCCCAGCCCTTCTTAGTGCGTAGCCCATAGCCCCCCTGCCGTTACCTTAGGCTGCAGGCTGTACTACATAATGACGCGGCCTGCCGCCCCGCGCTCTTGGGCCTTGTCCCTTGGCCAAGGCTGAGACACTTGAGGGAGACACCTCTTCGGTGTCTCCGTGAACCCAGCACGTTATAGCCTTCGGACCCCCTACTGACGGAGGGCTCATGGTAGTACAGAGCTTTGAGGAGCTGAGGAGGAGGGTTCAGGAGGGCTGGAGGCTCACCAGAGACAGGAAGGGCTTCAAGATGAGGGGGCCGGAGGGAGGTGGGAGAGGGTCTCAAGGGACCTTGAGGAAGTGGCCGCTGAGCTCTATGGGGCGCAGAGGTCCGAGAGGGGTGGAAGGGCAAGGGGCTGTGAGGGGCTGCTTAAGGAGAGGGAGCGACAGTGCCTTGAGGAGCTTAGTAAGTGCTCTAACACCTACAGGCCCCTGTTGCTCAAGTCCCTGAAGCTCATCCTGGAACTTTGGCAGCTGGCCAAGGGCTATGAGAAGGGCTCGCCAGCTTTGCCCAAGGAGGCAAGGGACTCCCTCATGGCCTACGTGATCCCCAAGGCGCGGAGGCTTTTCATAGAGATCGCCAATGTGCTGAAGGAGAAGGAGGGCTTTGACGAAGATCTCCTGGCGGAGGCTCTAGTGCACACCGAGCTCTGAGCCCGACAGCCGCGGTCAGCCCTGAGGCTGGCCGAGGCCGGACCATGGGTAGCTTTAAATTCCGTTTCGAAATTGCGTAAGTGGCCTACTAGGCCGTAAGTAGCTTTCACTATAGTCTGTGTAAAGCTCTAACTTGTAGCCAGGACCTGAGGTTAGGCTACTCTAGAGTTTTGGCCTCTGCCAGTAAGGCGTAAGCCCCCAGTCCGTTTTCAGTTAAAAGCTGCGTGAGCGGCCTAGGCGGTGACTTATGGAAAGACTGCATTAAATGTAAACCTTCTAAATTCCCGAAGTCAAGCCAAGATTCTACCATGGCTTAGAGCTCACTATGCTAACAGTCATTATAAATACCGGCTAGGCGTTTCCTAACTAATGATGTAGGCGGGACTGCGACAGTGATATCAGTCGTCATGACAACATACAATGCTGAGAAGACTATAAGGAAGGCCTTAGAGGGCTTGACGTCAGTCCTTAATGAGCTTGGGGGCGACTACGAGATCGTTGCCACAGACAACGAGTCAAGCGATAACACGGTAGAGGTTCTTAACGAGTTCAGCGCCAGGGTAAAGGTCATGAAGTGCACGAGGGGCCTGGGAAGGCATGTGGCTATCTCAATGAGCAGGGGCGACTACCTCCTTTTCTACGACGCCGACGAGTATGCCAACAGGGAGCTTCTCTATAACTTCCTGTCGACGACCATTAAGAAGGGGGTCGGATTCTCGCTGGCCCACTCAGGCGTTTACATAGCCTCTAGGAGGTGCTATAGTCTAACGGGCGGCCTCCTGAACCTCAACTTCGCTGAGGACTTCCACTTCTGGGCGCGAGCCTTCACGCTCTGTAAGTCCCTTTATTACCCGGTCAGGGTCGCTTGCAACGCTCCGAGACTTTACGCAGTGAGGGGTTACAGCAGTGAGCACCGCTACGCTAGGGATCTCCTTCACTTCATCTTTAGGCAGCTCAAGAACGAGGTCCACAGGCTGAGGGGGCTGGCCCTGTTTCCCTCAGAGGTAGCGCAAGTGGTCAGGGGTGGTGACCCCCTGATGATAGGCGGCCTCTTCCTCTTAGGCCCCCTCTCGAGCTTGATTGGGAACAGGGTCTCCAGGGGCTTCTCGAACGCGGAGCTCGTTTACCTGCAGGAGCTGAGGAACATGGGCAAAATAGAGGACGTAAGCCCTGAGGGCAAGTACATAATCCAGGACATATACTTCGTGAGGGACTGGCGTAGCATCTTTGAGGAGTTCCTACGGAGGCTGAGGCCCTACGGGCCTGAGGTCATAGAGCATAAGTACGCGAGGATAATTTACACGCAACCTGACATAGCGTCTTGTCCGCCTTAGCTACAAGCACTCAGTAGTGGGACCACCGTTATTGTGAAGTAAGTAAACAACTTTTAGCAAAGTCAGGGCGTTAGAGGCCTTATGAGGACTTCTAGGTAATGTTAAAGGCATAGTAAGAGCGTTTTTGATGGCTTTAGCTAAGACCTAATAACCTTTGTGCGAAAGCCCTTGCTGGCACTTCGCTTTTAATAGCCTAGGGCCCCCTTGTCGTTGGGAGGCCCGTGAGGATAGCGTTAGTCTACCCGCTCCTTGAGGAGGTCGGTGGGGCTGAGAGGCTAACCCTCGACATGTACAGAGCCCTGAGAGATCTCGGCCACGAGGTCGACCTCTACACTGCCCACTTGAACGAGGACGCCTGGCAGGTGCTGACGGGTGACACTGATGACATACCGAGGCCAACAGTTCTTAGGGAGCCGCTGATAGAGCTGATAGACAGGCTCTTCAACAGGGCGCTGCTGCTCAGGGTACTCCTGGCGGCGCCATATCTGGGAAAGCACGCTAAAAAGCTTAGACATCGCTATGACTTAATCATTGAGACCGAGAGCAACGTACCGCTCAAATGGACTGACGCATCCTATATACAGGCCTTCCCGCCCGCGGAGCTCCCAAAGTATTATCTCTATATAGAGCGCCTTAAGCTAAGTTTGCATGAAAGGATCTATAACTCATTAATAGCTTGGTGGGCAAGATCGATCGCTGATAGAACTAAGCCTGTGATGGTCAACAGCGCCTGGACCGCTAAGTACACAAGGGAAGCATACGGCAGCCGGAGGGTCTACGTTGTTCACCCCCCGGTTAACGTAGAGGAGCTCTCGTCAATAGGCGGCGGCAGGGGCAAGGTGGTTCTGACCGTGAGCAGGATAGACTGGGCTAAGAGGGTAACGGAGATTCCAGAGGTGGCTAAGCTTGTGCCTGAGGCCGAGTTCTACCTAGTTGGATCTACAAGACCTGCCTCAGGGCCCGTTCTAGAGGTCCTCAAGGAGAGGGCCGAGAGGCTGAGGAACTTCCACGTGGAGACAGACGTCCCAAGGAGGAGGATACTTGAGCTCATGTCACAGGCCTCGATATACCTTCACCCACCTCTAGCTGAGCACTTCGGCATAGCCATTGCTGAGGCCGCTGCGGCAGGGCTAGTGCCAGTGGTCTACAGGGACGGGGGTGGCTGGACTGACATAGCCTCAAGGGTGGACCAGGGGCTTGGATACACGAGCGTTGAGGAGGCTGCCCGCACAGTCAGGTCGTTACTTAACGACACTGAGAGGCTAAAGGCGCTCTCGGCTAAGGCCAGGGAGGTGGCAAGGGAGTTCAGCTACGAGAACTTCAAGATAAGGCTTAATGAGGTAATTAAAGAGCTCGCAGAACCTACAGCTAAGAGGTAGAATTCTTGCAGTCCTACCACGAACTAAGACGTTAGCAGCCCCTAAAACAAGGTAAGCCCTCGACCTGGTCTGATCCTCAAGTCTTTTTATCCTCGCTGTAGCCTATCGCCTGGGAGTAGCCGTACGTCATACAGGGCCAGGGTCTTCGCCGGCGCCACGAAGCTGTTCAGCGGCTACGTGGTAACCCTGGCCCTGCAGGCGGCCTTCTACCTGATCATAGTGAGGGTCCTGAGCCTCAAGGGCCTTGGGGCCTATGCAGCCGCCGGTACCCTCTTCACGCTGCTCCTGCCGCTCCTCATATGGCCCATATACGGCATAGGCAGGTACGTCATAGGCTACTACCAGACGGGCAGGCTTGAGGAGGCGAGGGGGCTGTATATTAAGGGCCTTGCGATGGTGCTCGCCTCCAGCGTCGCCATAGCCGTAGTCATCTGGGCCCTCGCATCGCCTTTCTCAGGGCTATATTATGGCACGACCCGCTACGCCTGGTTGCTAAGGCTTACGGCCCTTGACCTAGTAGTATATACTTACTACAACTATGTCTACTACGTAGCCTTCCAGGCCTCCACAAGGTTCGGCAGGTGGGGCCTTACACAGGTCGTCTGGGCTTTCACTAGGTACGGCGTGGGCCTTGCCCTCCTCTTTGCCGGCTTTGGCCCTGCAGGCCTGATAGCAGGCTGGATAGCTGGCGACGCTGCCTCAGCAGCCTTAGGAACCTATTGGTCTTTGGACTTTATAGTTGGAAGCAGGAATAAGGCCTCTCTGCTCCCGGCCCTCTCTATAGCTGTCCCCATAGCCATAGGTTACCTCATGGCAACCGTACTCCAGAACGTCGACAAGCTCTTCGTCCTGAGGTACATAGGCCTAGCTGAGATGGGCTCCTACTCTATTATAATGATAGGCTCAGCTACGCTCCAAATGGTCGTTTATAACTCCCTTTCAGGTGCCATCTACCCTGCCTTCGTCAAGTTCGAGGAGGGCGGCTCGCTGAGCGGGGATACAGTCGCGGCAACGATAAGGTACGTTACGGTGCTCACGGTGCCCCCCTTCTTCCTCCTGGCGGCCCTCGGCAGGCCCCTGATACGGCTCCTCCTAGGCCCAGCCTTCGTCCACGACTGGGAGGCCTTCGCTGTCCTCATGATGGGCCACGCCGCCATGAACTACGACCTGCCCATAACACAGGCCCTCCAGGCCAGGAAAGCCACGAAGATCCTTGGCACTCAGGCAGTAGTTTCAGCGGCCGTCATAGCCGCGCTGAGCCCGCCGCTGATCGCGCGCTGGCTCGCTACAGGCGCCGCTGTCGCATACGTCCTGGCGAGGCTTCTTGGCTTCCTTGGCGTGGCCGCCCCAAAGGCCAGGTCGCTGGGCCTCCTGAAGATTGACCTTAAGGAGTACGCTAAGACTATCTCGGCAGCCATTATAACGTTCGCGGTCACGCTCGTAGCTGAGGTTGCCACAGGCTTCGGCCTAGTCCTTCTGCCCCTTTACATAGCCCTTGGCGGCATAGCCATGGTAGCCTCGCTAAGGGTCCTTAGAGTCCTAAGGGCAGACGACTACATAGCTCTCATGGAGGCGACGCCAGCCAGCCTGAGAGGGCTCGTGGCGAGGACCTGGTCCCTCCTCGGCCTTCCAATGCCAGATCCTCAGAGGGCGCAGTAAAAGCTCGTAGAGAGGCCTATGACTAACTGTAATCTTGCACAGGCTGATTACGCTATTTAGCTGAGAGGCCCGGGCTCAGGGAGCTAATCACCTCGTTAAGCCTCTCCTTGAACCTCTCGTAGCTGAACCCCTTTGCCACCTCCCTGGCCCTTGCCGACAAGACCTTTAGCCTCCCAGGGTCGTTAAGTAGCCACCTGACTATGTAGGCAGCCTCCTCAACGCCCGTGTACCCAAGTCCCTGATCTATCCTTGAAACTATGTCAGTCCAGCCTCCCCCGTCCCTGTAGACTACGGGCACGAGGCCTGCTACCGCTGCCTCAGCAATTGCTATGCCAAAGTGCTCTGCGAAGGGGGGATGAAGGTATACTGAGGCCTGCGACATGAGCTCAATTATCCTCTTCCTGGGCACATTAGTCTCAAGGTGGAAGTTCCTCAGCTCCTCGGCCCTCTCCTTGAGAATCTTTAAGATGGGGCCTGACTCAGGGCTGGTAGATCCAACGAGGTAGAACTCTGCCTCAGGCACGAGCTTGGCTATCTCTGGTATATCTATAACCCTCTTGCCCCAATCCATTCTACTTACAGTTAACACGATCCTGCCCCTGTCACCTCCTACTGAAGGCAGCTCCTCGACGTTAACCGGGGGGTGAACAACGTAGATCCTCTGGCTTCCATATGCCCCCCTTATGTACTTAGCGGTCCAAGTGCTATTTGTCATCACAGGCTTAGTGCTGTCCGCGAGGGCTCTCGTAGCTAAGGCGACGAGAGAGTCGTAAGCCTTCTCATAGAGAAACTCGTGCTGACGTCCTAGATACAACTTCAAAAAGTACATAAATGGAAAGTGCACATAAGTGACGTCCGCCCACCTGAGAGGCGCGCCGCTCTGAGTTTCGATAACTAGGTCATAGTAGGGCCTGAGCCTTCTAACCAAATACGAGGCCACTAAAAGCTTTCCGAGTAGCACGGTCCTGCCGAAGAGCCTGTCTATAAGCGGCTCCCCGAGTACTGTCGGCCTCGGTATGCCATTCATGCCGCTGGTTAACACCTGCCAGGCCCCCTCGCTAAAGTGGGCCGTGTAGAGGTCAACCTCATGGCCTAGCTCTTTAAGGGCCCTGTACATGTCAAGCGTTAGCCTCTCAGCTCCGCCGACTACGGTGAGTGAGATAAGGGTCAGCGCTACCCTCACCGCCTCTTCCAGGGCTAAGGCGTCAAGGCCTTTAAAAAAGGTAACGTCAGCCAGCGCGTAGAGTCTTTCGGTTCACTAAGCCCGATGCGTTTGAGCTCCCAAGTTTAACTCAAGAGCTAAAGTAAACGACAACTTGGAGAGGCTGACCTCCTTGAATATCTTTGTTTACTCTATAAGGCTTAACGCCTTCCACCTTATAGTCCTCGAGTCCCTCTCCCGCGATACGCCCTTCGTTGCTTACAACATATTATGAAGTTCGACTGTGCAGAGACAAGGGCATGATAAGGATCAGGTCCCTTGATAGAAAGGGCCTTGTAAGTGAGACCTATGAGCTGCTCAGAGGCGGCGACCAGGATATGCTTGGCAGGGAAGGTATCGAATTCTCAAAGAGGTTAACATGGGACGATGTAGCCAGGGCCAAGTAAAGGGCTTTGGAGGGGATAGCGAACGAAGGATGACAAGGGCTAGGAGAAAAGCGTGTAACTTTTATAACAGTTACTAGGCCTTCAGGGGGCGGGTTGACGGGTCAGCCTTACATCTCGGTCATAGTGACTGCCTACAACAGGAGGAGGTACCTTCCCTTTGCACTGAGAAGCCTAGAGGCCCAGACGCTTCCAAGGGACAAATTTGAGGTGATAGTTGTAAAGAACTTCGAGGACAAGGAGTCCGACGACATAATATCAAGGAACGGCTGGAAGGACTTATATGAAGACACCACGTACTATGGCAGGAAGATACTCGCTGGCCTTGAGGAGTCAAGGGGCGATGTCATAACCTTCCTTGAGGACGACGACATGTATGTCAGCAACAGGCTCGAGGAGGTCTACAAGGCCTTCAAGTCATATGATAGTCTCGTGTACTTCCATAACTCTCAGATAATAATTGACGAAAATGGGAGCGTGCTTGAGAGACCCCCACACTCTATCCTTATCTCTAAGAACCTGATAGGAGGAAGCCCTATAGTTATCGATGCTGATAAGTTGCGAGGGCTTGCCAAAAGATATAACGTGAGCGTTATCGACTTAGCACTTAAAGTAAGGGCCTATCCATGGCATAACAACAGCTCGTTAGCAGTCAGAAGGAGGGTCCTTGAGGCTGACGCCCACTTAGTTAGGGAGCTCCCGATGGCCTTTGACATCTTCGCACTTGCCAACTCAGTAAGGACTGGCGGCCTCTTGTACTTTACTGACGAAAAGTTGACGCTCTTCAGGGTGCACGGGGAGAACTGGTCCTTAACGCCTGTAGCTAAAGGAGGCAAAGAAGAGGCGCACCTAAGGTATATCAGGTATAGCATACTGGCACTTATCGCTTGTAGGCTCATCAGCCTCAGGCTACTCAATGATGTAGCTAATTTTTGTCTATGTGGAGAAGAGCATAGGAAGATGATATTATCGATTTCACCGTTGCCATGTATTGGCGCCTTGCCTCCAGAGCTGAGGGTCAACATATCTGATGTCAAGTTGACTTTAAGCTGTTATAAAGCTGGGCACTATAAGAGATTGGCGGATCTAGCCTTTGTTATGTGGCGCCTCTTTCTTAGTCCCATCCTCGCGTCGCCCAGAGGAAGACTCTTCGTAGGCAAATTATTAGAGAGCATCCACAGCCCTAATACATCAAGACTAAGATAAAAGTAATTGATGGCGAGGGCAAGAGGACTTACTCGGCTTCCTAAACACCTCAGGGTCTACTGTAGCTACTTTACACGGAATAGGGGATCTTATCCTATGAAGAAGGGCCTTTACCATAACTTGGCCCTTGTAGTTACTCTCTTAGCCCTTGACTACTTAGTGCCTCTTAATGGCAAAGACTTCGCAGCTAAGGTCGGGTTTCGCCGTTCGGCGCTAGATAGTGATTAATCCCTGCTGCTCCATGTGAAGTGGAATTTATGGACATCCCTTATGAAATCCCTAACGAACTTGAACGGCACACGCCTTAGTAACGCGTATGGCGATTTTACGATAAGGTGTGCATACAGCAAGTCAATTAAATGGTCCCCCTTGGAAGGTCCATCGCTAGAATCTTGAGCGCATAAATAGCGTCATCCACGGTCAGCCTTAACGTTCCTCTATACCTAAGCCCTGACTCAGCGATCACTGTCGTGAAGTCCTCGGGACTGAGGCCTCGTTTTTCGACAAGAACAACACCACCACAGGCTTTAGATAATTGACTATTCCGTAGTAGAAGGTGCAGGCGTAATAAGTTTTAATCTTAGGTCATCCATGTTACACCGAGCTGAAGTTGATGAGCCCTGCCAAGGCTAAGGAGAAGGCCCTGAAGGCGCTGTCCGTTAGGAAGCTTATGGAGAGGGGCTGGCTGACAGCCCTCCTGGGCTACTTAGCTAATAAAGACGAGCTGAAGGTCAGGCTGAAGTACATAGGTGACGTAACGCTGCGGAGGACGGATTTCGAGGCGTTAGCTACAAATGCGTATTATATCGCTAAGTGCTGGCCATGGTTGCCTGAGGAGCTCGCTAGAACCGCTAGCAGCTTCCTTAAGCCGCAGGACGCCCTTCCCTGGCTAGTGAGGGTTCTTTCCTCGGTCTCTTACCTATGCAATAGGTCACGAGGCCTAGGCAAGAAGGTCTTAATTAGTGCAAGCCCCGAGAAGATAAGCTTAGAGATTAATGATGTCTCTGTGGCCTTCAAACCACTTTGTGCAGGTTTTTCTCTCCTGGAGACCTTTGTACTAGGCGACTACGAGGTCCCTGAGGCGCTCTCAGGCCTCAAGGGCAGGAACGTTATTGATGTGGGAGCTAATGTAGGTGACTCAGCCCTCTACTTCGTCCTCAACGGGGCAAGGAAGGTCATTGCCGTTGAGCCCCTGCCCAACGTTGCCAAGTGCGCTGAGGAGAACTTAAAACTAAATGGCGTTACTGATGAAGTGAAGGTGATAAATGCCGCCCTCGGCAGTGGGCCTGTAAGTGTGCCGTGCGACTATGACCTGTGGTCGTCTGGTGGTTTCTCTACGCTCAGCACTAGTGGCCCCTGTAAGGTGCCTGGCGTCACCATCAGCGACCTCCTCAACATGGTTGAGGACCCCTATCTCCTTAAGATGGACTGCGAGGGCTGCGAGGCCGAGGCTATACTTGGCCCCGAGAGGGAGAAGTTAAGGGCCTTCGAGCACATAGTGTTCGAGACGCACCCTTACATTACTGGCGTCAGCAACGAGAAGCTACTTGCCTCACTTAAGGAGCTGGGGTTTGAGTGCAGGCTTCACACCACGCTTGAGCCAAAGCTAGGCCAAAACATCTACCACTGTAAAACTTTAAGCTAAGACAGCCTAGCAGAGCGTTCTGAAGATATGTGCTGTCATGAAGCTGAGCCAGGCCTCACAAGCAATATGGCGCTGCCCAGCCTCAATCCACCTCGTAAGTCCTTATAGTCACTCTCTTGATGACTTAAAGCCCGTAAGAGGACCTTTGCACGGCGCTACCATGTAGCACAAGGCCTGCCTAGGTTTAATAGTTGATAGCTGCGCTTATGCAATTAGAAAAATCCTTTTAGCTAGGTGATCGGCTCACAAGCCTCTTCAAGGACGACCAGCTTTTCACGCTAACGGCTTAAATAGTCAAGAGTCCTTTCCCACCAAGGGAACGCCGTGCCATTCGACTTTGAGAGGCTTGACATACCAGACGTTGTCCTCGTTAAGCCCAAGGTCTTCAGGGACCCCAGGGGCTACTTCATGGAGGCCTTCGCCTCGAGGGCCTTCGAGGCCGCAGGCATAAGGTTTAACGTGGTGCAGGAGAACCAGTCCTACTCCAGGAGGGGAGTCATAAGGGGACTTCACTACCAGAGGGAGGAGAGGGCCCAGGCCAAGCTGGTGAGGGTCGTCAAGGGCGAAGTCCTTGACGTCGCGGTAGACATAAGGCCGAGCT
>Ga0081534_100731_pt1 | contig 10184 bp, 11 predicted proteins | sample MonGeyMetagenome_FD_71019 | JGI IMG/M metagenome (GOLD analysis project Ga0081534, IMG submission 71019) | Hypoxic/sulfidic aquatic microbial communities from Monarch Geyser, Yellowstone National Park, USA - MG (SPAdes) v1 (version 2) | ecosystem: Environmental > Aquatic > Thermal springs > Hot...
GTTATCGATTATTTTATATACAAGAGCTATGCGCCCCTTACCCAACCACCAAACCCAGTTCGCTAAATACGCCCCTATTTCGTTATCAGTGATGCCCTCTGTTATCTTTGATGGGTAGATTATGGGTATTGGGTAGGTCTTTGTACGCCAGGTACCCGGGCCTGAAACCGCCTCACTATATATTGATGATGGACCGAATGCCAATATTGCGAATACCTTGGATTTACCCTCATAAATCATGTCAAATAATCCCCTGAAGGGCGTTGTCTTATATTTTATGAGGCGCCTGAACTCATCATATTGTTCCTCTATCTCATCGATTAATAAAATACATTTTACATTATTATCATTACGGTATCTTTCTAGTACTTGCATTATCTCGTCCTTACTTAGGCAACAATAATCATACTCACTCCACTCACCTCTATTATTCTTGAAATTATTAATTACGTTCTCACAAAACGACGAGAAAGCATCAGGCAATCGATCCTCCGTTATTTCATTACTGCTTGGACGCTTTAAATGATCAACTAATGATGATAGGTTTACCTTGATCGCTGGTATGCCATTACTTAATGAGAAGCATAGGAGATGCCTTAACAATGTTGTTTTGCCAGAGCCGTAGGGTGCGACTATTATAGGGGTATAGTATTTTTCTCGTGAGCTGTTTATGTAATCTAGGATTAAATTCTCAAGCTCAGTACGGAGATTCTTGTGAAATTCAGTTAAATCTATCCAGGGGTCGCGATCGCAATGCTGGCTTTGTTGCACATTATTTTAATTATTTCGAGTATTTTTAAGTATTGCTTTAATTGAGGGTTGAACGTGACTTAACCGTCCACGATTTTCGCCTTACCCATTCTGTATTCATTACCCACTTGCTTAATCACTGCCTCCATCCATAACTCATCCTCGTTATAGAGACCCTTTAGCTCATCCACGAGCCAATTGAGCAAATCCTTGTCTGTGCCCGGGTCGTAGTTCCTGAGTATTGCGTGGGTGTTCCATAGCTTGTGCATTATTTCGTAGGTGCCGTCGTAATTATCAAACAATGCTACCTTACCAGTGACGTTCGCCAACCAAACCTCACCATCCCTGGGTGGCGTTGTAACACTCACCTCGTAGGCAACCAGATCCTCATCACCACTGAAATCACCAACATCACAATGCCAACCCTCTGCTTCATACATACTGCAGACCTTGCCAGCATGGTTTAGGAAATTCTCATAATAGTGCCAAGCCTTGCTAAGTGCCTCGTGAACCTTGTCCTCAAGCTCCTCACTACCTAGTCCACCAGCATCAATGCTTATTGTTTCGCTATCCGCATCATAATCAACATTTAGGCCCATCCTTGACAACTCACTGGCTAGTGTGCTCAGTAGGTCTTTTACGAAGTCCTTCTCGTAAATCCTGGATAATAAATTATCAAGTTCGTCATTGTCCGTTGGCATCACAGAATCAACAAGTGTCCTATACCTAACAACCCACTGCTTGGGCATTCAGTAATTCTTAACTCAATATCTTAATTAAACCTTTCGACTAACAACACAAACGAACTCACCATTACCCCATAGATAAACCACGCAATACGCACTCATCAAGTAATGCAATCAGGGTTAAAATCCCACACATTATTGCTGATAAGTACCGTGTGTATGAGGTTAGTGGTGAAATCGTCATTGAGTACTGGAGGGATTAGGAATTATCGGTAAAGCTTATCCATGCCGGGAGGGCATTGATGCATTACTACAACACCGAGATGGTTGCCTTAGTCAAGTGCTCCTCGGTTCCCTGAGGGTTAGGTTTATTTCTATTTCTATTGCCCTCTTTATGGTGGCTTGTGTGGGTGGGTTGAGGGATTTGTGTGGGCTTTCGTGTAGGTTTTGTGAGGCTAATGCCGAGTTCATAATGAGCCATAGGCCCAACCTCATTAACGACCTCAACTCCCTCATTGGTGATGCCTACGGCTTGGTGCCTACCGATCATGACGCTAATTCACTGTTCGAGTTCGTATTAGAGAGAGTTGTGGAACCGCTCAGTAATTACGTATTGCACTCGGTGCTTGAGTGCTCGTTGTACCCGAGCCTATTCTCGATGAGGCTCATAATCGAGTCCCTGGCAGTTGGGCTCTATGCTGATTGGAGGTTTAGGAGTGATGTGCTTAGGAGGAAGTTGGATTTTGTGAGTGGTTTCGACATGGGTATGTTTAGGAGGTGTAGGAAGATTGGGAGAAGGAGAGGGGGTGGGGAGAATGATGGAAACGACCACTTCCTACTCTGTAGCCAGTACAATGCCCTGAGTAGGGAGGTTAATGAGGCATTGAACTGGTTGAGGGACTTGTTGGGTGGTGATGCTGTGGACTTCATCTATGAGGTCTATAACGACTTATCCAAGCCCATACATGCCGTCACAATGATTGATGGTAGGCTTGGTGGTAGGTACGTTAGGTTCTCCCATGGGGCCATATCCCTATCCATGGTTGGTGAGTTTCCGCCAATGAGGACTACGATAATGCCAGCCGAGTGTGAGGAGGACGACCTAGTGGTGCTCGACATAATCCACTGGGATTCACTGCTAACTAGGTTATCCATGGACATGCTAATATACGCATGGCAATCAATAGTGAGGAAGGCAAGCAATGAGGAACTCACGAAGATCAGGGCGAGGATTGAAGAGGCGATTAGGAGGGCAGAGGAGGTTTATGACGAGATGGGGAGTAGGTACGGAATACGGGATAATAAATAATGCAAACCACATAATGCGTTTTCGAAGCATCAATTAAAATAGGTGATGGGTCAGGCGCGAAGGGTCGTAGCACGTGTAATCCCATTAACGGCATTGTTCGCACTAGCCACATACACAGCCTCGATAATTATCGGCTCAGTAACACCGTTGATTTACGCCAATGAGAGAAGATGGAGGGTGGGCAGTGATTGGAAGCCGCTCCTATTCACGCTCTACGCCTCAATAATTGCCGGGAGCCTAATTATCGACACAACCACGGCACTAGCCCTCCACTCAATACACCGGCTAACGCCAGCATGCATTGGCTCAGTAACGGTTGGAGCCTACGGACCAGTAGACGGATTAGTAACAGCATCACCACTAGGACTACTAGCCGGATACACCGTAATAAGTACGATCACGAATAAGCAATAAAGACGATGCATAGGGTCTAGCCCCAAAGTCCTAACTCTATGAACCCCTAGTCTCCTTGGTCTTCTTCTTAATACACCTCTCGGTGGTTGTGTGCTTGGTTGTTGTGGTGGTTGGTGTTGGGTGGGTTAGGTATTTATTGATATAGTCTGTGGTTGTATGGTGCGTCTTGGGTTTGTTGTTGTTTCCCTACTCGCCGTGTTGCTTGCCTACACCGCCCTTTACTGGGCTTCGCTAGTCATAATACCGAGGTCGCTCATCGTTTATTGGGCGTCAGTGAACACCACCGGGCTTAGGCCGGTCCTCAACATGCCCATGCTCATTATCTACCTAACCTCGCCGTTTAATGCCTATGAGTCGTTGATGTTCCACTACCCGCCCTGGCTATACTTCATTGAGTCCGTGGTTGTACTCACAGTCGTACTCGCCACAGAGGTCATTATTGCACTGTGGGCATCGGAGTACGTGTTGCGTAGGGAAATCCTGAGTGAGTCGTTTTTAATTCAATCCTCCGCCCTAGCCATCGCCTCATCGTACGTGACATCACTCATTGCCTGGGTTGGTGGTGGTAAGCCGAGCATTGGTACGTCAATATACACGGAGTACGTGTTTGCCGCGACCGTTTACGTCGCCATAATGTCCGCGCGGGACTTGTTTAGGCAGTTGGTGGTTTCGAGGAGTGTGCTCGCTAGGGTGTACGTGGGTGCCGTGATCACTGCAATCGCCATGCCCGCGTTGGTGGCTGCCTACCTAGCCGCCGAGCTCCTATTCAAACCACCAATACCAACAACACACATAGCCGGACTAATACCAACAGTAACACTGATAGTAACACACCACAAACTCGTAACCAGAAACAAGGCTCAGAGCACCAAGGAACAAGCCAAAACCCATAAAGGCACGAAATAAATAATCAAAACCCACAAAAAGCAGGCAAAGGAAAGAAACAACGTGGCAGAGCAAGGCAAAGCAGGAAAACGAGAAAACACTTTAAGACTTAGGGCATGGGTCAGAAGGATTCGGGAACAAATCAGTAATTGGATCCAAAGAAATTGGAGAACCATATTATTAATTTCGATCTTCATACCAGCTGTGTTTTTCACGGTACTACTTTTGCCTATTCCATCTTATCCTTATTTATTAAAGATAGCGATAGTTGTTATGGTGATAATACTTACTTCATTTGAGATAGGTCTTATATATCAAAGATTAAGAAGGGTATCTAGGCAACTTGAACAAAGTGTTATACCAATAGCAGTATTAACGCTCATCACCGTTATAATTATAATCTTTACCCCTGTATTTTTAACGAAAGATTTATCTATCGAGCTGCCTCCGGTAGATGCATCTCTTTCAATTTATTGGCTTCAGCACTGCTACGGAATTAATTATTACTGGTGGCTTAACTATGTAAATACGACCGAGACCCGCGAGATGCTTATTCAATATTTTAACCAACTGGGTATATCACTTAATAAAACCATGATCCATTCCGTAATAACACAAATACAGAACCTCACATCTAATATGCAGTATTTCTCGAAAATATCTAAATCTAAATATTTTATTTTTACCTTGGCGATGATCTTGTTGACGCTTTTCGTATTTCTCATTATCATACTCCTTATGGGTAATTACGTTGCTTTTAATATCCTTACATGCATGGGTATCATTAGGAATGATTTATGCATTAACGTATTGAACTGGTTCTTCTGGTCTCATTTTCTTAAGTGGTTTTTATTTTACGTAGTTACCTTTAGTCTCATTATCTACTTCTCGTTAATCTCCCTCATTACTTCTGAGGGGTACATCTCGCTTGTTTTGATGATTGTTACTACGTTCTTGGTAATTATAACTGAATTCTTCGTATCCCGTGAGGATACGACTTCCCGTGAGAATATAGCTCGCGGACCCTTTATGGGTCCTCTCGTTGCAAGTATCATAGCGGCGGCTCTCTTCACATTGATGGTTTTTATGATAGCCAATGTCTTCCTACCAAGTACCTGCTTCGCCATTGTTTCTAACACAAACATAGGCTCTTTAATGAACTCCATTGCTCCTTATTACGCATCGTTGTTGATTCTTGCCGCCATTTTTGGCGCCATCCCCTATGCGTCTACGCTATGGGCTATTCAGTACCACTATGAGTGCTCATGCCCACCTGCTAAGAAGCAGGGTGAGCAGTGGAGCAGTGCTGGTGGTTCGAAACTTCTTGAAGAGATGTAGTTTCTACGTGTTGTAAATCTGGTCCCGTCAGGCCGTATGGGATATGCCCGAAGGCCTAGGGCACGCCTTTGATTGATAATACGAAGAGTCCAGTGTCAACTAGTGTGTTTTACTTAAAATACGTTCATAACGTCTAAAATTAAAATCTTAAGCGTCACAACAGTAATAATACATAATGGACTAATCGAGCTCATCAACCCTCGGTTTAGCGACGCACCTCGCAGTAATCTAAGCATGAGGCCTAGCCCCGAAGCCTTAACTCTACGGGCTTTAGCTCTCTCCTTGGTTGTTTCATGGTAGTTGCATGTAGTCGATTATTGCGGAGGCCAGTATTACGTAAACGTTGACGCTTATGATTATTGCGATGATTGTGGGTACCATGATGAGGACGGCTATGTATGACGGTACCATCACCGATATTATGATCAAGAACATCGCGACTACGAACCACTCAAGAACCGTAAACTTCACGTCATAGACGAAACGCAGGGTATTCGCATCAAACTTAGCCTGGCTGCTGAAGAGTAAGAGGCCTATGACTATGGAGAGGATAACGCCGAGAACCCCTAAGGCGACATCAATAACAGCCTTAGTAACTGCACTTTCAATCGTTAATGGTACTATTCTTAAAGTTCTTAAAATAATAATAGTTATTTCAATCGGAAGAGAAACGATTAGCATTGAGAAAAAGGTGCTTCGGCTAATCCTACTAAGCGCCTCAGCGGCATTACCTCCGAAGTGCTTCATGCATGGGTAATCCTCGAGATACTTCCGGGAGTCTTCCACAACATCCTTGGGAACCCTGCCCTCAAGCTCATTAACCAGTGCGGGTAGCGCCCTAACTAACCCTCTAAGGCCAAAGATGGGAACGATAAAAAATAATACAAGTACAATATAAAAAACAAACAGCACATATGTAGAAATTATTATTATGAGCGCCGAGAATAGCGTTGTTACTATTTTTGAGGATTTAGGAAATTTAATAACAACGATAATAATAACGATAGATAGGATTACAAAAACAAGGATAAAGAACCATACTGATTTTCTCAATAATTCAGTAAACTTAATGAAGGACGTTTTCCACCTTTTTATCGCAGTATCGAGTAGGTAACTCCATAAACACCACACGGAGCCAAATATACCCCCGGCTTTCAGGTTCTTGCTGTCTCTTTTCGGTGGGGCTTCTTTAGTGTTTTGGGGCTACCCTGGCTTTCTGGCATTAATTGCGTGGTATTATTAATTGAATTTAAATCTGTTTAGTCGAAGATGATGTTAGGGTTTACTCTCGTATTTAATACCGAGCTTCTTAATCTTCCTGGTCATGCCTTTTACCTACTCTGTCACGGTTGTGTTTCTATCTTCATTAAGTGTGATTTCGTGGTTCTGAAGTCTAATGAGTAAGTCCTTACCAATGTGCCTAATTTAATACGTCTTGAGGTGTGTTGGGGGTTTTTGTTTGGTGTGGGGTTGTTGTTGGTTTTTATTGTTGTTTTTTGTTGGTTTATGTGGTTGTTAGTGGTGGTAGGTATATGAGTCCGTGCTGTATTTTGTAGGGTCGTTGTGGTGTAGGCGGTGCGAGTTGGGGTAAGTACTGTAACGGCCCTATGAGTTCGTCTACGGTGTTGAATAGGTCCTTCAGTTTCTTGTAGAGTTCGTAAACGGCGTTTAGTTTCTCGCCTTCGAGTACTGTTATTGTTAGTCCCATGGATTGTGCTTCGTTTACGTGTATTACTTTGCCGTGGTATTCGTATTCTGTTACGAGTTTCTCCGCAACGTCATCGATTGTGCCTTGTTCATGCATCATTTTCCTGGTTAGTAGGTCTTTGAGGAGTCCTTTTACGTGGTCTAGGAGGCTTTTGAAGTGTCCCATTTCTGCTATCGGTATGCTTGAGAGTATTGCTTGTATTATTGTTTGGTCTTTGATTTCCATTTCTGTTATTATTTCGATTGCTTGTTTGAGGGAGTCCTTGATGGTTTTTGCCGATACCCACTGTCCCGTGCTTGGTAGGAATACTTGGGGGTCTACGGGTCCTAGTTCGGTTATTGGTGTTGCGTATATAATGTCGCCTGAGCAGGCTAGGAGTGTTCCGGCGGATTTCGCGATTCTCGGTACAATGATGATCAATTTTTTGTTCTTAGTTATTTCCTGTAGCCTTATGCCTATGTGATATGCCGCGTCGGCATCACCTCCTAAGCTGTGCAGGACTATGCATACGTCCTTATTCTCCTTAATTCCTCTTTCCCTGATGTAGAATTCTAAATCATCAACTACATCCTTTGTAATGTAGGTGAAGTGATGAAATATGAGAAGTATTACCTGGCATTCGAGGGCGTCCTCCAGTTTCTTAGCGGCTTCGTCTATGTCTTTCAATTTTTCATTCAATTTCGTAAGTGTTGATACCGCACCTTGTGCGTTAACCTCCTGTTCTGAGTCCATAAATCCTCCTCCACCTCTCGACTTTATTTAATATAGTGCTTCTTAAGGTGCTCTCTGGGTACTTCGTGTATATATAGGCGATTAGGTATGAGAGGGGGACACTTAGTGCTGCCGCGACCAACCTCTTTACATACACAGCCCTCAACGGGTCAGCCCTCCTCAATGCTTCAAACGCATCCCTACCGTTCTCAATGAGTTCCTGTGATGCCTCATAGACCTTTGCCGGAGATTCACCGAAGAACTCGCTGGCTAGGTCTGGTTCCTCGGTGCTTACCCTTATTAAGCCGTTCTCCTCGGCTTCCTTGAGGAAATCCTCAAGTTCGCGAGACCAGGGACCGTACTTCCATGGTTCGAACCTGAAGACCTCAATGCCTAACGTCCTCTCGATTAGGAAGACGACCTTCTGAAGCCGTGTTGCTCCCCTTATCCTTCCGCCGGCGAGGTAGAAGATCATGGAGATGAAGTTTCGCTTATTCATTATTTCTCAATTGCTGTAAGGTTCTTGGTATAAAAACCTATTTGCCAAGCTCATTTCCTTATTAAACCTAGGCATTAATTACTAGGTTGCGTGCCTTTATCAAACCCTTCTGCTGGCTCTAGTTCGATGATTGCTTGCCTCTTTATTGGCCCTGTTATGGCCAGTGCTTTCGTTGTTAGCCTTACCACGTGTGTGATAACGCCGTTGTCAGTCACTTTGTCCTCATTGGTTAGGTTCAACGTCTTCGCTACCTCATTAATATAGGCATCGCTGCCGCTCAAAACAATCAACAATTGCGTGTCTTGCAGCACATCCGTGTTTATTATCACGGTGTCGAGCCGCGATTTAATTTAAAAATGTGGCATGGGTACTTGAGGAGGGTATTTGGGCCGTTGGTACCTATAGGCTGCTGATTAGGAGTGTGCATGGGTTATTTAAGGTGGGGTCGAGTGAAGGCTTCGTTGTATTGTGTGGCTTGTGTTTTGAGTGTTTTGTTGGAGTGTTTGGGTTAGGTATTCCATAACTTGTTTGTAGAGTGCATAATCAATGGTCATTTAGTGATTTGTTGTTTGTTCGATTTATCGTATTTCCTTGGTAATGGTTTGTTTAGCCTATGACTCTCCTTGTTTTCCTGTGTGGGTTTCTCCTGTGCCTTTGAATCTTTCTTCTAGGTATGCGTTATCTCTTTCGTGGTATCCCATGGCTTCCCAGTACCCGTCCCTGTACTCTCTTGTGAATTCTATGGTGGTTAGCCATTTGGTGCTTTTCCAGCCGTAGAGGTGTTGTGGACTGGTCTTGCTGGGTGTTCTGGCTTGGTGTCGGGTGGTTTTTCGTTCGTTCTTAGTGTTATTATTGCGTCTTTGCTCAATGTGTTCTCTATGGGTACGATGGTTTCGTATCCGTCTGTGGATTGGAGTATGACTCACTTTGCTGTGTCCTTCACGCGGGCCGTCTTGGCTAGGTCTCTTATCTTGACGCCTTTCCACCCCACGTCCTTGACCAACCAGCCTGTTACGCGGTGGAAGTCCCCGATGTACCTCACGTTGATCATTGATAGTAGTTTGTTGTATGTTGGCTCGATGGGCCTCTCCACCTTGCCCGTGATCCTTAGCCTTTTGGTGTGTCTAGATTCGTATGCTTCTTTGGGTTTAGTAACCGGGGGTTTATTGGTCCGTGGTGGTCGTTAGTGCCAGTAGTGTTTCTGCCTTTCTTAGTTGTTTCGTTACTGGGTCTATCTCTAGCCCTAAGCCTTCGAGCGTGTCTACGCCCATTACTTCTGCATCGCCTTTTTCGGCGAATACTACGATCCTTGTCGCGCTCTCTCCGAGGCACTCAATTACTGCTTCACCAACCTCCCTCTCAATAGTCTTACCCTCTATTGTTCTGAATCTCTTAAGCCCTGTGGGTTTTACACCGATCATCTCTAGCCTTTCCTTCCTTACCCACGTGTATGTGCTTCCGGTGTCCACGATTAACTCGGTCTCTATGCACTTTGTTCTATCCTGTGGATTGCAGATTCTTACAGCGGCTGTGGTGTGGCCCATCAACATCTCTCAATTGTGAATGCTTAAAATGCTTACTTAACTTAACAATTAAGTTGATTTATGCTTCGTTTAAGTCTCTAATTATAGTATTTAATCCATGGCTGTCAACGCCAACAGCGATTCCGCCTTCTTTAATTGCTTCGTTACTGGGTCAACCTCGAGCGCTAATGATTCCAGTGCGACCACGCCCATAACCTCTACGTCGTCCTTCTCCGCGAATACGATGATGCTTGTTGCCCTTTCCCCCAGACACTCGATTACTGCCTCGCCCACCTCCCTCTTTATGGTCTTGCTCTCTATCGTCCTGAATTTCCGGACCTTGCTGGGCCTTATGCCTATT
>Ga0081534_100732_pt1 | contig 10182 bp, 14 predicted proteins | sample MonGeyMetagenome_FD_71019 | JGI IMG/M metagenome (GOLD analysis project Ga0081534, IMG submission 71019) | Hypoxic/sulfidic aquatic microbial communities from Monarch Geyser, Yellowstone National Park, USA - MG (SPAdes) v1 (version 2) | ecosystem: Environmental > Aquatic > Thermal springs > Hot...
AGTATTAAGTCAGCCCTTTTATACGCCAAACCAAAGACCAACCTGTTAATCACAAACCTAGCCCTCGAGATCCTATAATGAGGATCCACGGAGCCAAGCAGTTGGTAATCAACCCAGTCAAAAGGGTCCTGGGCCTAAACAACGTACCTAGCACCACGCTTAACGGTCTTGGCAATTAACGTCTCGACCATGGCCTCAATCGAAACAAAAGCATCAGCGTTCACACTCCTCACAACCCTAACAAAACTGTAGTAATCACGCAAGTGCCTAAACACAGACCCAGTCTCGAAGGCATACGGGTAAGTAACAACCTCAATACTATCAACAAAATACCTCTCCGGATAACCAGGATCCCTCCAAGCCAGGACCGTGACCTCGAAACCACGCCTAGCAAGCTCATGCCCAACAACCCTAACCAACCACCCAAAACCACCATGCCTCTTCTCCGTAAAAGACTCACTAACAATAAACGTAACCCTCACAGCAAACACCCTGCCTTAATAGTACTTAAGCATCGCCCTAGCTAGATGCAGATTCGAACAAACCCACAATTCTATTTTCAACATATTCAGTACTGAATAATTTAAGCACGTGCTCTTTCAACTTCGCACCAACATCCAGTAGGTAATCCCTGGATTGCGTTAGAACCGTCTCTATTTTATCTATAAGCTCATCTACATTTCCGGGTGTAAATAAATAATCCTCAGCTGGTGACCCAACAACAACCTCAGGCACGCCCCCTGTCCTCGCGGCTATTGGGATTGTACCCATAAGCATAGACTCAAGGACCACGTAGGGCAGAGGCTCCTCCCACATTGATGGGAAAGGCAGGGCATAAACCCTGGAGTGCAACTTAACTACATCTTGGTAAGGTAACTCCCCAAGCGCCACGCAATTCGAGGGTAATGACCTATACCCCTTAATCTTGGTCATTAATATCCTCAAGTCCCTATACTTCCCTAAGAGTTCATTGGCAACCCTGAGAACAAGGTGGAAACCCTTCACGAAGCTGGAACTGCCTAGGTAAAGCAGGACTTTATCATCACCCAACTCCTTCCTTACGGGGGAAACATCGGGCAATGGGTTGTAAATAACCACGGACTTGCCCCTGATCTCCGGCATCCTCTCCCTCATAATCTCACACTGCCTATTCGATACACAAACAACAGCATCAGCCCGAGACACCCACTCCCTGGCAAGCCTGTTAATCGGCGTCAATGGTGATGCAACCAAGGCCTTCACTAAACCGTGTTGATGCAACTCGTAATGAAACGTACACGTAAAGTCGCTCTTGAAATCATCACCATGAAATATGATGGATGTGTAAGATATTGGTTGGTAATCATGTAAATGAACAATAACCCTTCTCCCCAACTCCTTAACCCTAGGAATTACTGGGTATGCATAGCGAGGTATGTAAACAACGTCAGCCCACTCAACAAGCTTTCTAAACCAACCCTCCCTACTCACTATGTAAGCATTAAACCAAAGCTCCAACTTATTACTAGCCTTAAGCCTCGGCTCATGAATGAACACAACATTGTCTATAACCTCATGATCCTCAACGCCCGTCACAACCCTAACCTCAAAACCATGACTAATCAAAACCTTAGTTATCGAGTGGGACCTACGTAATTAATGCTCCTACTTATGTCGGCAAGATTCTTTAAATCTTCTACATCCGTCATTAATGAAGTAATAATAATCAACGATGCTAGGTAAATCACAGACCCAACGCCTAGGGCTAGCCACATGTTGCTCATTATGCGCATTGCGGGGTATGTTAAGGTGCCTGTTATGAGTGATGGTGCCCAGTACTTAACTACCTGCGTTACGTCGATGACAATGCCGTACATCCCCCTCGCAACAATTAATGAAATTGCCGTACCCAATACGCCATTTATCAACGAGGCAATCACCGCACCGAGCATCCCGTAGTGCACCAGTAGGGCCCAGGTTATTGGTAACCCAATTAGCATACTTACTATGTTCAGAGCCATGGTGGTTCTGGTGGCTCCAATGATGTTCAGATACATCGGGACGACACTAAATGGTGCCAGTAGGTTTGATATCGCCATTATCGAGAGATAAAGCGGTGCTAAGCCGTATTGCGGGCCATAGACTATGTAAACCGCTTGTTTAGAGAACAATGCTAGGGCTATGGCAATCGGCGATATAATTATGGCGGTGTACCTAGCGGCCCTATTTAATGCATCCCTGGATTTATAATCCTCATTAACCAACAGCGGTAGTGTCGTGAATAATACGGTTGATAATGAGCCTGTTATCAAGCTAATCGGCATCAATAGGTTACCAGCTATTTGATAATTACCCATTTCAGCATTCGTCACGTAGATGGCCATTAATATGTTGTAGAACTGGCCAATGGGGATGCCAAGGAGCCCAGGTATGTAGAGTGGTATTGAGTAATTCAAAACCTCGGCAATATCATTTCCCGCAAGGCTCAATACTGGGTCCATCACCTTAACGAGCCTAATGAAAGCGTATACTGTAGCTACCGCATACCCTATCGAGAAACCCCACACAGCACCATAAACCCCATAGCCAGCAAGCACAAGGGCTATCGACGATGAAATCCTCACGGAATTCCTAACCAAGTCTACGACCACGTAATCCCAGTACCTATTGACACCCGCTAGGAATGCCGTGATGGAGGTAACGGCATTGTAAGTGAAGGCATATATGGCCAAGACATCAATCATGGGCGTTAGGTAAGGCCTATGTAGAGTAAACGCCAGGTAAGGGGCCAGGGGTATGAGGGCTACAGCGAAGGCCATTGTAGTCAATACACGGAACCACAGGGCGGTGAATGCCCTCCTAAAATCGCCAATTGATGCGTACCTCATAATAGCCGTTGATAGACCTAGGTCGGCCAACCCGCTGAACATCAGTGGGTAAATGAGGGCTATACTTACGACGCCGTAATTGGCAGGACCAAGCAACCTGGCAATGACTATACTACCCACGGCAGAGACAGCATTATAGGCAAGCCTACCCACAAACAACGCAAAACCACCACCAACAGCCCTAACACCAACCCTACCAGACCCAGCCATACCTAACTCAGGGGCTTTCTCAACACGAGACAGGCCAATCCTGGGGTCTTAGGTCTCGTAAGGACTTTCCCAGCAAAGTCTCTACTTATCCTGACCCACACAACCCTCCTACCCAATTTATACGATATGAAGAACTCCTCAGCAACAACCTCGAAACCCCTCTCAAGCAATTTAAGTCTCTCAATGTCATACTGCCTCTCACTAAGGACGATCCTAAACTCCCTACCTGCAAACGGCGTTGTATTATTAAGTAACCCCCAGGCTTCAGAATCCTGCGTAATTCCTCAATAGTCTCAACATCACCATCAACGTCAAAGCCAACCTGCCCATAAACGGGCAAACCTATGTGCTCCATCGTCGAGACGACTACAACGGCATCAAAGAAATTACTCGGTAATCCCGTGCCACGCACATCACGCTTAACAAAGACCATCTGCCTCGGCTTGTACGGATAGTCATTGATGTCCAAACCCTACACCTCATAACCCATGTAAAGGAGCACGTGACTAAGCACACTCTCCGAACAACCAACATCCAAAACCCTAGCACCCCTAGGCACAAACACCCTCAACTGCCTAAGAACCCACGGATAACGGATACTCAACAACACGCTGGCTTCAACCACCATGCAACAAACCAAACCACTTACCTAACACACTAACCCAAAAAGCAACAACCCCAAGCGGATAAGGAACACGAACCTTAGATCTAACAATTCTCAACACTATTGATTTAATAATGAATAATTTATTTAACTTTTGAATTATCCGAATAAGTGCCTCCTGCTCTTTCGAAAGTGAACTTTTAGCGTTAATTATGAGCCCTTTAAGTTTCTCAGCATCACCAACGTTGGCACGTTTTCTCACGTTACTCACGAACTCGCATCCCTTAGGCCACCATAGCTCTTGAACAATTAGTACTCTTGCTTTCTATTCATATAATTGTGTTTAATCAATTCCTTAATACCCACCTCAAGCTTTACTCTAGGTTTAAATCCCAGCTCCTTCCGAGCCCTTGATATATCTGCTATTGAATGCCTTATATCGCCTGGCCTTGGTGGTGCGTAGATGGGGTTTAGGTAATCCTTATCCATTAACCTAAGTATTAGATTCGCCAAGTAATTTATTGTTACGCTCTCACCACTACCAATGTTAAACACGCCCCTAGCTCCCTCGTTCCTTAACGAAAGCATTATCGCTTCAACAACATCACTCACATGCACGAAGTCCCTAGTCTGCCCACCATCACCAAAAATGACCGGTGGCTCACCCCTAGAAACCCTCCTAATAAACTCAATAATGACACCGGCATAAGCCCTAGACTGCTTGGGGCCGTAGACATTGAATAGCCTAAGTATCACGGGCCTGAAGCCGTATTGGTTGGCGAAGGCTTGTACGAAGGCTTCGCCAGATACCTTGCTGGCTGCGTATGGTGACTTGGGCATTAAAGGGTGATCCTCGGGTATTGGCACCCTAATTGGCTCACCATAGACAGCACTCGATGATGCAAAAACAAATGTACTTACGTTTTTTGAAGCCTTAGCTACGTTGTACGTGCCCCTAACATTGACGTCGAAGTATAGGTCAGGCTTCTCCACGGACTCAGCAACATCTATGAGGGCTGCCAGGTGAACCACGGCGTCAATGCCCCTAACGGCACTTTCGGCATCCCTGTAATCCCTAACATCACCCCTGACAAATTCTATAGTGTCCAATACATCGGCGAGGTTTTCGAGGGAGCTAGTGGATAGGTTATCGAGAACCCTAACCTGGTGCCCAGTCCTAATAAGAACTCTAACCAAATGACTACCGATAAAACCCACACCATCAGTAACTAAAGCTCTTAAAGTCTACATTGCATTATTTTTCTATTTTGGTATCTTTTCAAACCTTTTAAGCATATCATTGATACTATGTTTTAGCACTGGATGTAATCGTACCACTTACTTTCACTTACTTAATTATGGCTAATTGAGCTTTAAATGAAGCCAATGTTGGGAGGTTGACCCTATAAGGAAGCACCCTGCCAATTTCATATAAATTGAAACCAGTAGTTATCCTGTTTATTGTAGGCTTCGCTGTGACCGCAGCGTGAAATCCTACCTTATTTAATACATTTATAACTTCATTATTGTATAAACCGTAGGGATACGCAAACGTCCTGAATTCACATGCAGATTTACCCATAAACTCGTTAACAAAAGCCAGCGAACCCTCCACCTCTTGATAAAGCCTTTCATGTGAAATACTAGTTAATCCTACGTGCCAATAACCATGTCCACCAATCTCAAAACCAAGTTCAACTAATTCCCTAAGTTGCTCTTCATTCATCATTACCCCATCATATAACCCTTGTAATGCGTGATTAATCGACCCATCGGTGTTCTCTACTAATTCGTTTATCAATGTGCTTATCTCATTAACATCTAACTTAGGCAATATATCAACCAGATACTCTAACATAGTAATTTTATCATTTTCACTATTTATAGTAAACATTTTATTGAATATATCCAGCTTTATTGTAGTTGGAACCTTAATGTTCCTGATTATGAACCCTATTTGTGAAGCCCACATGGTTACACGATTCTTTACGAATCCTGCCACAGGGTATATACTACCCCTTATGCCATACTTTAACATTATTGGTAATGCGTTCTCGTAAATACCTCTATATGCATCGTCAAAGGTTAACACTGCTATTCTATGAGACCTATCAGGCGCGTTTTCAATAACTTCTAATGCCTCACAAAGAGGTAGTATTTTGAAACGAAGCTTAATTAAGTACCTTATTTCATCCTCAAATAATTGTCCAGGTATACTTCCATATTGATATATGTCTCTTTGATATATGTCTCTTCCTACCTCATGATACATAATGATAAGTAATATAGAGTCCCTTACTTTAAGTCCGACAAGTAAGTCCAAGAGTTTAATTTTATCTAAAGCAGGTAATAGCTTACTTAATCTAAGCATTATTGATCTAAGCATTACTCAACCACCATTTAATAGTCCTTAATAAGCCTTATGCTCACTCTGCGCCGCATTTCTGCATCTCTAGTATCATCATTAGTCAATAAATATTTTAATACCTCGATAAATTCGTTAAAGGAATTCACTCTAACGACAGCATTTGTCGCGAATTCTCTTGAGTATGGCAAATCCCATGTAATAACTGGTAAGTCTAAAGCGAGTACCTCTAATACGGATATAGAGAACACGTCTATTCCTGACGGAAAACGGCCATCTTTGCTTTAAGTATCTCTCTATATTTTCCTAACCCGTTAAGTAGTCCTTAAATATTATTAAGGTAGTTTCGTAATCCCTAATAGTCCCCATTTTGTTTCATAGCATATTTTTATCAGTAATTAGGTAATCAAATACTTTATATGTAAATTGATAATGATACTTCCATCTTATTTCAGAGACCTTCTTAGAGTACAATATTCTTTTTTCGTTATCTTCAACTGCATCTATAATTTTTCCTACAAAATCGTCAATATCAGGCATGAAGTACTCGTGATCACCAACAATTTTAGATCGCCTCACTTTAATTAACCAACCATACTCATTTGAGTTAAGTTCATTCATGGGCGGTGCATCTAGGGATATTACGGCTTACCAGCTGCGAATGACTCGGTGATCGGCAGGGAAAAGCCCTCATTCAATGAGGGAATTACCACAACATCAGATTTACAATATAGTTGAATTATGGAAGCCCTATCAAGCCAACCACCTATCACATTAACCATCCTTTTTAACTCATTAGGAACCTCAATAAGCTCAGGTACCTTTAAGATAACCTTAATTCTTTCCACTAAATCTGGTCTCTCATTTAAAACCTGACCTAAAATCCTAAGGTATATACTTAACCCCTTACGCGGAACTAATGCTGAAATTGGAGTAAATAATACAACCTTATCATCCTGCTTTCCACGAATACTACTACATATACGTTCAAACTCATAAACATCAATCGCATGAGGTACCACAGCAGTAGGTTTAACACCTAATTCTTTAAGTCTCGATGCTCCATATCTAGAGGCAACAATTATATCGTCAATTAAAGAGTAAAATAAGTATGAACCATAGTCTTCACGTAAAGGACCCTCTACAATGCCGTAGAAAATAATTCGCTGTAAAAATGCTCTTGCAGATATAAGATACTTTAGAAACCAAAGATAATTCCTAAAATCTCCTATGAAAATAATGATGCCTTTATGGAATGATTTTTTCCTAATTATATCAGTAATATATGAAAAATATCTTATGGATTCAATAACATGAGTATTGTAAGACCGCTCCCTTAATGCTTTACCAACGTATGAAGAAACTATTTTAAACGATGGACCCCAATGAGGAACTATTGTAATGCTCCTCTCCATAAAGCCTAACTCCTTAACTTAATCTTTAACTTTACCATATAATAAAGCTGTATCGCCACGTACCTCAAGTAAATCTATTTTGTAATTATGCCTTTCAAGAAATCCTCTCACATCCCTAATATTCACGATGCCCAAATGCACTTCAATAATTAATTTCCTTATTAAATGCGTCCTCAGAGATTCCATAGCACCACGTAAGACCATTAACTCAGCACCCTCAACATCAATCTTTGCCATGTCTATTCTATCAATACCAAGACTTTTAAGTAAATTGTCAAGTGTAGTGATTCTAACAGGAATACTTAAACTATGACCGTAATCCTTATGCCATGAATTAAAAAGCGTAGAACCACCCGCTAACCAATCGTCAATGTAGAGCGTAGTTCTTCCCTCAAAATCCCCTAGTGCTACATTAAAGGTCATAACCTTAGGGTGCAATTTATTCAATTCAATATTATTGATTAAAAAGGTATAAGAGGCAATGTTTGGTTCTATAGCAATGATAAAGCCTGCCTTATCGGCTACAGATAAAGTATACAACCCAACAAAAGCACCAACGTCTAACACTATATCGCCATTGCACACATTATATTCTGGTAGCTTTGAATATTCATTGTAAATGAATATCTCAGAGTATGTATATAGGGTTCCTCTACGAATATTTTGATGCCTTATTGGTAGAATTACCCTAAAGCCATTAGGAAGAATAAGATACCTACAGGGACACAATGATCTACGTGAGACTTCGTAAGTTAATAAACTTGGAATTACGTAATGTAATGAAAACCCTCTATGTTTAAGCAGCATCATTCTCTTGATGAACCCTTTTCCAATGATCCTCGGCTTATTTCCAAAATTAACCATGTTAATAATTATTTTAAAAGACTTTTAATTATTTCCCTAAATTTTGCTTTAAATATTTGCTCATCAAATGCTAAGGCTCTTAGTCTAGTCCTTTCGCTAACCTCGACGTGTCTATATGGATTACTAATTATATCCCTAATTTTCTCAAGAGCCTCTTCAACAGTGCTAAAGAGTACCCATAAAGGCCACCTCTTTCCTCGAGAATGTCGTGCCAAGGCCCACCGCTCTTATGAACTATGGGGATTGCTCCAGCAGCCATTGTCTCTACAACTGCGATCCCAAATTGTTCATGCCTAGCCGTGTGCAGGTATATTAATGCTTTGCCAAGTAAGGCGTATAGATTGGTCTTAATCAATATTTGGGATTATTGTGAAGTTATCGGCATTAAACACCTTCTTTAGGCGTAATAACTTCATGTAATAGTCTTTATCATTTAACGAACCCACTAATATGAACTTGGCATCTTTAACCTTAGATGCAATCAAAGGTATTGTTTCAAGCTGCTTTCCTGGAGCTATCCTAGTTATTGTAACTATCATTCTTTCCCTATTATTCCGTCTAATGTATGACGTGCTTTGAATTATCTCCCTAGATCTTACGGGAGGATACAGAACTCTCACACTTACACCTAAGTCTTTAAGTAAATTAGTAACGTAACGGGAATTTGCTAGCACAAGCCTTGAAACCTTAATTTGCGTTAAGTACAAAACATGTCTTATTAAATATTTTAAATATTGATCACTTATACCATATGCATTTCTATAATATGTCAAGGCTTCTGAATCCTTAACACCGTATGGGGAAATATCCAATGTAAATAATGTATATGTGCTAGTGCTAAAACCTCATTACTACGTGTATTCATAACCAAGTTGTATTCCCTAAGGTCTAGTAACGTGTTTAGAGGGAATCGATGCATATGAATATAGTGTTTCGAGATATCGTGTACAAGGTCAGGGGCAACCCATTTAGCGAGCGCATTAGTATCTATATGATCTTCACGGCCTAAAATGAAAACATGTACATTTTTAATTTCCTTAAGGAATCATACATAAAGTGTGAGGGTGAATGTATCTAGCTTTTTAGATGTTATAATGCTCTTGATAACCTCATCTACACTCCACCTTATCTGGTAGAGTTTCACGAGCATTCCTGGGTTCCCACCTGTGAGCCTCCAAACCTCCTCGAAGCTGGGCTTCGGGTCAGGCAACTGCTTATAGAGCTGTTCGAAGCCCTCCCTACCCATGTTTCACATGGGCGTTAGGTCTGCCCAGCGATGCCTGCCGATCTCAGCCCTTGAGACTCCTTCGCTCGTTGCTATGATTATCACCATGCGTTCGTAGCTGTACTGGGGATGTTCGATCATGTTCAGAAGCCCCTTAACGTACGCTGCCGCATACCTTAACCCAATTGCTTGGAACACATCATCAGCTATGATAGCTACCCTCGCCTTCCTCACTTTGAGCAAGTCCCTCACAAAATCGAATAGCGTTCACGCAATACGGCCCACAGCATCTTCGGCTAGAGCTTTCCGAGCAAATTCTAGGAAAGCCTCCTTGACGCTTGGTATTTGTGAGGAGATTAACCGCCAGCTAATCTCGATTCACTGGTGTTGGCGTGTTAGGTATAAATTACGGTAGTGCATTGATAATGATGCCATAACTATAAACCCACACCCAATGTACTGACCGCACCAACCACAGTGATGCTCACAACACTCCTCAGGAGATTCCCGGGATGGGGTACTAACGGGCCCGCCTTAGTTTTCGTCCATTGGTGCCCTCTGGTGGTTCGTTCCTGTATAGGTCCTTACGCATCGCCTCAAGTAATTCGTCATCACGCCCCAGAAGCCCTGCG
>Ga0081534_100733_pt1 | contig 10179 bp, 12 predicted proteins | sample MonGeyMetagenome_FD_71019 | JGI IMG/M metagenome (GOLD analysis project Ga0081534, IMG submission 71019) | Hypoxic/sulfidic aquatic microbial communities from Monarch Geyser, Yellowstone National Park, USA - MG (SPAdes) v1 (version 2) | ecosystem: Environmental > Aquatic > Thermal springs > Hot...
CCCTCCTGATAAAATAAGATTCTCTGAGAAGCCTCAATACTTTTATTAAGATCCTTTTTGTTCATCTTCTTCAACAGGTATGAAAGCTACTCCTCTTCCAATATCAAGATCTATTATATGAGATCCTTCTTTAACAAATGTTGTTGCAATCTTCTCCCATCTCTTATGAAACTCCCATACAAGTCTCCAAACATCTTGTGGCATCTCTTCTATTTTCAATCCTATCTCAATGGCGTCATCTATTGTTATAATTCTTCCATGGTATTTGAATCCTCTGACGAATCTCTCAGCAATCTCTCTAGCTTTTTTCTCATCTTTTATCATTCTTAGCTTAAGAAGTGTAGCTGCAAGATCTAATGTGTGTTCTAACAAAAGATCGTAGTCTACGATCTCTGTCAGATGAAGTTTTTCTAAAAATGCCTCAACAGTTGTCTTTGGAATATCTGGTCTCATAATCTCTCTAATTATAAGATCATGAGATTCTCTTAAGGATCTTGCAGAGATAAATCTGTCTGGAGCAATCTCTATCTGAGGGTCAATAGGCGTCAAAGCTGAGACAGGACTCATAACAATATGATCACCACTGAAAGATAGAAGAGTAGCAGCACTAGACGCAAGCCTTGGAATAACAAATGTTAGACGACCCTCAACCATTCTATGCAACATTCTGCCTATATGATAAGCAGTGTCAGGATCTCCACCTCTAGAGAACAATATGACATCAACATCTCCTTTAATCTTCTCACCAAATCTTACAAGACGATCATAGATCCTAGATATAGTCCAAGGCGCAATACTTGTCTGAAGATGAAATAACAATGGAATAACAATAGTTCTTCGTATTCTAGACAGCTCGTCGAGAATCGGCTCAGACTCCTCTTTAAATTTATAAAATATGGTTAACATAAGTCTGCTGGTCTCCACATTTTTAATTCTGTGGAAGCTTATTTATTAAAAATCATTTAGAGACTTACTTAGTCACATAATATGATATAATTTAATTATAATGATGGTAATAAGTCAGTTAGCCAATTTTTAAGTTAATATTGTTGCTGTTTTAGCTTCGGATTTAATTCCTCTTCTAATGCATATCCTAGATTCATAAATCCGAAAACTGACAATGCTATTAATGCTCCTGGCGGGACAAACCACCACCAGGCTCCATAAGTAAATCCTCCTGAGACAAAAGCCCAGTAGATTATAGTTCCCCAGCTTTTTGCCAAAGGATCTCCAAGACCTAAAAAGCTTAGTGCTGCCTCAGCGATCATGGCTTCTCCTGTGCCTAATATACTTACAGCCATGGTAAGAGGGAGTATCTGTGGAATAATATATTTTAATAATATTCTGCCGCTACCAGCACCAATGGCTTTTGCAGCCTCTATATATTGAAGTGAACTTATAGACAGCGTCTGAGCTCTGATCATTCTACATACAGATGGCCAGCTGGTGATTACTATAACAAATATTATTATGAAAATACCTCTCCCCAGAAATGCTGCTAATACTATCATCAAAGGTAGCGAAGGTATTAATAACATTATATCTGTTATAGAGGTTATTAATCTGTCTAACAAGCCTCTGAAATAACCTGCTATCACACCAAGAAATGTTCCTACAAGAGCCGATATAAGTGCTGAGAGAAAACCTATTGTGAGAGAGATTCTTGAAGCCCATATAACCTCGCTCAGTATATCCTGTCCCACATCATTTGTCCCCAGAAGATGTCTTGGATTAGGAGGCTCAAACGGTGCTCCAACCATCTCCCAAGGGTTGTAAGGAGAAATATATGGTGCAAATATTGCTACAATACCAAGCGACAATAATATTGTGAGACCTATGACGCCAGGAGGCTTCTTAGCTAATCTTTTTAAAAAATCTATGAGTCGACGTAGTTTAAGTCTCACCACGTCTCACCCTCGGATCTATTATCGCATACAGAAGCTCTGCAATAGTTAAGGCTATTAATGTGACGCCTACTATAATAGTAAATGCTCCTAGTATCAGAGGATAATCTCTGTTTAAAACAGCCTCATATATAAGTCTACCAACTCCAGGATATGAAAACACAGTCTCAGTAACAACAGCTCCTCCAGCAATGAAACCTATGTCAATAGAGATCAAAGTCATTATTGGCAGTATGGCGTTTTTCCCTACATAACTGATCAATATATGTCTTGAGGAAAGCCCCACCGCTTTGGCAACCCACACAAAATCTTCGCCTAACACATTTAACGAGGCGTTTCTCATTAAAATAACATAACGAGGTATAAACACCGATGAGATTGTTATAAGAGGCAGAGCCAGATGTCTTAAAACATCTTCTAAGTAGCTGAATATATTAGTATATACGGCACCAGGTGTTAATGCTCCACCAGAGGGTGCTATTTTAAGATAAAACGAGAATATAAGTAGAAGAACCATGCCTATCCAAAATACTGGAAAACTTCTTGCTAATAATATAAGAGATGTTAATACATATCCTGTCGATGAACCTCTTCTCCACGCTAGTAACAATCCGATCAAGATTCCCACAGGTATTGATATAACAATAGCAGAACCCATCAGAATAAGAGTCCATACAAGTCTTTCAAACACCACTTTAAGAACAGGTTCTTGATACGTAAATGAGTAGCCAAGATCAAGTCTTACAAAGAAGTTGTAAAGAAAATTAATATATTGATCTGGGAAGATAGGTTTATCCAAACCAAACTTTTTAATCAACTCAATTCTTACTTCAGGAGGCACTCTAGGATTTTCAACAAGATAATCTATCGGAGTGCCCGGCGCAAGTCTTGGTATCAAAAAAATTAGTGTAATAACAATGAAAAAAATAATAAATTTATGAACCAAACTTTTTATTACAAAACTTAAGAAAGAGGCCATAGGCGTTGCCTATGTCCTTTTTCTTCGTAGAAAGATTATGACTGCTACAACTATTGTTATAATTATAATGGCTATGATTGTTCCTACTATAACATTAAATTCTAATTCTGGAGGCGGAGTAGTTATCTGTGCAGATGGAGCGGTGGGTGAGGCAGGCGTCTTGAATGGCTGAGTAGGTGAAGCAGGTGTGGGGGTAGTAATCGGTGTCAGTGAAGGAGTTGTAGTAGCTGGTGGTGTTGCTGTTACGTATTGAAGAGATATAAATGACCAGAAGTTGGCAGGCTGGAATAGTTCTGAGAGTTGCCATCCCGACACTTTATCTACTCTATACAAATATCCCTCATGAATATGAACTAGAGGTATATAAGGTATGTCTTGAGCAACCTTTTCTTGCAACTCCCATAATAATTTACGTCTCGTCTCTACATTTATGGCTTCTCTCTGTTCTTCCAAAAGCTTATCTACCACAGGGTTCTTATAATCTGCTGTGTTAAATCCTCCTTTTACAGCGCTTGATGAATGAAGTAGAAGGAACCAGTCGTCAGGATCGCTAAGCCAGATTCCTATAATACCCATCTGAAATTCTCTATTAAGCAATTTTGAGACGACCGTCCTATGATCTAGTACAACCACATTAATTTTAATACCTATCTGAGCAAACCAGTCTCTAATCATCTCGGCAGTTCTTATTCTATCAGGATAAATTGAGGAAACTAACAAATCATATTCTAATCTCGTCCCGTTGGGAGTAACTCTTACCCCATCAGGGCCTCGTTTAAATCCAAGAGAATCAAGGATCTCATTAGCTTTTGTTAAATTAAATGGATAAAGCTTTTCTTTCTCAAGACCAGGTCTATACCATTTCTCAGGCATGTCGCCGAAAACAGGTGGGAATGTTCCTAAGCTTCCCGGGTCTGCATGGCCTAGATAAACTCTTTCAACGATATCTGTCACATTTATAGCATATAACATGGCCTCTCTAAACTCTTTGATGCTGAAGGGATATTTCTCAACACTAAATGTTAAATACTCGACGAATACAGGTCTTCTAAAATGTATCCGGAGAGCTGGATTAGCTTTCACCTGATCCAATGCCTTTGATAATAGTAGTGGAGGTATAAAGAGGTTGTTCATAGCATCTATTTCTCCATTAACTGTCGCGGTATAAGCTGCGTCAGAGCTTCCATATATTTTGAAGATTACGCCTTTTATTTTAGGAGGCCCTGCCCAGTAATTTGGATTCGCCTTTAGCTGAATATAATCCCCAGCTTTTCTACTCTCCCATATGAAAGGTCCTGAGCCTATTGGATTATCAAAATTAGAGAATGTCATAGGATCTGTAATATTCTCCCATATATGTTTAGGAACTATAAATAAAGATGCTAATGCCGCTGGAAATGCTGCATAAGGATACTTAAGCTTCACATACACGTTATCTCCTTCTCTCCACACTCTCTCTATAGGCTCCCAAACATTAGATCTTGTGGGAAACCTATATTTTACAGTATAATTTAATGTAAACTCCACATCCTCAGCTGTTAAAGGTTTGCCATCATGCCAATATACATTTTTTCTAATATGAAATATCCATAAAGTGCCGTTCTCCAAAACCTTCACTTGATCTGGAAGCCATGGAATAAAGGAGCCGTTCAATGCCTGTCTATATAACGTATCATATACTAGCTCCATTACGCTAAACTCATCAATTAATGACTGCATAAATGGGTTCATAGTCAAAAGATCAGACCTTAAAGAGACTATAACATAATCTCGCGATACCTGAGCCTCAGATATAATAAATGATGGAGATAACATTACACAGTTTAACATTACTAAATATATTAGAGATGACAATATTATGTATCTTAAAAATTTTTTATAAGATCCATTTCTCATGATCATTTAGCTACACCTTCATTTGTTCTTGCTAAATAAATATTTCTCATGGTTTATAAGTTTTATTTTGATAGGTATTCTTAAGTATCTTAAGAATTTTTATAAGATCCATCTCCTTATAAAGGACATATATAAGTACTCCGTCTCGGAATGATGATCTTTTTGAAGAATTCGAAGAATCATATGGTTATGTAAGATTAGTTTTTATCACTCTAAGAGCATTTTCATGGGCTATCTTCCTCAGATCATTATCGCTTAAGCCTTTTTCTCTAAGTTTTTCTAGGAGGGTCTGTATTTTATCTATTGACTCTAGTCCCTCAGGAGCTGGAAGACCTAGTAGTCCGTGAAAATCTGTGCCTATAGCTATTATATCAGATCCGTATTTTTCGTAGAGATAAAGAAAATGTTGGACAAGATCTTCTAATGTTGGTTTTGATTTAGATGATATAATAGGTCCTATCGCTGAGAGTCCTATCACCCCTTTATTCTTGTTAAGAGCCTCAAGAATCTCGTCATCAACATTTCTCGGGGTATCAACAAATCTGCGTATATTAGCATGACTAATTATAACAGGTTTCGAGGAGGCCTCTATCGTCTCAAGAGCTGTTCTCTTGCTTGCATGAGCTATATCAATTATTATGCCTATTTTATTAGCTGTCTTGACGAGCTCTTCACCTTCTGGCGTCAGCCCATAATCTTTCTTAGACATACAGCCAGATCCATATTTATTATTATAATTCCAAGTGATACCAATGCTTCTCAGACCTAACTTCTTCAGAAGAACAAGATCGTAAGGATCATCTATTGCCTCAGCACCTTCTAAATGTATTAAAAGACCGATCCTGTTCTCTTCATTAAAAACTTTCTCTATATCATTAACACTCTCTATTATCATCAGCTCTGGATATGTCTCTACAAGTCTATAATATATAGAGAAATGTTCTAAAATAATTGATTGAGGCACTCTATAACCTATCGCAGGAGTCCATCGGCCATATAACTTCTCGAGCCTAACAGATTCCTCGGGTCTGAAAGTCACAATACTAGGAGCAATTGATGCGAAAACTAGCTTCACATTACCACGAATATACTTAGGTATGTCAGCATCACGACCAGCAACATCATCTCTGAAATCAGCAAGAGGCTCTCCACCACCGGCTAATAGATAATATGTAGATATGTCCTCATGAAGATCTATGACAGGTATCCTCAAAAATAGTCGCCTCAAAAAGATTTAGTATCGTACAAATATAAAACCTTACGTAGAGAGAATAAATAAGAGAAAGAAGAGACATTCTCAAAGTTTCTTATGCTTTCATAGACAAATTATAAAAGATCTGAATCATAGTTTCTCTGCTTAAAACATTTTTCATCATATCCTACACGTCAAACATTTCGTAAAAAGATCTTATTCTTGTTCGTGAGATGTTTTGTCCTTATTTAGATCTAAAAAATTTTTATATTTTTCATAAAGTTAGATTTTATATGGTGCACCTTTTCTAAGTATGTTGTTAATATATTTTTTGTGAGAATAAATTTATATACTAGCAATATGGATCTTGAGGAAAGATATGATCATGATCTCAGGGTCTCTAGACATTGATTTATCTTTCATCTCCCCAGGATCTTATCAATTATCTCTTTTGATTAAAAAGATCTTTAGAAGAGATAATATATGGTTTATTAAGATTTTAAATCATGTTTTTAAATGGTATAAGGCTCATGGCTTTAGTTAGAGCGAGAGTTCATCTACGAGGATACAAAAGATCTTATTCTTCAACAGCTCTTGTAGACACGGGCGCCAGAATGACTTTAATAGATAAATTGTTAGCTGAGGAGATAGGTGTCGAGTATACTGGAAGGATCCTTAGTTTCATCTCTATATCTGGTCAGCCTGTGAAGGCTTCTGAGGCGGTTGTGTCGATGCTTGAGATCGAGGGGGAGATCTTGAGATATGAGATTGTTGCAGTAGCAGATATAAGTGAGAGTGTTAAAAAGGTTCTGGCTCAAAACGGTTTTGATGAGAATATAATCATAGGTCTCTTAACAATTGAGAGAGCAAATATGATGCCTGACACAACAACAGGCGTTTTAAGAAAAGTTGAGAGCTTTATATTCTGAAAATAATGTGGAAACATATTCTATTGACAATAAAATATTTATGAATGATCTTTCGTAGTATAGAATTACACCATCTTTTGTTTGACAATAGACGATTTGTAAATAATAAATAATATGGTGCTGTCATCTTAGAGTATTTATAATATTTATTTGGCTAGATCTTTGTGCACCAACATGCGTATTGCAGAGACGATATGATAAGAGGTGTTTATATATTTATGTCGTAAGAGATAATTAGAGAATAGATCAGGTCTATAGGTGAAGAAGTCTTTGAGAGAAGAGACTGAGAAATTGAATGAAAATATTAGAGAGAAGAATATGAAGAGTCTTGAGGAGAATATTAAGAAAGTCGAGATAAAGAGAATGAAAAAGATAATTGATGAAGCATTAGAAAATATAAATGTTAGTGTGGAAGAGTGGGTGGAAGATGTTAAAGAGTCTAGGTCTATGAGATAGTTTATCTCGAGAAATTAAGTAAAGATGTCTGCTGATATATCTACAACGTGTTCTTGATCTTAGGAATCGTGAGAAAATTTTTCATATACAGACCCATCTATATATAGGATCTGACAGAATGAAAGATCATTATTTTTCATTTTTCATAATATAGGTCTAACACTGTCTATCATAATATTCTTAAGCTGGTTCATTAATCTTTAATTATCTCCTTCTCAGACTTTGGATCACGATAAAGAACTATGCCGTGTCGCTCAACCTCATATTTAAATGGATCGTCTTTTCCTCTTGATTTATACTCCTCAATACTCATAATAATAATAACAATATATTCTATAAGACTCATGAAACTTAATACTGATCTCGAAGGCAGACTCTGCAACAATATTCTTAACATCATCCGAGACTCTCTCAACCACAACAAGAAGATCCACGTCACTATCAACATCACAAAGGCCTTTAGCAACACTGCCAAACAAAACAGCTTTAAACAATCTTTCTCTTAATCTCTCAGCCAAGTCCTTAGCAAATTCTCTGGCACACTAGATCTTCTTTTCAACAGGCTTCATAAATCAAATGACCGTCAAATATTATTAGAGACATTTATTAATTAATGAAAAAAGACTTTATTCTCAACGTGAGAAGACGATCTCATAGAGGCTAGTACTTTATTTAAACATATCTACAGGCCCGATCATCTTTAATTTGAATTAGAAAATATATCTCTCTAATCTCCTCCCCATTTCCATCAAAACTCGAGTCTTCTCTGTTTTATATGTCCTATTCTATATCTTTTTCTAGGCACAATACGACCTATCCTATATCTCTTGCGTGTCTCAACAATATTATTGCTCACAGCTAATGCTCCATTAAAATTGTTAATTGAATAAGCATATAAACCATCTAATCAGTTAATCCCAAGATCTTTTATAACTATCTAATAATTAAACATCCGTTGTTTCGCTAGTGCAAAATTATATTAAGCTGAATTAATCATCAAAGGATTGCTAGATCTTCTCTTGATGTGATTAAAATATCTGTCATAATGTGTGTAAGAGTTGCTTTTAAAACGATAAACGGGTTTTTATTTAACAAATTTTTTATCATAATAATCTCATTCTAGAGGCTCTAAAACGTCAGACTTCGAAGATAATTTTCAAACTATATTCATTTTATCTCTCAACTTTTTTCTTAGGTTCTTCAGATCTTATTTTGTCTCTCTTTATTCTCTAGAGAATGTTCTAGCATAAAGTTTATAAACTATTTGTTTCGCCTCGTCTAGAAGCTGTAATGTTTTGCTCCAGAATATATTGAAAGTCTCTTTATCTAGATCTTCTTCATAGAAATATCTGTGCAGAATCTCTCCAGATGTCAGAAGATTATAAAATAGATCTCTATGTACTCTCTCAATATTGTTAGTGACATAGTTATAAAGCTTCCCATGATCCCACGCAGCAATAAAGACTCTCTTAAGAGATGCGTGAAGCTTTATCAATGCCACTATAGCTCCCCAGAGTTTCTCAGCTGCCTGCTGAGGATCTTTTTTAATCAGATTTATAGCGTTTTCATAATATTTTTCAAACATATTTTTATATCTATCGACTCTATCTAAAGGATCTCTCCATATATTTCTCAACTCCTCTGAGATATCTTCAATACTCCAGCCAACAGCATTAGCAAGCTCATTTAGATTAAACCTGTCAATATCATCAAGAGGCTTCTCTTCAATAAGTTTTCTCACTAAAGAAATTAACTCTGGAAACTCTCGGAGATATGTATATGACGAAACTGAATTAGATTCAGGGTTTGTATTCATTTTCTTAATAAAGTTTATATATGAGATTTATTAAAGTGTTAGACTGATTATTTTTATTAACAATTCTATGATCATGATCATAAGTTTTGTTTTAAGACTTGTTTATATGTGGCTTCTTCTGATCTTATCTTCTCCTTTAAATCTCCAGTATCCAGTCTTAGGTGACAAAATTTCTATCTCAAGCTCTTCTATCACTGCATCTGATAACAAAACCTCTTCCTCGTGTAAAGTTATAACGGCGTTACATATTAACGTCTTAGACTCTCTATCGTCTTCTACAACTTTTAATCTAATAGATCTAGGGACTACATAGCTGAGGATGTTTCCACCGACTGTATCCATGATCTCTAATATCGAGTTCTGTGGCGGAGGCCATAAAGATAATTTCTCAGCTAAATTCTTTGGAATATGAACATCAAGCTCTTCAGATGTGAAGCCTGTGTTTAGCAACGCCAAAGTATTAATTCTTTTATTACTCAGAATGCTTTCGATAAAAACTTTAACTCTCACTGGCACGTTTATCAACACTCTCAGGAATTATAACGCCGAGTCTCTGAATTCTACGCATCTTACCGAATCTTCTCTTAGAAATCTTGATATTGCTAGCAACATTCAATACTTAATCTCACCTAATATTCCTCAGGGTAAAAAGCCTAATATTCTTAAAATCAACCTCTCATATTTGATATCTAGCGTATAATCTTCTTCTGTCTCAAAAAGAGGCTAAAGCTGTGTTTAAATAGCGATAATATTCAGGTAGTCTAGATCGTTCGTGTAGTTATAGTCTTTTGCTAAAGCATTAGTGGAAGTCCTTTGACAAGTTTTCCTGTCGCCGGATCTACTCTATAGCCCATCTGCTCTAAAGCAACGACACCTATCAGAGGCGTTGTATCTCTCGGTCTCACAATGACATAGCTAGCTGCAAATCTATCTTCAATCTGAATAATCGCTAGAGCCAGCTTAACTCTCTCTCTACCAGTAGCTGTCTCAGCCTCAGCCTCACCATG